>JAEIGA010005637.1_pt1 | contig 19104 bp, 58 predicted proteins | sample 9270691 | NCBI WGS metagenome assembly JAEIGA01 (sample SAMN17057246, study PRJNA624740) | gut metagenome | biome: biome; isolation source: fecal sample | host: Bos grunniens | place: China: Xizang | collected 2019 | reverse complement strand
AGCGTTATGCGGAACTTAGCAAGAGCGGAATAACTGCAACAGTTGTAGGATTACCGATTACAGTTGATTGTGAAAATATTTGGACAATCGAAGTTTGTTTTGAACTTGGAGAAAATGCAAGAAATCTTGCAAGTTTTAGTTTTTGAGGCGGAAAATATGTGGAAGAAAATTAAACAATGGTTTTGCGGTTTTGCATTTTGTTTGCTTGGCTTGGCTGTATGTGCCGTTGGCATTGATATGGTATTTAGCTTTATGGAAATGATTAATGTAACTGGAATGAAGTGTATTGGATATTTAATTCGGTTTGTTTTTATGTTGCTATTATTTATCTTTATGCCTTATATCGTATTTAAAGAGATTGAAGATGGTGTGCAAGACAGATGGAAGTAATTTAAAAGACAGATTTTAAATGGAAGATTTGGAGGCAAATATGAGCAATCTAAATATTGTATGCGAACTAAAGAAAGATTTTAATGATAATGAAGTGTTTTATCGATACAATATCGACGGAACTTGTGTTTGGTTTAGTCAGTATGCTGATAGCGGAAATATTTATTCTGTTGGCATTCGAACAAATGACAGATTGCAAGACATTGAGTTCTACATAGAAGATGGAAGTAGGCACGACAATTACTATCCAGAGAATGTGTATATTAGAGTACACGAATGTTTGTTTATTGAACAAATGGATGCATACATTGAGCTATTGAAGTACGCAAAAGAAATGTCTAAGGCTATTATGAGCATCTTCTCTTTGGAAGAACACATTAAGTATAGATAAGGAAAATTATTATGAATGTAAAATGTGCGAAAGAACAAATTAAAAAGATTAACGATATCTATGGAAGAATGAGGAGCTTTGTAGAAAGACACGAAGAGTTGGATGATGAAACTTGGTTTATGGACGATGCAATGATGTTTCTTGGTGATTACAGAGAAACACTAGAAAAAGCAATCGAAGAAGCTGAATTAAAAATTTAAAAAGGAGAATTAATTATGAATGTTATTGGAGCAGCGTTGGAAGAACTGTACAGAATCTTTGGTATCTTGAATCGTGATAAGTTTAACGGAGAATTGACAGAGCCTGTCATTACCATCCAGAAGACAAGAGGTAGAACACTTGGACATTTTACTTTGGCAAAGGTTTGGAAGGATAAGAACAACGAAGAGTCTGAGGAAAATTCCTACTATGAAATCAATGTAGACCCTAGATGGTTTAATAGTCGTACTCCTGCCGATGTTGCAGAAACACTCTTGCATGAGATGTGTCACTATCATAACAAGGTGAATGACATTAAGGATTGTAGCGGCAATGTTCATAATAAGAAATTTAAGAGTTCTGCGGAAAGAGTTGGCTTGATTGTCGAAAAGGGCAAGGGTGTTGGCTTTGGTTATACATCTATGTCTGAGGCTCTGGAAGCCTATATGAAGGAAGTTGTTAAGCCTAGTGAAGTGGCATTCGAATACTTTAGAACCGCTCCTATAAAGCTTTCTGGAGCTGGTGGCGAAAAAAGGAAGAAGAGTGTGTTTAAGTATACTTGTCCTGATTGCGGTCAAGAAGCAAAGGGCAAGAGAGACATTTCTATTAAGTGTGGACGCTGTGATGTGCTGATGAAGATGGAAGATGTTGACACGGAAGATTAAGAGGTAATGTTATATGAATTATGTTGGATGATAGAGAGGTGAAGTAGTTGAACCATCTTAATGAAGAAAAATTAAATAATCAAGGTAGCTTGATGAAAATTGTTGAATATATTGACAATAGAAATATTGTAGTCGAGTTTCAAGATAAATACAAAGCGAGAGTACAAACTTCATACGGAAACTTTAAGTTAGGTAGCGTAAGAAATCCTTATCATCCAAGCATTTATGGTATTGGAATAACTGGTTGTAAATATCCGACAAAAACTAAAGCAAATGATAGACCAACAAAGGAATACAGTATATGGAGAAGCATATTAGAAAGGTCTTTTGTTAAAAAAATAAAAGACAAACAGCCCACATATAAAGATGTAACTTGTTGTGAAGAATGGATAAATTTTGAGAATTTTTACGAATGGCTGCACTCTCAACCGAATTTTGACAAGTGGAAGAATGGAAAGAGATGGGCGGTAGACAAGGACATTCTTATAAAGGGAAATAAATTATATAGTCCAGAAACTTGCCGTCTAGTACCACAAAATGTTAACTGCTTATTCTTAAAAAGAGAAGCAGAAAGAGGCTTGTATCCTATTGGTGTTCACTATAAAGATGGAGAAGGGTTTATAGCAACTTGTCGCAATCCGTTTATAGACAAGGCAGAAGACTTGGGTTCTTACTCAACACCAGAAAGAGCGTTCCAAGCGTATAAGACTTATAAAGAGGATATTATCAAACAGGTTGCTGAGATTGAATATAAAGCTGGCAATATAACAGAAGAATGTTATGAAGCTATGATAAAGTATGAAGTTGAAATTGACGATTAAAAGCAGAGTTTTAAGAGGTAGAATAATATGGCTAAAGTAGGAGATAAGTACATTTTACATTCTGCAAACGGAATTGATTATAGTATTGAAGTTGTCAATGTGAACGATTTTAGAGAGCCATCCTTAAAATACGGTATCGATGTATATGATGGAAACGGTACATATGCAGGTGATGTAATGTTTGTTGGAGAAACATTTTTAGGTCAATGTGAAAAAGTAAACAATTAAAATTCTTGTTTTAAGAGGTAATGTTATGGAAAACAATACATCGAGAGTTGTATATATACTCAACAACACAAAAGAGTGCGTCGAATTAGGAGTGTTGGCTGATAGTATAGAACAAAGAAATGGTTGGGTTCTTGCCATCTGGCACAATCAAGTAATTGGTGGCGTAAAAGAAGAATATCTAAAGGCTTTTTATTTGGAAGCTGTTACTTAAAATTCTCATTTTAAAAGAGGTAAAGTTATGGATAGAACAATTACATTGGATTGTGATGGAAACGATATCACTTGCATGAAAGTGTTCGATGCACTTGCATATCCTTGTAGCACTTGCGACATCAAAGATTGTCCAGACAGAGAAACATACGATGACTTGAAGAGGTAAATGTATATGAAATTTCCTATTGAAATGTATAAAATCCGTGAGGAAGATGTAAAGATTAAAGTTCCTTGTGAACATTGTCTTGAAAAGGGCATCGTTGATAGACGATGCAATAAGTGTGGTGGCAATGGTGTACATAATAAGACTATCAAGGTGTGGAATATTGCACCTAGAACTGTAACTGTTGAGAAGATTGATAGAAGTTGTGAAGATAGTTTTTACAAAGGGATTCCAACTTCTTATGTTGGCGGTCTAAGATATTGGACTTGTGCTTCTGAATATTATAACGAAGAAAGTAAGCTGCTACACTTTAACAGAGATGATGCATGGAATGAATGTGCAAGAAGAAATGCAGATGTAGCAGACATCTTGAAGATTTATGTTCGAAATAGGATTGTTGAAAGAGAAGCAGATTGGCTGAAGTATTTGTAAGAGGTAAATATATATGAAAAATGAAAAGATTATTGGGCAAGAAAATGTAGTAAAAGAGATTGGTAGAATCCTTGATATTTTTACGGCAAGTGATAGTCAGATTAGACCCCATTTTATTCTTGCTGGTCAAAGTGGTTCTGGTAAGAGCTATACAATCAAGAGCCTTTGCAAACAGAGAGATATTGAAATGTTAGAAATCAACGCCGCACAGTTGACTAAGGAAGGAACGAGCGGAAATTCTCTGAGTAAAGCTCTGTCTCCCATTATGAACATGAAGTCTAAGTTAGTTGTCGTGTTCGTGGATGAGTTTGATAAGTTGTTCATCTCTAGCAATTCTAATACTTCGATTGCTAATGAAATCACTGTAGGCGTTCAGAATGAGTTTTTAAAGGTACTTGAATCTCCTACCGCTTGTGTGTATGGCGATTACGGAAAGTATATCAACATTGATATTAGTAAGACTTTATTTGTGTTTGCTGGTGCGTTCAATAACGAAGAGCATGTTACCTTGGATAAGCTGCGTAACTTTGGTGTAAAGACTGAGTTCTTGGGCAGAGTCGGATTGATTTATAACACAAATAAGTTGACTCTGGAAAATCTTTATATGATTTTGGAGAACTCTGACTTGCTTGAAAAGTATTTGAAGATTTTTAGAGATGCCAATAGAGAAGAGGTTATCGATACAATCAAGGAATTCTTAAAGCAGAACTACACACATAATACTCTTGGTGCAAGAATCATTAACACTCTTATTAATCAGTATTTTATTAAGGGTGGTCAGCTTGGAATTGAAGAAGTAGAAGAGGTTACTTTCCAAGAACATCTCAGTTTGAAGTAAGATTTTTAAGTGCCGAAAAAAGGTTAGTAGTAGGCGTTCTCCAAACCAGTAACCTTGCGACCAGAAATGGGCAACACCCACCGCTGTAAGGGCGTGTACGCTGTTAGGGAGAACACACGGGCAATTTTGGAGGTATATATAATGTGGATAATTGAAGCAACTTCAAAAAATGGAGAAAGAGTTTATAGGGTTGACAGAAAAAAGTATCCCTATATGAAGTGGAGCAACAATATTTTACACGCATTTCGATTTCAAAAAGAAGAAATTGCAACCACGCATTGTTCTTATTATAAGTTTGGTAATGCAAGAGTTAGAGAGGTGCGACAATGATTAGGGCATTGAGTAGCGGAGATTTAATTTATATTGTGGAAGATTTTTTGTCAGACTATTTCAATCTTGATTCTGTTACATTGAAGCGTGAGCATATCACAAAGCTTGAAGAGCTATATAAGGATTATGGAATTGAAGTAGATTGGCTGAAAGAAAACAGGGATTAAAACAATATTTTTAAGTGGAGAAAATAACAAATGAGCCTATTATTTTTAATTGCATTCATAATGGCAATGACAGGAGAACTGCCAGCGGAACAGTTTACAGACAACATGTTTATTATGTGGGCATTGTTTTCTATTGCAGATGCATTATGGGTTGGGCGATGTAAGAAATAAAACAAGGTTTTTAAGCGGAGGAAAATTATATGGCTATGATGGATTATGGAGCTATTGCTTTTAAAAATGGAAAGCTTATTTCAACTGAAATGTTTACTCCCATGATTGATATGGTTGGTTGGGAAGACACCGAAAATGATACATATCACGATTATCATACAGACGAAGATAAGCCATTGGAGCTTAATGAAAATTACTTCGCTTATGTTGGTGACAAGGATTGTACTTTGGCATTTTATAAAGAGCAGATGGTAATTGTACAGAGATGGAAGGACGGAACTTTTAGCTATAATCATGAGTTCTTCAATTGCACTCATTACACTTGGTCTAAATGGGAGGACTATGCTGGCGTTGGAAACGGAGAGTTTCCAAAGGTTAAGGTGACTAAGAGGAATGGTTATCTCGTCTGTAAATGGAAGTATAGGGGTAACAAGTACAAGGTTTACTTTGGTTTCGGTGTTGACTTGCTCTCTTATAAGAAGTGGGGAATTGTAAATTATTATCGTTCTCCAAAGTGGATTTTTAAATATGAAATTCCACATTGGATTAAGGATAAGATGCATGATTTAAAACATTGTCGATAAAAGAAAGGTTAGTAACTATGGAAAAAGTTTTGGAAGTTGCAAAGCTGCTTGGTGAAGAAAATGTTAATCGTCTGAAGGATACTGTTACAGACCTGCTCATTAAGCGGTGCGAAGATGAACTGGAAGATATGGGCATCTATATGATTGATTATGAACACTTGTTTGAAGAAGTTGAAAATGAAGTAAGAGCCATTGTTAAGAATAAGATTATGCAGGTTTATTTAGCAAAGGCAGAGAGCAAGATTTCTGAATTGCTTGAAAAAGAGGGAGTAAATCTATGAATGTAAGAGTCGAATATGAATCTACCCCGATTAGACACATTGCAGTTCAATGTCCTAAGTGTGAAAAGTGGTTTAACGGAAGAGACATTATTAATGGTGATTGGCTTCGAGATTTAATGTATAGTTATCAAATCTATTACGCACAGTTTGAATGTCCAGTATGCGGAAAGATTTTTGGAGCAGACGCATATAATAACTATGCAAGTTTAAATATTAAAGAATGTGAATCTTCTGAAGTTTACAAGGATTGCTTGCAGAAGAAAGAAGTTTGGGAATAAAAGAAAGGTTTTAAGCGGTTGATATGAAGCTGTGGATTGATGATGTTAGACCTGCTCCTGCTGGATATATCTGGTCAAGAACTGTGAATCGTGCGAAGGAAATTATTGTCAACAACGAAGAGTTGCTAGAAGTTAATCTTGGCAAACCCACATATCGTATTGAACTTATTGATATTGACCACGATGCAGGTGATTATGCTCACGATGGTGGCGACTATATTAAGCTGCTTGATTGGCTTGAAGAAACTGGTCGTAATTATCCTATTCACATCCACAGCATGAACCCTGTTGGTGTAGAGAATATGCGTAGGATTATTCAGAGAAATGGTTGGACGGAGGTGAGATGAGTATGTTTGGAAAATTCAAGAACAAGACAAATGCAGAACAAACAGAATACACTATAACTCCTTGTATTTACGGAAAAGATAGTGAGCATTGCGACCTAATTATTCAGCTTCGCAAATGTCAAGACTTAAGAAAAGAAATCAAGGAGCAAATCGAATATTTAAGCAAGGGCGGTTATGAATCTCTTTCTTATTTTATGAATTTTCTTGTAAAGCTTGAAGACAATGGGTTTAAGATGAATGGATTTAATAGCTGTGTCACTTCTTATACCGACAAACTTATTCTTGAACGCACTATTAATGAGTATTCATCTGCTGATATGTGGAGAATAACAGAAGAATTAAAAACTTATAGAAACAAAAAGGATATTATTTGTGAAAAGCAGAGAGCTTTAAAAGCTGTTGAAGATGATATTTCAAATATTAAATTCAAGCTTGGTATTGAATAATAAAAGAAGGATTTTAAGTGGAGGAAGCTATGAAAGTAATTTATATTGCAGATGATGGCAAGGAATTTGATAATGAGTATGATTGCGAAAGCTATGAATGGAAGTTGAATCATACACATTTAAACGAGATTTGTTTCTATGACAAAGATGGCAATAAATTGGATGACGCTTATTCCGAAGATACATACAACAATGCGGAAAGAATTGTAGTGCCGAATGAAAACACTGTAAAAGAATTACAAGAGCTTGCAAGATATACTGGATATTGCTGCTATGAAGACATTGTTGAATGTGGCGAATGGCATTTCGACAACAAAGAAGGAACATTTGTTAAAAGTTAAGTGAGGTATAAATCATGGCAGAAGAGCGTAAGCGTGTATGCTGCAACTGTGGAAACAATATTTGGAAAGATGAACCGCACGGCAGAGAATGTTATTGTGCCATTGACGGTCACAGAATTGGATATGTAGAATGCTTTGAGCATTGGTGTAGACGATGGAAGAAAGATAGAAAATGGGATTAAAATCAAGCTTTTATGAGGTAAAGTTATATGATGTATGATACTAAGAATGGTTATGGCTTGCAATTCCTTAAAGCCAATGAGCAGTATGAAGACTGCATTATTTACAGAAAGAGCAAAGAGGAAATCATTAAGCTTGCTGATATTATTATTCGCTCATTTGAATATCAAGGTCTTATGAGTGAACTAAATGAAATGCAGTGCAACGCTATGATTGTTTCTAATGGAGAATGTATTGAGAGCGAAGTGTTTGCAAACAAGTTTGAGATTCCTTCTTACTTTGTTAACTTGCTTTTGAAGAAGCATAATATGAAAGTGTTGGGTTGGTAATATGAGAGAGATTTTATTCCGTGGCAGATGTGTTGGCGAAGACCATATTTACGAGTGGGTTGATGGATACTATGTCTGTCTTAGAGATTCGTACAAGAAGCGTGAGACACATAGAATTTATACTGGTTATGTTGAGACTGATTGCGGTGATTTCTATGGTGATTGGTATGAAGTTGACCCTGAAACCGTAGGACAATACACGGGGTTGCAAACATATTGGTATGAATTTGAAAATGAACCACAAGAAGCGGATGTGTGGGAACACGATATTTTGGAAGTTGATTATGACTGCAAAACAATAACAGCAGTTGTAAGATATGAAGCTGGAACATTTATTCTTTGTTCGGACGACTTTGTTGACGGTTATATACCGCTTTTCGATGTAGTAATTGTTGAAGATGAATATTATATGACAGCAAGAAAAATCGGTAATATCCACGACAATCCAGAGCTTCTTGGATAAAGTTTACAATTTGTTCATAATATATTCATAATTGGAATTTATAATGATGGTAGAAAATCAAGAAAAACATATGATTTTAGAAAAATCATATAAAACATATGATTTTAAAATCGAGATTTTATGAGGTAGATATATGGAAAGATTGACATATAAATACGATGACAAGTGGTGCATCAGTGGCATTAACGGAAAGTTGATTAGCGACAAACACGCAAACTATTGGGGAGAAGCCATTGACCGTCTTGCAGCATATGAAAATGCAGGAATTGAACCTTGTGATTATACTGTTGTTCGTGCATCATATGAGGAAGCTGAAAGAGCCAAAAAAGATTTATCTGTTGCTATAAGCAAACTTGGTGAATGTATGAGACTGCTTAAAGCAGAAGAGCAAGGAAGACTTGTGGTTCTACCTTGTAAAATTGGCGACACACTTTATGATATTTATGAAGCTATAAATAATGGATATTATGAAGATAATGTAATCAAAGAGTTTAAGGTTAAGGAAATTAATGTTAACCTTGATAAACGCAATAGACCTTGGCTTATTATAGGTGGTTATATGTTTGCTTTTGAAGATTTTGGTAAGACCGTGTTTTTATCAAGAGAAGAAGCCGAAGTTATATTAAGAGGAAAAGACGATGACTAGGTTAGAAAGAATCATAAAAGCATTTAATGATTATGACAACTTTATTAAGAACAACACAGTTGAAGGCTGGTTTGAACAAAGAGGTCATATTAGCGACACGCCATCAACAAGAGAATTATTTAAGATAAGAAATGAAGTATCTATTTTAATTGGCGAACTCAAAAGATATGGATGTAGAAGAGATGAAAAATATTTGAAGATGGGTTATTATGCTCATCCTAAGAACGATTAAAAAGAATATTTTAAGAGGTAAAGATATATGGTAGATAAGATTAGTAAAGACCAGTATCACGATTTATGCCAGTCGAGTATGTGGGATAATACTGATGGTTTTAATAGGCTGCTTGAACAAATGACTGGAATAACCGCAAGGCGTTATGTGGCTTATCAATATTATGATGAGGATGGAAACTATGTTGGAGACAGCAATAATTCTACTATAAGAGACTTGCTCAACAATGCTTATATTCAAATTGAAGATATGATGGTTTATTAAAGCACTTAAAAAGTTTATTTTAAAAGGAGAATAATTATGGCTAAGTATAAGGTTTATTATTCTGGCTTTGCTTATGTGGAAGCAGATAGCGCAGAAGAAGCAGAAGAAGATTATGAATATTCTAATATCTATGATGAAAGACAGATTGAAGAAGTAGAAGAAGTCGATGAATTTATTGTAGATATTTAATTAAACATCCACAACAATAGTAGTTTTGTGGAGGTTTAGTAAAATATGTTTAAAAGAATTATAGATTATTTTATTTGCTTGCTACTTGTGTCTGCCTGTTGGGTCGGACTTGAGTATACATTGGAAGGCGTAGTGCATTCATCTGATGTAGATGGAATTGTGGCAATTGTTTTAAGTTATTTTATAACTGATAAATTTATAGGAGGAAAACAATTATGATGCTTGAAGCGGTTTGGTTTAAAAATGGTAAGGAAGTTTACAGGGTTAGTCCTGTATTAAATATTGTGTGCGAAGATGATATGGAAGATATTTCCGAAATCGAAATTGAAGATTGGAATAAGTGGCATGAATATAAAGATTTTGAAGGCGAAGCTGATGATTTTGTAATTAGGGTAAAAAAGGATTAAAGAGTGATATGAAAAAATTAACAGTTATCTATGTGTTTATTTTGATGCTAACAATTTTTATATTGAATGGTTGTAAAAATCACAACGAGCATAATTTCACATTGAATGATATGCAAGCAGATGCGTCCACAAGCATAAAAGAAACAGTAGATGATGCGATGTCTATCTGGACATCCATTGAAGCAACTATTGAAACAACTATTGAAACAGTCATTGATAATATTCCTATTGAAAACATCAATGAAAACATAGAAGAAATTAAAAACTTAAAACAAAAATATCTTTTACCGATTGATAATCCAGACTATGCATATACTTCATATCCAATAATTTTATCGGATTATGACAGAGAACGATTGGCACACTTAGTTATGGGTGAATTTGGCACTGGTGGCTTTATTGGATGTGCGCTAATTGCACAGAGCGTTAGAGATGCAATGGTAAAGTTCGGCTATAAATCTGTTGACGAAGTAATAGTAAAAATGAGATATTCTGGTTGGTATGCTGGTCAGCCTAGCGATTTTGTTTATGAGGCAATTGATTATATTTTTACTCAGGGAAATGCGGCTGTACAACACGAAATACTCGTAATGTACGCCAGCCATATTCTTTATAGTTCGTGGCACGAAGCTCAAGAGTTTGTTGTGCAGTATCAAACAGTTAGATTTTTTGATTATTGGAATTAATTGCCTATGAGAGTATTTGATAATATTAAGTCAAAAGACATTGACCAATTTATTGATTGGATTGACGAAAATTTTGCATATGATACTGCTCCATATATGTGCTGGTTTGACAATAATTATTGTAAGCGATGTCAAGCGGAAAAAGTATATGATGTAGACTACAATAAGGATATGGAATATGCGTGGTGCGAAGTTACTGGTAAGTGTAAGTTCTTTCAAGATATGAGCGAAGCGCCTAACACTAAGCAGATTATTAAATTGTGGCTAGAGAGTGAAGCGTAAAATAATTGTTTTAAGAGGTAATTGTATATGTCAAATGAAAAACAATTAATTTATAAGGATGATGCTAGACGAGCAGTACTGATAGCAAATCCTTCTATTGCATATTGTATTGATAATATTAAACCCGTAGATGCCACAGAGGTGGTTTATGGACAATGGATAGATGTTGGAAGTAATATTCACGGGCAGAAACTAACACAATGTAATCGATGCGGCGGCAATTCTATTGAAGGTGGATTGTTCTGTCGTACTTGTGGTGCAAATATGCATGGAAAAGCAAAGTAAGGAGAAAAGCAGAATGATTAAATACAAGAGTAATCCAGTTAAAGCAATTAGAGAAAAGTGTATTGATTGCTGTTGTGGTTCTACTACAGAAGTCAAAGAGTGTACCATTGAGAGATGTCCTCTATTTCCTTATCGTCTAGGTAAAAATCCTTTTAGACAGAAGAGAGAAATGACAGAAGAACAGAAAAAGGCATTGGGAGATAGGCTTAGAGAAGCAAGAAAAACCAATGCTGATAGTGTATAAAATAATCATTTTAAGAGGTAAAGATATATGATTGCATTGTTAAATAATGAATATGATTATTACATTAGTGGTGAAAATAACATTGGGGATTTTTTAATTTCATATGCAAATTATATTGGTCTTAATATGAAGGTGTTTAATATTTTAGTGAGCAGCGGAGAGATGTCTGACGGAGAGCTTGTTGATTATATTAATGCTCATTGCCATCCAAATGAAGTAATTAATGAGATTTATGAGATTGGTAAGAAGTTTTATTAAAAGAGGTAATGGTATATGACTTATGATTCATATGTAAAAGCGAATTCTATATACACGCAGATAGAAAATCTTAAAAAACTTCGTCGCATAGCGAATGAGCCTTATAGGAGATTTATTTTATCGAAGAAATTTTTGTGGATATCCACCTATAAAGAAGATGAAGCTGTTTCGTGTGATAAAGGATTGGCAAAATTAATTGAAGAGTATTGCGATAAGCGGATTGCAGAGCTTCAAGAAGAATTAAAAGCGTTGTGAGGTAAGTTATGGAAAATATGTTATTTGTGGCATACGATTGCTGTTCTCCTGATACTGCAATTTTGAGCATAGCAAGAAGAGAAGCGGTAAGAGGCATAGATAAAATCAGAGTTGTAAATACAATTCGTGGTGAACAAGCTATTGGGGCATATCACTTACTTACTGGTCAAGCAGATTTAATACAGAAACATGGACATTGGTATACATTGACCGACTGTGCAAATGCAGGTACTTACTGTTCCGTATGCAACAAAAAGGTGTACAAGGAACATTATGCAAATGTAAAAGAGAAATCTAGGTTCTGCCCCAATTGTGGCAGTATTAATGATGGGAAATTTAGAATACTTTAAGAGGTGGCTTTATGTGTCAGTATTGTGAGCCAAGAAGTTGCAATGACTTTGTGGAGATGAATCAGACAAAGGAATATAGCGGAATTGAAATGGCAATCAACCCTCAAGGAATGCTTCGTGTTCGGTACTATATGTACAACGGGATTGACCATTTTGAATCTCAAGACATTTTAAATGTTAAGTACTGTCCTTTGTGTGGCAGAAAGTTTAACAATTAAAAAACATATTTTAAGAGGTAGCATATGAAGCTGATTGAAGACTTTAAGATGTGCAAGGGGCATAGAAAAGAATATAGGCTTAAGCCAAGCATTAAATTTATGGCGGACAAGGAGTATTATCATTTTTCTTTTATTCCAACGATATTATATGAGCCTTGGATTTATAGATATCCTAATAGCGTTGGCATTATTGATATTTGGTGGTTGCATTTTCATATTTTGATTGGCACTTGGGAACGGCTTTCTTGTAGAGATTGCAAACATCAAGAGGAATGTGTAGAGTCTAAGAGACTTGAGTGGTATTTCGACGATGTTTTTGAAAAGGGCAAAAAGTGTTCTGACTTCGAAGCAAAGTCTTATGTTTAAGAGGTAAATATATATGAGTATTATTTGCAAAGAACACGCAGAATTAAGATGCGATAGTTATCCTAACTGTTATGGGTGTAATGCATATGCAAATCCTACAAATTTTGACCGTATTAAATATGAAATCTCACAAATGAATATGGAAGAGTTTATAGAATTTTGTGGCAGTGAATGTTGCGAAAATAGGGTTTGCGCACAGATATCAGCTAAGTATGCACATTGCGCCAATATGAGACCACATGATTGTGGCGAGTGCATAAGAGAATATCTTAAGAGAAAGCCAGAATAAAAAGCGTATTTTAAGAGGTCGTATATGGCAAGCGTAGTTAATATAAAAAAGCTAAATAAAATTAGAGACAATTATCCTAACACATGGGAATGGATGAAACACAAAGCCAACTGGGAAGGTATGTGTATGGGTGCTGTGCTTGACAACTATGAAAGGTATATAGACGAGTTAATGGGAGAAGAAGATGAGGTAAAATTATGAAAATCACTAAAAATATGCAGAAGGTTGCCGCTGATATCTTAATGGAATTTATGTTCACTCGTGATATGAATGAAGTAATTGAATCATATCAGAGAGTGTTTGAGAGATATGGTTTGTGCAGTGACCCGTTTACAGGTTGTCCATGTACGCCAGACGAATGGTGTGATAGCCAGCTAGAGTATGAGAGACAGACAATGATTGAGAGATATGGTCATTGTGATGGATTAGATTGAGGAGTAAGAAAATGGCTAAATATATAATTGATATGGATGCACTTATTTCATGTTGTGATTTTTTATCTCTTGGAAAACTTAACGGCATGAGTTATACATATGTACAAAATGTAGTAGCCTTGCTTGAAAGATTTCCTAAAACAAAAGTTGAAGAAACTATTAACATTGAAGTAAAAAATGATATCAAAGTTAGCGAGTAAAATACGAATTTTAAGCGGTGGATTATGAAAGTAAAAGTAACAAAAAAGACGGTAAGTAAAAATATCAAGCCAATACCAAAGCCGTACTATGAATGTCCTCGTTGTGGATACCAAGATGATATGGGTGGATTCTGTCCGAATTGTGATTTTCCAGATATGGAGTTTATTCTTCCCGAAGAATATGAAAGCTTGGCAGAATATCTTCTAAGTGGTAACACTTAAAAACAAACTTTTAAATGGTGATTACAATGGATGAAATCTCAAAAGAAGAAAATGACCGTAGATTATTTCTTATTAATTTACACGATGGTACTTGTCCTATTTGCAAAGAAAACATAGTTTATAGAACAGACTGGGAGTTTGGTATAGAGCTTAACACACAAAAGCGTGTATATTTTTGTAATAAATGTGGGTTTGTAGCAAGAGAAGAGCATAAATGGTAGTGAGGTGTAAGTATGGCTGAATTATGTAGAAAGTGTTTTATTGAAACTTGGAGTCAATATTACGATGACATTAGTTTGTTAGAAGAAGATATTGTAATGAGTGAAGATAGTGAATTGTGCGAAGGGTGCGGTGAGTTCTTACCATATGTTCATCATCTAGGGAGAGAGCTTACATGTGAAGAGTATGACGAAGCTATGAATCGCATTGCAGATATCTTTTGTGAACTTGGCAACACATAATTTAAGTTTTAGAGGTGATATTGTGGAAAACATTATTATGTTTGTTACATTTGTTCCAAGAATATTTGTAAAATTATTCAAAATAAAACACAAGCATCGCTATATTAGTACAAGTTGTGGAGATAGCGGTTTAGCAGGTGTCGTTACACGATATGATTGCATTTGGTGTGGCGATACATATGTACAATAAAAATAAAATTTTAAATGGTGATAGATATGGATAAAGATTGTTACAACTGTACTTTTTGTAATCCTACTCCAACTCTTCCACCTTGTAATTCGTGGAAAGATTGTTTGAGTAATGACTATTGTTATTATCAGACATCATATACAAGAAGATTTGTATATTGGCTAAAAAGAATATTTAAGAGGTAAATATGGATATTAAAATTGCAAATTGGATGCTGAAGTTTGTTGCTAAGGTATGCAATAAGCACAGAGGACTGTGTGTAAGAAAGTATTATAAGGGAGTATCAGACATTGTTGGATATGAACTGGAGAGCTGTGATTGCGGCTAACTTAAAGAGGTGAAGCAAAATGTACTTTGTTACAGTATTTGATAAGGTTGAACCTAGCGATGTATTCTATGCGGATTTTGGATGTCAAAGAACTTGGGGATATTATCCAGAGTATGAAATGGCGGCGACAGCACTACACGAAAATAGAACGGATTTGCACGAAGGATGCTACGAATATGCCGTTATTGAAAAAATTGGTTATGGTATTTGTGCTGTAGCAGAAGAAAGACAGTGGTTTAAGTGGGACGAAGAATGGCGTGGGTACTTTGAAATTGAAGAGCCAGAGTGTGTAAAACATCTTACAAATTTCGCACTAGGCTAATAACAATAAGGTTTTAAGAGGTAAATATATATGTTAGACAAAATTGTTTATGCGTGTGGACAAATCTCTATTACATTGGTGCTTGCTTTTGTTTCTATTGTTTTGATTACATATGTAAAAAGAGTATTAAGAAAGCAGACAAAGATTAAATGTTTATGCCATCACGAATACGAACCACATAGTGCATTTTATTTTGGTGGCATCGAATATGAATTCAAATGCAGAAAGTGTGGCAAGGTTATTTCTGTTAAAACCGTAACAGATGACCAGTTTAATTGGATAAAAGATAAGACATAAAAATAGAGTTTTAAGAGGTAAAATTTATGGAGCTATATTTAGGTGGTGGAGCAAATTATGAAGAATTTGTTCAACATCCAGTTTTATCTAAACATTTTGATTTAATTGAAAACATGGCATATGACAGAATTTTTGGTGTTTTCTATGATGAAGAAGATGGATTCTGGATTGAAGAATGTTGTGATAATTGCTTTAAACACAATCTTACAAAAGAAGAATGCTTAGAATTATCTGAGATGTTTGCAGAAATTGCAAATGAATTTGACACATAAAAATGAAGTTTTAAAGGATTAAAATAATAATGAAATATATATCAATTCATAACTCTGCACCATTGAAGAGCGAATGGGTTTATTATAGAAAGGGCAAAAAATATACATATGAAGAGTATTATGAATTAGTTTATAGACAACAACTAATAAAAGACATTACACTGATTACGGTGCTTGGTGTAATTATGGTATTTAGAGCGTATGTGTTTTTAGAATACGGAATATAAAAATACACTTTAAGCGACGGTATAAGAAATGGAAAGATTAAAAAAGATAGAGAGCATAGCAGAGAAAATTCTTGAACTAAAAGAAGATGCTAGAGAAAGCGACGATTTTCTTTACCTGTGTGTATGTGAGTATTTTCATAGAGGCATATCTTCAATGACTGTAAAAGACTTTTTAAAAGCAAGAAAAGAAACATCTTGTCCAAGCTTTGTATCAGTAGCCAGAGCAAGAAGAAAAATTTTCGAAAGAAGACCAGAACTTAAACCGCCTAAGATTACAGAACTTAGAGAAGAAATGATAGATGTTTATGTTGACTATGCATTAAATGGTTAATGAGGAATAGAATATGTTTAATTTATTTAAAAAAGAAATGGTAACACTTCAGAAATACAGACCAGTGTTTACCACGGTAGACGGCAACAACCATATTGGCTTAGAGTATAAGTATGGAATCGCCAATAGATTTAGACGAGGTATTCCAGAGTACATAATGATTGATATTAATAGTGATGGATATATAGAAGACCATCGAAATGTAATGTATCCATTGGCAAATGTTTTATCAATTGATTGGCAATTGATGGACGAAAAAGAAATCGAAGATAGGTTTGATATGTATACTCTGTTTTTATCGGATGAAACAGTAGAAAAATATAGTTAAAATTTTATATGGAAAGTATTGACATTTGTATGCGCATATGCTATAATCTTGTTGTGAATAAAATATTGACAATTGGATTATGGCATTTTTAATTATTAAGGTTATAAGGAGTATGGATATGGCGGTATTAAAGAGTAAAGACGGTACTGAATTGCTGGTGGATTGCAACTGTGGTTGTGACAATGGGATGCGATTTAGGATTGATAAAGACGACATTGACTATTATTGCTTTGCTTCTTACACAAACGGCAAATTCTATACAGAGCAAGCCGAAGGAATGTGGCGTGTTTTCTGCAAGAAACTTAAGAAGATTTTGGCAATCATTAGAAACAAAGATTTCTATTATACTGAATTTTTTATGACGAAGGACGAGTTTGACGAGTTTAGAGAATATATTAATAATATTGGGTGAGGTAATCTATGAGTTATTATTCAAGAAATTATTATAATGACGGTGCCAGTTGGTTTACAATTATCCTTTGTTTTGTGTTGGTTTTTGCACTTATGTTTGGTGTCAATGCTTGTTCTGCCGAAACTTGGAATGACGGTGTTTGTCCAGATTGCGAAATTAGATATGAGCTAAGAGGCGCATCAAGAGGATTAAAGTATTATTCTTGTCCTGAATGTGGTCAAGAAGTCGAGAGGTATGGTTGAGTAATATGGCTTTAATTAGAATTGCATCCAGTGATGATTTTATTGTTGACTACGACCATAGTAGAGGAATGTATCGAGTAAGCGTATTTAAAGACTATCATTTTCAAGATGAATATTGGTTTGATGCTTATGAAGAAAAGGAAGTTGGCGTAAAAGATATTGCAATGCCAGTCAAGAGATTTAAGGATTATAATCATGAATGGTGGGCAGGTCGGTGTCCTAGATGTAATGAAATAATTCAATTTAATTTTTATCTTGATTCCAGCGAGGGCAATAGAAAATGTTATTGCTATAAGTGTGGGCAGCTATGTGACTTTGAGGATGTGGAGGTGTGATGATGCATAGTATTTTTACAAAAGAACCATTACATATAGATGATGTAGTTGTATATCTAAAGAACGAGAGAACTGGCAGTAGTACCGTTAGAAAGTGCAAGTTTATTGGACAAGTTGCTGGTTTTACAAAAACAAAGGTTGAGATTCATAGATTGTCTCCTCCAGATACTTTTGTTACGCCAGATGAAATTCAAGACCTTGGCGTTGATACTGTTTGTCCTGATGATGTAGTGTATATTATCATTAGCAAATATCAAGAGGATAGTTACACCAAAACATTAAAAGCATTAAACGAAATTGTTGATAAGTATAGAACAGAACTTGAATTTACAAGAAAGTTTATACACGAACACGGCTTGGAATTCGAACTTGCGTCAGAATGGGATAAACATAGAAAGTAACATATAAAAATTATATTTTAAGAGGTAAAGTTATATGAAGATTTCAGAGATGATTAAAGGTTTGCAGGAGTTCATGGCAGACCACGGAGACCTTGAGTGTTGGTATGCAGTAGACGATGAGGGCAATGGATATCAAGCTGTTCATTATACACCAAGCAAATATTATGTTAATGAGGACAATGAAGTTAAGCAGCTTGAAGATATTGTATATAACGGAGAAAATGTTGAAGACTACGAACCTATCTGTATTGTTAATTAATATGAAATCAGATTGTTATTTTGAAGAATGTAAACATTGTATTAACAAAGAATATAATGATGATTTGGTTTGTTGTTTGAGCAATAGGCTGGGTCTTGCTTTGCACAGGTTGCTTTTAGAACTGCCACTTATTAATAAATTTATAGACAAGCATAAATTTTGTTATTGGTTTGAAAAGGAGTAAGTCATATATGTCATATATGAAGGATATTATATACGATGTTTATACTGGCAAAGGATATCAAGTGTCAACTGCTTGGATATATAATTGCTATTTCGAAACTATGATATTCCCAATTGAAGACGGTGTAGTTTCTGGTAGGGAAGTGTATAAATGGGAATCATACACTCTTGAAGAGGCGGTTAATAAACATAGAGATATTAAGAATTGTCCACAAAAATATATTTCAGAAGAATCTATTGCAGAATATATTAGATTGAAAGAAGAAGATTTTGAAACAGAAGAAGAAATTCGATTTCCATTTCAATTTTTAGAGATGTTTTGCAATGGTGAAATAAGCTTTGACGACGCTGTAAAGCGCACAGAAGACGAGGTTAATAGATTGATAGAAGAATATGTTGAAAAGCATAACTTAAAAACTTAATTTTAAGAGGT
>JAEIGA010005636.1_pt1 | contig 19104 bp, 43 predicted proteins | sample 9270691 | NCBI WGS metagenome assembly JAEIGA01 (sample SAMN17057246, study PRJNA624740) | gut metagenome | biome: biome; isolation source: fecal sample | host: Bos grunniens | place: China: Xizang | collected 2019 | reverse complement strand
TGTATTATATTTAATAATATAGGGAAATAAACTAAAGAGAGGTGAGGAACTCTTTGGTTTATATTAAGGAAGAAAACCTTTTTAAATTGATTGGCTTTTAGCATTGGGGAGTGCTAAAAGCCTTTTTTAATATGTTAAAAATGTTAATTTGTTTTGTAGATTGAAAATAATTTCGTAACTTTGCACCAAGAAACAAAAACATTAAAGATTATGGCAAAATACAAGGAAGAAGCAACTTTTCAGCCTAAGTTTGTGAAGTTCAATATCTTCACAAGAGAGGGAGAGAACAGAGAAGTAACTGCACCTCGCAGAATGACCTTAGATGAGGCTATGCATCATTTCAAGGCTCTTGCAATTGGTGGTGTTGAATAATATAAAAGGATATAGTTATGGAGAGATATACAGACACATATGCAGCCGCATTGAAAAACCTTATTGAGGTTAAGCGCATCATTATGTTAAGCGTTGCTGACAACCTTAAGTGCATTGCAGCCAAGCCAATTCATATTGGTAATCATTGGTTCTATGTTGTAAACCATAACGGAAAAGATGTGCCAGGCTATTGCCACCAACGTGACTATGACCCAAGTAATCCAAAGTTCTTGCCAATCTATGATGAAGACAATAGTGGCGAGTTTGGTTGGAGTAATTTCACGGAGTGTTGCCGCATTTTTAACGTGATAAGGGACAATTTAGCGAAAATTTGAAAAAAAGTTCCCAAAATATTTGGTCAATTCAAAATTATTTCGTACCTTTGCATCGTTAAACAAAAAAGATTAAGAATATGAGTAATTCAAAAGTTAGAAAGCAGATTGAAGCACAGAGTAAGAATGAGAAGTTGGTAGAAGCCTACAAGAAGAAGGCTAACTTTGTTCTCGACTTTAAGATGTGCAAAGCATATTTCAAGGATAGTGCAATGTCAGTAATCGCCATTGTGGACAAGATTCTCAAGGCTAAGTATAACTTGCCTTGGCAAGAGAAGATAATCCGTAAGGCATTGGCAGATGCAAGGGGCAAGAGCAACCCCACAATCTCTATCCCCCAGTTCAAGTATGAGAAGAACACTCACGACATCTTGAAAGAGTTCGTTGAGCGCAATCTTATGAAGATGGTTGCAGATAAGCAGCGCAATGGTCTGTACCCATTGGAGTTTGGGGATTTGTTGGAAAAATATTCATAGTCATAATCTTTTTGTTTTGGAAGTGGATGAGCCTATACCTAGGTATCATCCACTTTTTTTCTTAAAAAGAGTTAATAAATTTGGCTATGTGCTGGGAATTTCGTATCTTTGCATCAGAAATCAATTAAACAATTAAAGATTATGGCAGCAGATATTAAAGCATTTATCAGAAAGTGGAATGGTCGTACCTTAGAGGACGATGGTTGCTACGTATCAAAGGAGTATCACTCTTTCCAAGTGGCTTTCTTTAACGCTATGCGCAAGATAGCAAAGTCATTGGGTGGTGAGTTGGTTAACCAGTCATATGGTCACTATGATATGAGTGGCTTCATCAAGCGAGGTGACAAGTATGTATATTTCAGTTATAGCAATTGTGGCAATCGCACACACGTTGAGTTGAAAGCACGAAGCATATACGATTATGGAGCACTTTGCCCTATGTATTGCAGAACGGCTGCAAATGAAAAAGACTATCGTGGTGGCTCAAACAATTGGACATCAATGGAGACTTGTGAGGAACTATTTGATAAGTTGTTGAATATGGAGCACAAACGTTGGTAGTTATGGGGAATAAGGTATATATTGTAGTGGTATGGCATAATGGTATGCCATATTTCTATCAAACCAATAATAAGGTAGCTTGGTGTTTCGAACATCTTGTTAAGCCTTATATCAAGTTAGGAAGTGCCATTAACGCAGCAAAGAAGCTATGCAAGAAGTATCAGTATGATAAGATTCGTATCTATCATATATCCTATCTCAGAACCTTTAATTCTTCTGACTTTGTGCAAGGTGTATTTGATAAGGATATGGTACACGAAATAAGAAAATAATAAAAAAGTGTTAATAAGTTTGGCTAATTCAAATTAATTTCGTAACTTTGCATCGTAAAACAAAATAACAATAGCATTATGAAGAAGATTAATTGGTAAAAACAGAAACTTAAAGTGGGTCAAAAATCTGCTGATAGTCTGCGCAGGTCAGTGGAGGGATTACATCCAAGACGTGGCTGCATAAGTCCTAGACTTGCACTAAGCAAAACGAAAGTTTGACGATAATCCGTCCTGAACGAATAACGGCTTGGTGTCTTCCATTTCCCACATTTATATAGATAACAAGGTGTAGCAGAGTGGTTTCATGCAGCACGAGAAAAAGTGTGGTCATAAGTTCATGAATTATGCAACATTGGTTCGAATCCAATCGCCTTGTCAAATAAAAATCATTCATCTATCTCCTTTCTAGCCTCATCTGTTAACGAGAGTTAAATCGTAACGGATGAGGTGATTTTTATATTAAAAAATTTGGTAGATTCGATTTTTTTTCGTAACTTTGCACCATAGAAATAAAAACAATTTAAAAGAAGATTAGATTATGAGCAAGACAGATGGAATTACAAGAAGTAGAGACAAAGTAGAAAGCTATAAGGGCTTTTCTATCATTCGAGTGTTGGCAGTTCACCATTGGTATAGCGAATACTCTAAGTGTTATATAATGTCTCGCCAGTATGAGACAAAGCGAGAAATCTATTATGAGTTCTGCAAAGAGGGTGACGAGAACAGACCCAAACAAGCCTATGAGGTAACTGCAAAGAAAGACGAAATCAAGGGTGTTATTGACAATTTCATCAAAGACGATACTCTTTACTTTACAGATGCAGAGCGTGAGAAGTATGTCAAGCAGCCAAATAGAAAGTGCGATTGGGCTTATGGCTACGATAGTCTTATGAAGATTATGCGTGAACATCAGAAAGCACCAAAGCGCATTAAGATTCTCTTGGAAGATAGACTTGAAGACGCAAATTTCCATACTTGCAGTGGATTACTCGCAGAAGAGAGATATGAGGAATTTGAGAAACACATTGCAGAAACGAATAAGTTCCGAGAGAAGTTTGAGATATATACGCACACCATGCGCAAACGTATCAAAGACCCAAAGAGATTAGAAGCACACATCCAGAGTGCGATTGAGGAATATTTCAAAGAGCACAAAATGGATGTCGGAGATACATCTGTGGTAGTGAAATTCTGTGAAGAATGGTAACTATGCACGTGTTACTAAAGTTAAGTATGTGTGAATGTTTGTTAAGGGCGAGGATTTTGTGAAAAATTCTCGCCATTTTATTTGGTTATATCAGATTTTTTTCGTAACTTTGCAGCACAATTAAGAAGATTACGATTATGGCAAAGAAAAGTAAAAACAAAGTTCAGTTGATAGGTTATATCAAACCTTGGGGAGGAGCACAAGGTGAGATTAGCGCAAACGCTTGGTTAACGTTTGATACTCCAGAGGAAGCAAAAAAGAAAGGCGTGTCAAAGGTGCAATCGCATCAATGGTGCAAGTTTGAAGTTAGACCAATATTCTGACGATTATGAAATATAGTATGACAATAGAGTATAACAACTCAGACCCAAAGTATATCAATGACATTACAACTTGGGGTGATGTGTTGGACACTCTCAGACATAGGTTAGACCAATTGGCAATTAGAGTTCACATCTATAAGTGGTCAAGTAATAACAGATGTCTTGGGTCAAGATGTGTCACAATGGGCAATCTCTATTTCGTGGCTGGTTCACCAACTGATAAGGTTTTATTATGAATTTAAAATAAAGTAAAATGAAGAAATGGATTATGGCTTTCGTCTGCCTTATGACGATGGTAGTGTTCTCAAGTTGTGGAACAAACTATGTGGTAACTGCAAACTACGATGTGTGCTATCCTGATGGAGTGCGAAACTATAATGAAACTGCTGTAGTATTTTCTATAGATAAACCATATGTTTCGTGCTACTCATTTAATGGCACAAACTACGTTTCAGTTGTCAAAGGCTCAATAGACACTAAGTATGGTGCAACTAATGTTGTTCCTAAAACAACTAAGACTTCTGAACATTTTTCAAGTTCAACTGCTCCAATGAGATTAAATAGCTATTATGTAGAGAAAGCTAAGAAAAAGCGTTCTACTGCGTATAACAAGTCTAAAAAAGATGACTTATATATGAGTGATATTCTTTCATATTAAAAAATATGTTAAAATTCTGGGATTTCTTTGGTTATCTCAGAATTTTTTCGTAACTTTGCACCAACAAAATAAAGGAGATTATGGAAGAGTTAAAGAAACAAGTTAAACGAGAGATTGGGTTGGCTTTTAGTTGGATGGATTTATCCGACATTGCTGAACTCCAAGACAATCTGATTGGTAGGGTATGCAAGGATGTGGTAGAATCATCTGATTACCCCAACTACAATGATTCTGACATCAGAATTGCGATTACAAGAGTATTAAAAGAAGTAACAAAGATAGGAGATTAAGATTATGATGTTCAACAACAAGATTAACAAGAATGGCACTATTCATTTCGATGTTGAGGAATGGATTTGCACAGACCCAGACGAATGTCAGTTCTGCCGCAAGGTTAGTGACACAGAGTTTGAGTATATTCAGTTAAAGACTGATGATTTGAAACGATTTGTTGAGGCTTTTCACTTGGGTAATAAGCATTTGCTTTCAGTTCTCAATGACAGAACCACAATCGCTGATTGGTATCAGAGTGAGACTGATGTAACCGATTATGATGCAGAGCAGATTGCCGAGTATCTTTCCCCTTATGGCGGTATTCTCGATGGTACGACTGATGAAGTAAGCCGTAATCAGTTAATTGCAGAGTGTATATTTGAAACCGAAGATGTAGCAAACGATTGGTATGAGTAAGACAATTAAGGCATTGTATTATGTCGATATGGACGATAATACAAAGGGTTTGCTTATGGCTTACCCAAGTGATAAGGATTTGCGTAACATTGAAACCATTCAAGAGATTGGAGAGGTATTACATACTGCCAATTTTGGTGAGAAAATAGGTATTTGCAATTCTATTGCCAATGAACTTGTCTATCACGGAGACGCAGAAACTACTTGCTCTATGGGAAGATATGAGTTTGGTTGGGAAGAAACTGAACTTTATAGTTAAAATGGGTTAAAAAGTTTGGCTATTTCAGTTTAATTTCGTAACTTTGCACCATAGAAATCAATTAAACAATTAAAAGGAGATAAGAAAATGAAAAAGTATTGGTTAATTAATGTGGGTGGACACAATGGTTATTCAATGTTGGTACATTGTGTTGCAAACAACATTGATGAAGCTATCGTTAAGGCAAGCAATGCTGACCTATTCGATGATGCAGCAGATGCAAAAATTGCCTTTGGTGAGGAAGTAACAGATGATTACACCATCAATTCATTTGATGTAAACGAGATTTAATATGGCAAAGAAAGTTATTTTTACATCAAAAACAATCGCTGAAATCTTCTATGAGATTGTAGGTGAGAAATGGATGGATAAGGACACATACCTTATTGTGTTTCAGACAATGACCGATAAGGATGGTGATGATTTCCACATTGAGGTTGAGTTCCACAAAGATGATGGCAAGATATACTATTCTCGCTGCTATGAGGAAGAGGTTGTAGATGGCACTGCGTTTGTTTCTCCTTGCTTTAAGAAGCAGATTGAGGAATACATTCTACGTCAAGTTGGTGCTCTTCGCACTTATAGTTTCTTGAACACACAGACCATTGAGGTTGAGTTGAAGCTTGATGTCCCAAAGGATATGACAATGGGTGAGTTTGACCAGTGGCTGAAAGACCTTGCTATCGAGGTGAAGTCTTCACAAACAGACAGAATCAGAGTATTAGGAATTAACAATAAAGGTAAAGTATATGGCAAATGATTTGACTACGATGCGTACCATACGCACCAAACAGGTTGAGATTCGTAAATCTCTGAACCATCGTGAGGAAGCTAACAAGGCTATCCGTGAGAAGATTACTCCTATTTGGACTGCCGAAAAGGAGAAGCGTACTGAGGAGTTCAACAATCTCACAAAGGCTCTTATCGAGGGTCGTGAGAAAGTTCGTGGCTATCAGAAAGACCTACGTGAGTTGAAGATGGAGATTAAATCTGTCAATCGCCACTACGACTTGTCAAAGAGTTAAAAAAGTATAATGCCAGGAAGAAATTGGGTTAATCGTTTGGTTAATCCAATTTTTTTTCGTACCTTTGCATCAACAAATAAAAAGAGATTAGATATGGTTAAGATTTCAATGTTTAAAAGAGAAGATGATGGGGCTTTACTCGTCATTTGGAGAACTCCAAAGGAAAACCTTGTAGGTGAGGTGTATAACAATGGAGTTGAGAAGCGTGGAAAGTGGGATATGAGAGCCACATTCTATGTTGCTGATTGTGATGCGACAGAACATCGTGTTCGTGAATACTTTGGATTTAGAGGTGCAGAACCATATTGGAGACGTTGGGCATAATAAAATAATATGATAGTAATTAGAATAGGTTTAGGACAAACCCCAAGTGGGAAAATCCTTGATGGGGCAACGCAGTCTTATATTATTACTGCAACTCGCAATGAGAAAGAGTCTGCATTGAGGTATCACGATGAAACGAAGAAGCCAATCTTTGTTAAGGTGAATGGCAAGGCATATCATGAGATAACGAGAGAGCAATTAGTTAATTTACCAAATAAACACGGAAGGAGATAATAATATGGAAGAGTGGAAAGTTATAACGTTCAATCCTAACTATGAGGTATCGAACAAGGGCAGAATAAGAAATCGTAAGAGTGGTCACATTCTATCTACCAAGCCTACAAAGAGTCATAAGCACCCACAAGTATTCTTGCATGGTAATTGTGGTTGGTTCGATAAGGTGCAGCTTACAGTGTCCCACATTGTTTACGACCATTTCTGTAAGCATTATGATTTCGAAACTACCACAGGTAAATATTATACTCGCATTTGCCACCATGATGGTAATATATTGAACAACGAAGCATCTAACTTGTTTAGAAGATATTAAAATGTTAAAATTTAAGGGGAGAATGAAAATTCTTCCCTTTTTTCTTGGCTATTTCAAATTAATTTCGTAACTTTGCATCAACAAAACAATAATGATTATGATACAGATTATTAAGATTAGTTACAACGATGACAAAGACGCATCAACAAGCATACAAGTGATGGTGTGTTCTTCAATCCCTTGTGCCAAAGAGGTCATCTTGAATGAACTGAACAAGGACTTCGAGGGTAAGTGGAAATCGCTTAAAGAGGCTGCATTGGCTTTGAACAAGGAACTTGAACATTGCGTATGGTTCGAGGATGACAGAGAACTTACTTGGATGGATAATGGTAAGGGAGCAGATTATCACATCGCTCGTATCAATACCATTGAGGGAGTTAATACAAAGTTTCAAACAATCGGATAAGGCTATGCAGAATAAGTTAGAAAAAGAAATTAAAAAGATTGATAAGCAGCTTAAATGCGGTGATAGCATTGAACTGATGTACGATGGCGAGAGTGTTGCCAAATATGACTTCGTTGAGAGGTCTATTGACTGCAAGACCCCACTACAATGGCTGCGTGGTTGCTTGTGCTTTGAGATAGCTTTCAAAGACCGAGACATCAATAAGGTCACACTTAAATATAATAAGGTGACACATCATCAAGTAGGAAATTGTAGAATCACAATAATATAACAACAACTATGGGTGAAGATGATAGATACCCTTGGTGGCATAGAAATTACAAGCCAGCCGAGAGGAAACCGAGAACAATGAAACAAGTAAAAGCAGATTTCAACAAGAATTTGCAGAAACATACATTATCAAAAACAAGAGCAAAATGAATAAGGAAATTACAATAGGTGCTGAAACATTGATGGCATTTTATATTATTGCCACAGGTGAGTTTGACGGAGTTTGTTTTGTTAACTATCCAAAGTTACCAAAGCCATTCTGTGAGAACATTAAGATAGGTGACGAGGTTGGCGACTTGTTGTCCATTCGTGTTGACCCCAATGATGATGTGCTGCGTGTGCAGTTGTGGTTCATTGACAAACACGAAAACCACTTCTTCTTGGATTGGGAGGACATTGTGCGCATCAAACCCACACTCGCTGCGGTTGTATTCACTCACGTATACGATATGATTGAGAATATCGAAATGTAAAAAAGTGTTAAAATATGAAGAAAGATTTGGGATTTTAAAAAAACAAATATATCTTTGCATTGTCAATGAGAAACGATACAGACTAAGGCTGAGAGGTTGAAACAAAACCTAAAACTTATAGCGATAAGTGCCTTATTCATCAAAGATATATTTGGAAGATACCAGAGGAGAACTGCCAGCAATGGTAGATGTGGACAAATGGGCACTAAGTTCGTGCTTAGTGTGTCACTTCGGTGACTTCGGTGATTCAAATTCACCTCTTCCAACTCGATTTGGAGGATACCAGAGGAGAACACCAGCAATGGTGATGTGGACAAATGGGCATCAAGTTCGTGCTTGATGTGTCACTTCGGTGACTTCGGTGATTCAAATTCACCTCCTTCAACAACATACTAATCTTTTTAATTGTTACTGATTTCTTGTCGCAGGGGGTAAGCAATTCGGCTTATCCCCAAATTTTTTTTGTTAAAAACGTTAATATGTTTTGTAGATTGAAAAAAATTTCGTACCTTTGCATCACAATTAAAAAGATTAAGTTATGGCAAGAAGAAAGAACATTGAGCATTTGTCTCGCATTGTAGACTCCACAGAGGGCAATGAAGATAGAAGAGTATTTCAGTTGATTGGGTTCCCAGACGAAGATGGAGACTATTCATCAAACGTTGTACGTTGTGTTCCCAAGGAGATTGCCAAGGCAATGCGCTATTATGGCAGATTCACGGATGATGACATCAGAATAGTTTCAGCACTATCTGTTGGTAATTACAAGTCTTGGGGTGCTGAGAAGTGTATGGTAATTAGAATCGCATAGTTATGAACGTTATACATAGTTTAATAGCAGTGTTGACTACACCAATCGCAAGGCGTAAGGGTGTGACAATAAGCCCAGAAGAGTGTAAAATCTGGGTTGAAGAACTCGAAAAGTATAATGACCACGTATGTAGTGAGTTGAAAAAATATTATGAATTAAAAGCAAAACGTTAACAATTATGAGGACAATCAAGCATAAAACAAAGATTTATTCCGTTGATTGGTATCACGGAAACAATTGTTATCGTACTACAATGGGATGCACTTGGGAAGATGTTAAGGAATGTAAACGAACTGCAAAACTCCTTGGCGAGAAGATAGAGTATGAGCACTACGATACAGTTGTGTATTTCACATCCAATGGAGTATCATCAAGGTCTATAAAAGAGAGATTTGCAGTACCCAAAATTACTTGTTGATGCTAGTAGAATTAGGTTGGATTAAAATAGATTAAAAAGATTATGGAAGTAACTAACATTAAATGGGAAACTGATGGCGAAGTGGTAGATTTGCCAACAGAGGTTGAGGTAGAAGATGGAATGAGTGATGATGAAATCGCTGACTATCTTTCAGACACTTATGGATGGCTTGTTGAGGGTTTTTCATTACCGACTGACGATGATGATATTGACGAATTTGGAATGTATGTCAATGAGGTTGAGGGTAAAGTAAAGTAAGTTAAGATAAATTAACGTGAAATCTTTGGTGGTTTCACGTTTTTTTCGTACCTTTGCAAACGTTATGGCAAATTTAAAAAGATTAGAATATTCAGAATATCAGTTAGACATCTTTAATGCAGTTGAGAATGGTAGTGAGAACATTGCCATTAATGCAGTAGCTGGTAGTGGCAAGACCACAACCATTGTTTCTGCTTGTAAGCGTTTAAATGAGAGTGATAGGGATGTAATATTCCTTGCTTTCAATAAACTGATTGTAGAGGAATTAAAGGGCAAATTAAGCGGTTACGCAGAAGTATCAACACTACACGCATTTGGTTTTAATATATTGAAGAGATATTATAACCACCCAGAATATAAGATGTATATCAAGGTGGATAGTTGGAAGTATCAGAAGTATGTAAAACAAAACGTTTATTCGTTGTCATCAATCATAACCCCAGATACAGATGCAGCCAAGGTGTTTGGTTTCTGCTGCAATGTTGCAAAGTTATATGCACTTGCAAGGGTTAATCTTATCCAACATAGTGAAGATGACCTTAGTAAACTTAGAAATTTGTGTGATGAACATAATCTTCTTACACTTTTCGATGAAGTTGAGGTATGCAATATAATGTTGGCGGATGCCTATAAAATGCCAAGTGACCTTGTGATTGATTACACGGATATGATTGTGCTGCCATTGTTTCATAAGGAATCAATACCAACATATAAGTATGTATTCATTGACGAGTGCCAAGACCTTAACAGAGCACAGAGAGAGTTGATGTTGTGCGCTGCAAGGAATGGTAGATTTATCGCAGTTGGTGATAGAAACCAAGCTATCAATGGTTTCGCTGGTGCTGATTGTAATTCATTTGATAAGATTGCAAATCAAGACAATACCATCGAATTACCATTGTCTGTTAACTATCGTTGCGGCACAAATATGATTGCATTGGCACAAGAGATTGTACCTCATATCCAAGCACATAAGGGCGCAATCAAGGGTGAAATTCTCCATACAACGCAGTTATCAAAGTCACTCTTTAAAGAGAATGATATGGTGCTTTGCAGAACATCAGCCCCATTGGTAGGTTTGTGTATGAAGCTTATAGAAAGTGGAATCACAGCAGTTGTCAAGGGCAAGGATATCGCACAAGACCTTAAAAACATCATTGAGAACGCAAATACATCTAACATCAAAGAAGTGTTGGCTTATCTTGATGAAGAGAAAAAAAAGATGATTAATATCATCAGAGAGGAAAGAAAATGCGATGAAACAACTGCAAAGAACGCTACCAAGTATCTGAATCTTGAAGATAGATGCAAGTGCATTGAGAACATCTGTATGTATTCCATCAAAGATACAACACAATTGAAATCTTACATCAATAAGATGTTTACAGATGATAAGGTAGAGAACGCAGTAATGTTGTCAACTGCACACAAGAGCAAGGGATTGGAAGCTAACAGAGTAATTATATTGCTCCCAGATAAACTCCCATTGAAGTTCCCTCATCAGCAAAGATGGCAAGAAGTGCAAGAAATGAATCTTAAATATGTTGCTCTAACTAGAGCAAGAAAAGAGTTGATTTTCATTGATTTAAAGGAAAATGAATTGATGAAACAAAAAATATCGAACGATTAGTGAAAAAAGTTGGAATAATGTTTGGTTATTCCAATTTTTTTTCGTACCTTTGCATCAGAATTAAAAAACGATAGATTTATGATTACAAGAACAGAAACTTTAAAACTCATCAAAGAGAAAGTTGATGCACGTGCCAATGGCACTATCAAGATAAAGAAGCCATTTTGGACTGAGTTCAAAGAGGGTGTGATTAAGCACACAGAACGCAGACGTATCATGAAACTCATGAAGCATGGCAATTCAGTTAATTGGATTGATGATGCGTATGAGATACGAAACATCAACATGCTCGACACAAAGGACTTGCATAAGATAATGTGGGGACTTATCTCTGACAAAGAGAAGCGAGAAATCGCACTTGAGCACTTGCTTGAGACAAAGGATTATCTAACCGACTAATAACATGTGATGATTATGGCAAGAACAAATGAAAACGACTACATTATAGTCAATGGAGTAAAGATGACCATCAAGGAATGGAAACAGAGTGTTGCGGACAAACAGAAAGACCGCAGAGGTAAGAAGCGTTTCTTGAAGGTTGAGAAGCCAAAGAAAAGGGCAAAGACAAAGGTCACAGAAATCAGTTACGTGGCAATGCAAGTAAACAACTTGTTGAAGCCTATCACAACACTGAAATCTCTGTCAGCATACTACGACCATGCACAACGCCAGTGGGGAAACATTGGTAAGGAGATTCTTGAACATCACAAGATTCGTCCACACTTCGTTTTCTATCGTGTCGCAATCGGAGAACTTGAACGTCTCGTTGCTGACATTGAAAAGATGGCAAAGGGCAATGAAAAGGCTGCTTATCAGTACGTGGAGAAAGCGGCTTGGAAGATTGAGGACATTAAGACCCACATTAATAATATAATGAAAGGTGCAGCAGAAAGTGGTATCTTGGAAGCACACAAGAAACACGAATGTATCAATGGTGAGGGTCGCAGACTTGGACTTCAAACTCTTGCTAACAAGTCATTCAAGGCTATCAGTCAGCTTGAAGATGCAATTGGCACATTGCAGAAGATTGCAGACAATGGTACAGACCCATTCAAGGTCGGAGACCATATGAGTGCCAAGTCAAGGGCAAGATGTTGGGCATAGAGCCATAATCGTAAATTTATAATAATTGTTAAATCTTGGGGTGATGTTTTGGTCACTCCAAGATTTTTTTGTAACTTTGCACCAACAAATTATTATAGATTTAAAAGAATTATGAGAAAAACAATTATCGTAGATGGCAAATCTCTTCATCTTGTATTCGGCAAGACAGAAGAAGAATGGACTGAGAAATATGGTGCATATTTCTGTTGGGATATTAGCATCGAGGAACTGCTTGATGGCACACTTGAAATTAATGAGGACATTTGGTATTGGATTATCGATGGCAGATGTTATGAGACAAAAGAAGAAGTAATTAACGATTAAACGTTTATGGCAAACATAGAAGAACTCTGTTATGGCAGAGAAGACCTAATGAGAGTGGCAGAGAGTATTGCCACAGAACTTGGTGATATTGACATCGCTGAAGACCTCTGTGATAAGATGGCTAAAGCAGCAATCGATTTTATTATAGATTTAAAGAACGGCAAAACTTATTCAGTAACTAAATATTAAACGATTATGGTAGATGGAGAAATCGGATTGGGCGACCTTTTATTTGGTGAGTGCTGCGTTTATGCACACTTTGGTAAGGTAGTTGCAATGGAGCAAAGCAAAGGTGCTCGTAAGGGATGGATATACAAGATTGATTGTGGTTGGTTCTTTGCAGACCAAATCAAACATTGGTGGTGGAAAGAACTACAAGTGCTTATCAAGGAGAAGTATGGGGATAATTACATCTTCAAAGAGAAGATTAAGATTACCTATCAAGGTGAAAAGTGCTTACTTGATTCCGTGACGTTCTTTGAGAACTATTGCGCTATCTTATGGAATCCCAAGACAAGGGAGTTTAGACAAGCACCTCTCTATATGTTTAAGGATAAGACATTGGAGAGAATAGTTAATCAATATAAGAAAGAACAGATATACTGAGACTTAAAAAAGTACAAAGGGGGTAGAACTTAATCTATCCCCTTTATATTACCTAAACTTTTGACGAAATCATTTAACTTTCTAATACTCTCTTTTACATTGGGCAATGGTTTGCTACCATCCGCAATGAAATCACACTGCATATCTATTAATCCAAACATATTATACTAACTTAAACATTTCCTTGAAATACCTCTCATTCAGACCTCTTGAAACACCATCAAAGTAGCCGTTGCTATCTACTATATCCTCCTTATTGGCTGACAATAATGGGTCAATCCAATACTCATCACCAATCTTATCGAAGGTGTAACAATGACCTTTCTTAACCTTGCTGAAACGATGTTGTTTACCATCATGTTCCCAAGTATAGGTCTCCTTAATACATATTGCTAATACACTCATATCTCTATAGACTTAATTAAGTACACTTGAAGTAATTATCTTTCTTTGTACTGAAACAGAACCCATTGTTATTGAATAAGCACACATGTTTATCACAACTCTCTATGAATTTCCATCTGACTTGTTTGTTTGGGTCAGCCCCAAGGTCACATGCTTTACAGAATGCATCATCAAGGTTTTCCCTATCTGACTTGTTAGGGTCACATGTGTGCATCAGTTCTTTCACCTCATATCTCTCTCTTGTATCTGTGTCAAAGAGATGGATGGGTTTCTTCACTTGATACTGCAATCTAATCTGTACCATATTAATTTACTTGTATATTACGATATTTCTTATTGCCAAACTCATTCACAATCTCGGATAACTCCTTGATACGTGGCTTTACTTGGGCTTCATCAACCACTTCAGAACCATCGTACCAACACAACTCATAACGATGTTCGATAGCAACACCCTCAAACCATTTTGTTGGGATTGCTTTTGTTCCTCTGTATTGATAAGTTATCTGTGCCATATTAATCGTTTATTGTTACGTTATCACATATTGGTGAAGGAATCTCTCCGTGCCATACATCAAACGATGGGTTGAGGAAACATCCATTAAACTTGTCTCGCCAGATTGTCAGCGATATATCTTTGTAATTGCAGTCGAAGAAACCTTGAACTTCATCAAGATTATATCCACCTAAATTGACGAAGGCTTGCATAAACTTCACACCAAGCAAGCTATTTGCTAACTCTCTGTATTCGTACTCACCTAACTTCTTTGCGAAATCTATTGCTACTTGTTTCATAATCATCTTTGTTTTTACGATGCAAAGGTACGAAATTATCTGGACATAGCCAAATTCCTTAACTTTTATTAGGAAAATAGCATTTTTTAGTTAAATTCGTGTTAAATTTCCATTTTTGTTTGGTCAATTCAAAAAGTTTTCGTACCTTTGCACCACAGAAATCAATTAAACAATTAAAGATTATGGCAAAGACAACAACAAACGCAAGACCTCTCTATGAGATTGCAAACGACATCAAGAAAGATTGGAAGAACGTTAATTTCGCAGCAAAACCCTATCTCGATGCGATGGCAACACTGACTTCCATTGATGATAACTATATGTTCGATTCAGCTAAGAGCATTGTCATCTACTTCCTTTCAAACGCTGGTTCTTGGCGAGGTGAAACCGCCAAACGCATCAAGGCTGAACTCAAAGCTATGACAAAGTAAAAAATACTGACATACAAATTGATACTTCAAAAGAGTGCTGATTGTTCGAGAGAATAGTCAGCACATATATCGTATATATAAGACTTAAAAAAGTACACCAATAAAAAAAAGGGAGCATCTCTGCTCCCTTTGTTGGTCTTACACCATTGCTGCTGCATAGACCTCGCTCAGTAAGACGTGAGGATTAATCTCTCTGTCACCTTGCTTGATTTTGGTGATTGTGTCAAGCTGAGGGAGGATAAAGTGCTGCTCGTGCTCTTTGTCGAGACCCATCTCAATCTGAGTGCTGCTCTGAGTGTTGCTCTTCTTTTTGAGCCACTTCTCAATCTCAACAACTTCCTCCGCAGTAGCCAAATTGCCATCGAGGTAGTAAGTAGTGGTGGTCTTGCAACCAACTTGCTTGGCATTGCGCTGCAACTTCAGATATATCTTGGTCTCGGTAGCCTTATCGGTAGAGAACCACTCTCCGTACTCCAAACAAGGCTTGTGCCATACAGACTTCAGATTGGCTTCAGCATCAGCATTGCCCATACGACTTGCAGTGTTCTCAAGACTATTCTGATAGTCTGTTCCCATTACGTAGCCGCAGTACTCTTTGGCAATAATCACACGCCCTAAGTAAGGATTTCGGTTTGCACCTCTGCCCTTATTCATAGAGCTATCTGCTAATTTGTTTACAACTATGGTGCTTGCAGCACCCTTTACGAACTCATTGGCAACAAGTGCCATAACTTCCATTTTCTCCATATTTTTGTGGATTTAAATAGTGATAAACAATGTGTTTCAATCTCGAAAGAACGCTTTGTCAAACCCATTGTTTTTGTTTGACGATGCAAAGGTACGAAATTATTTTCATTCTACCAAACATTTTCCCAATTTTTTTTCATTTTACCCCAAATTTTTCCACTTTCTTTACAAAAAATGCACACTTCATACTATTTTGTGCAATAAAATAGGCTGAAAACGCACATTAAACCAGTGTTGTCATATATCACTATATTATATTAATATGTAATCACACATATACGCACGTATATAGGCATAGAAATACGGATAATGCGATTTAAGGCTATTTTTAAGCCTTCTGAGAGCCATTTATAGCCTTCTCCGATAACTTTTACATCTGACTACCTAAAAACGGCTGAAATCGCCTTAAAATAAGCCATTTAAGATTTATATACAATTGAGTATCAAATACTTAACAAACGTTAATATTGGGGTTGGGGTGTTAGATTCTTCGGTTATGGTGTACTAATATAGATGTAAGCAGTTATAAATTTAGTGTTTCACCCTATAAAACAGAAAAAAATGAAGAATTTTGTGAAAATCTGTAAAATCAGACCTCCAAATGTGAATTAGAGTTAAAAAAATGCAGTTTTTTGAATAAACCTTTGGTTATTCCAAAAAAAAGTGCTACCTTTGCACTCGCAAACAAGAAGTTAAACATTTAAAATAGAATAGTTATGAAGAGTATCAATTTTGCAGAGAATCAGAACGTAGTACGTAACGCAAACATCGAGCGTTTGAGAGTAGAAATTAACGCCTACAAGCAGCTTTCAGACACAGACCTTAGAGAGTGTATCATCGCTGCACAGAACGGCTCACAGAGAGCAAAGGACAAGGCAGTACGTGCAAATCTCCGTTTCGTGTGGTCTGTTGCCGCATCTTACGGAAATCTTGACAAATTCGAGGACATCTACCAAAATGGTGCGTATGGTCTTTGCAAGGCTATCGAAACATTCGATGTTTCACGTGGAACAACATTCTCTACTTGGGCTGTCGAACTGATTAGGAAATATATTAACATCGGTCTGACTGACGAAAGCCGCACAATCCGTATGGGCGCACACCTCGTCAAGGGAAAAAATCCTTACATCGCTGCATCAATGGATGCACCACTCGCAAGCGATGAAGAGGGCGAAAAAACTTTACTCGATACTTTCGCATCTGATATGCGCACAGATAACTTTAGCGAGGTCGAGGCAATGCGTGTAAAACTTTTTGCACTGATGCGTGGTCTGTCTGATACCGAGAAAGCAGTTGTATGCGGTATCTTCGGCTTTGGCACAGAGGAAGTAAGCGAGTACACTTTGTCAAAGAAATTCAATCTCACAGAAGAGAGAATCCGCCAAATCAAGTGGGCTGCCATCGCAAAGATGAAAGAACTTGCGTAAAAAACCTTTACAATGGGGAGTATGCCGTAGGGTGTACTCCCCACCTATGTCCCCCCACCCCCTGTGGGGGATTTTTATGGCTTTTTTGGTGGCAACAGTTCTGTAAATAAATTCCAGGAGAAAATTTCATTGTTTCCAGAGGGGTGGCCCTTATTTTTCCTCATGGGGAGTTTTGAAAAAAATTCTGGAAAAAAAATTCCCTTTTTAATATATTAGGTGTGAGATATTGGTTCGATACGATATCCTCTTTTTGTATCTAATATACTAGTATCACCTAGCATTCGATATCTTCTCCACATATTTTGGAATGTTTTCATTTCTTCTTTGGTAGGTGTTCTAATAATGGTTTGAGCGTTTGTGCTATATGGGAATTCTGGGAATGCAGTATACACCTTGCATCTTGGATACACTTCAGCAGTATATAATCCAAATGTTTTAAGTCCATCTACTTCAGATATTCTTGCATTTTTGTGCTGTTTAGAGGAGGAATACGTTTTGGTTACGGAATGTAGTTTTTGTATCCATACTATTCGTTGTCCTCTAAAATCTTGGTCTGTTTCGAAAGCAAGATATTCCCCTATATGTTTTTCTAGTTCTTCAATTGTAGTGATATTCATAATATATTATTCATCAATCATTAATCCTCTTCTGATATATAGATATTTTGGATATCTGCCAAGTACGAACAGTGTGACTGGGCAAATCCACATTCTCACCTTATGTCCATCGTTATGGTCATAGTGTATATAGTTTCTACCATATAGGTATCTGCCAATGAGTCCCATATTCTTTGGTAGTGGTTCACCTACGAATTCGTCACAGAAGTTCATGCAGTACTGTCTTGGCTTATTTGAGGCTGTGATATCTATTGTGAGTTCATCTTTACCTTTTGCGTAGTATTCGCAAAGTGTATCTGCTCCACTGACCATTTCTAGGTTAGCGTGGTCGAATCCCCAGTGTGGGAAATCGTAGTACCATCTTTTGAGAGGAGGTGTATGTTCTGCTACGAAATGTAGTGTATACTTTTTTTTCCTGATTAGTACGTTAGATATTAGTACTAGTATTGTATAAATTTTCTTAATTATCTTCATTTCTATTATTCATTAAGTTCCACCTTGGGTCAAATCTATGTTTTTGTTTTATTCTTTCCTTATATTCTTTAATGGCATCGCTTGGTATGACATAGAAGACTCCGACACATAGTACGAATGTATTGAATATGGGTGCGAATACGCACAATAATGCTAAAGTTTTATTTTCATCCCATCTTTTATTCACAATAATTGTTATGGTCATAGCGATTATTGTGATAGCATACACTATTATGAAGACAGCTATAAATCTCATTATCCGAATATTCTTCTATACCTTAATACGTTTCTGTATTTGATTAGTTCTTCCTTTGTAGCGAGTCTAACGTATGCTTGAGCATTGCAAGACTGCTCATGTTTCATGAAGTATGGTGCTACCTTATCTTTACCCCCTTGGTTATCCATTAGGCAAACGAAATCGGTACCAGAGAGGTCTGCGTGTCTAAGGTTAATTCCAGGTGCTCCCATTATTGGGTGTGTCATCTTGAAAGCCCACATGTATGAGATATTGCTCTCGTCATATGGTCTTGTGAAGGTTCTATTGTATTCTTTGTTATAGTCTCTATAGTAGAAGCAGACTACTATTTCCCCTATATGTTTATTAAGTTCGCCTATTGTAGTAAAATATGTTTCCTTATTATCCATTTTCTTTTTCTTTCATTTCTTCTAATGCGGCTTGCATATGATAGAGTTTGGAATCTCGCCAGTTGATGAGTTCCATTTGTTCTATGAATGAGAAGTCTATGATATCTTGTAGGTTATTGAAATCATAGTTCTTCAGCATATTGAAGATTTTGTTGAATTCTTCCTCATTATTCTCACGTTTAGCTTTCAGCAAATCTTCTGTAAGCTGTATGAG
>JAEIGA010005635.1_pt1 | contig 19104 bp, 11 predicted proteins | sample 9270691 | NCBI WGS metagenome assembly JAEIGA01 (sample SAMN17057246, study PRJNA624740) | gut metagenome | biome: biome; isolation source: fecal sample | host: Bos grunniens | place: China: Xizang | collected 2019 | reverse complement strand
TTTTAGATATACTGTTATATCTTGTTGTCGGTCATTATATGATTTATACATGAAAAAAAATACTTTTAAACTTAAGAGTAGAAAATTTACACTTGGCAAAAATTTCATTTTCTAACCCAACTTCGTTGGGTGTCAAAATGAAAATTTTACGGCTGATATAAAAAATTTGTTTAACGACATTTCGGTCGCTCTTACATCACCAGAGTCGCGCCCTCTTTTTTTAAAGTCTTGCAGGAGATCAGACAAACATTAGTTTTAGGACGCTTCCGGTCCCTCTCACAGTTTAACGTCATAGAGGAGATTGGACAATTTTAGTTTAACGACTTCTCGGTCGCTCTGATACTAGACGCTCCACTAGATCGAGATTCGCTATGCTTCGGCGGGGTTGCATAACTACCTATTGACCAGCAATTAGACGCCTTCTAACACTGGATTTTATCATACTTCGGTCGTGGTGTATGATTACCTGAGTATAAAAAAATAAAGTCGCAACCGTAGGTTGCTCAAAGCCCCGAAGGGGCGCCACGTAGTGACTCCCAGCCCCGTAGGCGGGATCGAAGCGCCACGTAGTGGCTAAGCCCTCTTCGAGGGCGCTGACTAGCACGTCGCCTTCGTAGAAGGCTCTTAGCCCAACTGTGTTGGGCGTAAGCGCGGCGTCAAAATGGAAAATTTACACGGGATAGAAAATTTTTTATTTTCTAGGTCACGGAGTGGTCGTCAAAATAAAAAATTTACGTCTGATATAAAGTAGTTTAACGACAGGCCGCTAAGCAAAGCTTAGCTAAGAGTCATCCGAGGATGACGCCAAAGCCGGTCGCTCTTACATCACCAGAGTCGCGCCCTCTTTTTTTAAAGTCTTGCAGGAGATCAGACTCTCTTATTGACGCCCTCAATAAGACATTATTATGCTCTGGTCGGGGTGCATAACTGCCTTTTCTTAGATTAACGACATACATTTCGGTCGCTCGATATTAGACGCTCCTCCCTCTAACATCAAGATTCGCTATGCTTTGGTTCGATAGCCTATAGCTACTAGTCGGATTACCAATGGCCCGGTAATCAAGGGTGTGGGTTTATCGTCCCCACAGACACATCTCTCAGATGCGATCCTAGTCTGAGAATTTCTCTAGTTTTTGGCGAGGTCCTAGATTAACCTTAAACACTCCCGTATCGAACCGAAATCCGACACGTAATTCAAAAAAAATAAGGTCGTCATTGCGAAGCAATGACTCCAAGCCCAACACAGTTAGGCGTCGCGATGCAGCACGAAGTGCTTTAAGGCAACTACGTTGCCGTGCAACATCGCTAAGCGCACCGACGTAGTGCCTTAAAAAATAATTTAGACTTTTGTCCTAGCTCGCTCTGCGAGCGATCTCAATGGTAAATATAATACATCGCTCGAATGTTGTATTTTTTGATCTCAGTCTCGAGTTCGTCGTATAACTTATTCAGAGAGATAATATACTCGCGAGTGTATTAGTTTTCGCCATCTCGATTACGCTTTTGAATTTGATCCAATTGTTATGACACTCCACCAAGTGGCTTGATGAAGTAAATGACAGCGTCATTCAAGAAGTGAGGAAGAAGAATCTAGTAATATTGTTTTAGGAGATTGTATTAGTTTTAAGTAAATACATGTTTATACTACTCCATGAAACAGATATATTCTTCTATAACATTGCGCTCATAAAGCATGTCGTTCTATTGGTATAATAGACGTGAGCACATTACACGCAATTGGAACATAAACGAATATGTTGAATCCTCCAATGTTAAACCGTCCTTAGAATTGACATTCTTTAAATGTCTGTCCAGGAGATTAGGTTTCTCATCGATGTTGTATGACCAGTATGAGATTTCTTCTGTTTGTTTGCGACAGTTAGGAAGAGAGTTAAGGAAAGTTGTTTTTCCTACTCCAATAGACCCAAGAACATAGTGTTGATTTTTGAATGTTCGTTTTGGGTTAGACTAGAGGAAGGACTGCTGTTCGAAAGTGTCGTAATATTGTTTAAGACCCATGAGATATTGTAAGTCTATTTTCTCATTTGGGCGATTACGTTATTTGATACGTTCATACAACACACTCAGAGGAAGATTTCGCCCAAGCACAATTGTCTTATCGAAACATGGTTCGAATTGACACATTGCGAATTGGAAATCGTATAGTGTATTGTATAAGGCATCGTTTGTTATGTATTTGCGCAAGTTTGGCAAGAAGCAAGCAAACGCCTCATAAACCGTTCTTTCAAACACATAATATTTATCGGGGTCAATTCTCAAATATTGTTGATACCTTGTTAAAGAGGTGATCAATTAAAATTAGACTATATGAGATTGCTCTTCTATAGTTAATTCTTCACCTGGTTTTAGTTTAGATGCCTTGTCTAGTGTTTCATAGTAGGGCTTAAAATATGGCTGCCATATGTCTAAGCACTCGGGCATCTCTTAATACTCGGGATTGTTTTTAAGAAAGTTTTTAATAAAAGTAGATTTTCCGGAACCGATATTTCCACAAACAGCTAATAATTTAGGTTTAGGTGATTGAATGAAATCGGAATCATCAGAAAACATTTTTCTTGTAGTTCAAAAAAAATACATCGTTGAGCAAACATGCCTAATTATATTTAACTAGGCATACATCTAATAGCGTTCAAGTAAGCTACTTTTTTGCGTTGTTAAAATAATGTAGAGAGATGTTTATAACGATTCTATGTATTCTATCAGTCAATAAGTGAAAAATTTATAATAATAAGTTTAATCAATTAACTAAACAATAAACCAAATTTAAAACTAGATGCAATTTTTAAACGACAAGGTAAATAACTCGGCTGATTTAATGTAGGAGGATTATAACGACAACGTGATATAGACTTTGATCGAAAGTGACACCATTAACAAGAAAGCTTTGACTTATGATTAAATTTGTAATAGAGTCAAGTCTGGGAATTATTGACCCTTAGAGAGCATATGCAAATATTTTTTTTGGGTGTATGTCAAAAAAATATTCCTATGTTGAAATCAATCCCATTCAAGCATGCTATTCATGATGCTTGTTTATGATTGTAGTTGGTCGTATATTTTTTAAAGCTACATGCGTGTTATATGAACGTCTTATATCTTAGCGTATTCTTAGTCATCAGATGTTGAACCATCTTATTCAACGAAGATGCCTCTTTTGGCTTGGATGCCCACATAAAAGATTTTGTAAATATCTTACTAGCGTGTGTATGACTCGAGTTCGTTGATGTTGAATTTACATACACAATATTATTTCGTGATGCCATCCACTTATACGTCTCTAATACGCTTATAAACTCTAATGTTGTTCATGTAAGTTTTGTTGATCTGGTGCAGTATGTTTGCGCGCACTTCGCGAGATTGAGATTTTATTTAGTTCTCTTCGCAATACTGATCTATTAGGGCGCGCATTGTTTCGTATTTAATACAATGCACCTTTTATGACGTGTCATCTGAGTTTGTTTGAACTTAGAGGAAGTTTTGTTTAAACGCATTACAATCGACGTCGTAAGTGCCTATGAATTATTCTGTTTGTTATATGATAATGTCCGGAACTTCTGGCATAGTGATTGGCTTGTGAGGCGTTGTTTCGGCGTCTTGTTAAGATTCTAAGAAGGACCACAGCATGAATACTCCCAACATATCGACCATATAAATATCCTCTTAAAAGATATTTTGCAGGCTAAAATCTTTTAGGCGTAAGTTTGTCTTGTCCGCAGCAGCATCGAGGGTGTGTTGATCGACGAATTTGTGCGGATATTTGTAGAAGAGAACGCGTCGAGAAAACCCATCATCTAATGTTTGGTCTATACGAGGGTAATTGTTCGTTTGGAGAACAATGAAAGTTTTATTCACCATACTAGTCGAATCAGAAGCATACGCTTTACGAAATGTGACAGAAGTTCCGCCAGCTAAACGTTTTATAGTGGAGCTGGATATGGGTTGAGATGCAGGCAGTTCTGCGAAATTCGCGAAAACGGATTATTCCAATTCGGCGAAACCGGCACTATCATGCTTATTGGAATCCTTTTCGCTCGTGATCAAAATAGAGGATTTAGCAATAGTCGAATAGCCTATATGCTGAATTTTCCGAGTCTCATTTACATAAGGGTGTTCTTAGTTGCTAGAGGATAGGCCGAGTATATATTGGATGGCCTCGTTGTTCATAGATTTGCCGTCGCCACCTGTGCCATATTCGAAGAGGATGTGTTAGTTTGCATCCTTTGTGAGTATTTGGTGAGTTATCATGGCCAACTTCCACTTGAATACGCACAATTGCGATTCACCAAATATGTCCGTGAGTATGGACATCAGCTTGTTGTAAGCGATTTTATAAGGCTCTAAGGTTTATGTGTTCGAGCTTAAGAACTCTTTCTCGGATATTAAGAAACCTTTAGAATCTTAAAACACAGGATCAACTTTAAAGAAGGTCGTTTGTGTTTGGAAGTATTTCGCACATTTCTCGTTTGACAGCATCTAGAAGTTTTTCTTAGAATACTGATACTTAATAATACCGTTATAAACACCTATGATCATGCGGGAGGTGTTTGGTTATTCTTGACTGTTGGAATGTGGTTTTATTAGTTTTGGGATAAGTTTCTTACACTATTGTTCAGAAAGGTTTCCCTATTCAACCACCAAATGCTGGTATATGTTTGATTATTTGTTTCTGGTCTCGTATAAATCCGGAGCAGCATCATCGTTGGTCTGACACAATTGATTAAATTTATTAGACTCATTGATGGTAGCGCCATAATCGTCTATAAGGTTTTAATATTCCTTATGCATCATCGAAATAAATTTAGACGTTTTGAGGACCTAGTAATGTCCTTATTCTGGCGTGATGTAATACGCTTCCTGTTGATCGTCTTCTTATTGGTCGCCTTCTTGTTGGTCGGCGTTTTATTGGTCTGCTTCTCCAATAGGAATGTATTCATATAGAACGTCGTTGTGTGTTGAGACATTTACACCTTGCTTACTTACACAGCGAATGTTTTTGAACACAGTTCGATAAAGGAAGTTATTATATTGTGTTATGATGAAATCAAGTCTTTAATTTTCAAAAGGAATGTGTTATAAACAACCAGATGATTACTTGGATATGAAGTCAAGAAACTTCTAATACGTCGAATAAGGGTTTTATGTAATTTATTCCGAAATAGGTCTGTTTAGTGTGAGTTGTTAGTCGAAACGTCTTTTCATAATTCCGTTAAACCATTCGATGAGAGTTTGGATTTACAACTCTTAATCGATCATGCTAAATGTCGTTTAGGGAATGTCTTTAATCGTTTTCTAAACACGTATATGGCATTTAATCGGATATCTATCTCGTTCCTTGTTGTATTAAAAGCCATCTTTACTATCGTCTTACTCTACTACTGTGGAGGATGTATCTTCTCCTTAAATTATGTCTTCTGGTTTTTCGCACATGGCTATAAAGAAGAATAACTCTGTTAGGAGTTCATTTCTATTGAGGAGAGTATATACGTTTTTAATAAACGTGTTGCCTATGTCCTCATCATAATAAATATGACATAGTTTAAGAGTTATGTTCGTGTATATCCACTTAATAATGTCTTTATTTCCGATAGTGCCTATTATAAACTAATTTGCGAATCGAATGCCGTCATCGTATTTTGTGCAATAGTTTTCCTATTTACGCATAATGGTGATTATGTTTTGACGCTATTACGAGGCTGTGATTAAAGGAATACCAAAACCTTTAAAAGGGTTTAAATGCATAAACCATTATTTAAATTCATCAGGTTTCTTGTCCAATGATAAACGCTCATTCGTTTATGGGCTTATAATGAACTTGTAAATAGAAGAAACAGATCCTGAACTAAATGGCAAGCTAGATGTTCCAGTAAATGGACCTTTGTCGAGATACTCACTTAATTTGAAAGTGTCCGAATAACGTTCTTTAAGAAGAGGAATAACTGTTTAATCATTTTAAAGATCCGTCATAACTAAACTATACAACTTGCTTTTGGTTTTAGAGTCCATGACTAAGTTATAGAAGTAGGTATGATAACCATATCTGATGAAATTTATATTCTTGCTTTAATGATCTGGGTTTTTCGGATCGTCTGTTTTTCCTCTACACGTTATAACGTAATCAAACAAAGGATTATCCGATTTAAGTTAATATAGATTATCCGTCATTATGACACGAAGATGTTTAGCGAATAGTTCTCTAAGCAAATTCATAAAACTGATAAGCAATCTGTCATCTTCTTTTATAGAATGATGGATTATTGTTTTTTGTCCATTTTCGTCGTTTGTAATTTAAACCGGGATATAGACGTCAGTATCGATCGTCAAATAGCAATTATTTGACGGAACAGAATAACACAATTGCTAATGGAAGAGAGAATGCTGAGAAGCTTCTTTTTTCAAATTGTTATTTAAGTTATAGTATGAACTCTCAAACAGTTAGAAGTATCTTTCCCATTATAGGTCAGAGGGTGTAAATTAAAAGTATGTATCCTGGATATATACTGTTTAGTTCGATGTTTTACCTCTCCATATCTGTGCATATCTGTTTTGTCGTTAGTCTTCAAATTTGTCATAAGAGGGATTGTCTAAAAATTGGGTTGTTATTTCTTCGATGTTGTCGGTGATAAAAGCTCCGTGGGCTTCTTTCTAAGTGTTGTAATTGTCATCGAAGTCTTCCTTAGATTTGATCTTTTAAAACACCAACCCAAAATCTGTTAAATCCATTTTCTTTAAAATTTTTAAAGCTATAAGCGACCAATTTCATTATGTTTTGAGCAAAAAGATCGTGGAAAAAACAAGTTTAGTCGTATGCACGGTTTTAGGACGGCACGCGCGTAGCGCTCTGATGTCGATAAAAGATTCACTTTTGTTTTAATATGTCTTATTTTTATTATCATCCCAAGGAAAAAATATTAAGTTTAGGGATTATTCATTTCAGTTTCAACATTGCCTTGATTTTACTGCCGTTGTAAGGAAAAAATATACTAAACCTAAGAGAGATCACTTCAGTTTCAACATTGCCTTTATCTCCTTATCGTCATATGGCGAAATATATTAGACTTCTTTTTTAGTTGTATCAACTTCGATCTCTTTCGCGACATAGCAACCGTTCCCTATCGGCTATTCGGCACACGGGTCGATCGATTGCACTATAAAAGTTTCGTCTAACTCCTCACCCGGGTAAAGGAAACCGACAAATTGACCATAGCACGTGACCATAACAGCATCTAATCCCTTTTCGTGTTTATAGGCGGAAGGGTTTATGTCGTCGCACTTCGCTTTAAATGTGAAAACATGACCTTCTGGGAGGTCTTGGGGGATTTTCAAAGTGCGAAATTGCTGTATGATGTTGTTTAAATCTTTTGGCTAACAAACGTCACCATTAGGCATGACACGTTTGCTATTACTAAACTAATGTTTAGACACGTCTTTAACTAAAAACTTCTAAGGGCATGTGTATATAGCTTTCCTCATCTCTAAAAAGCTTCCTTCATTGTCGCTATATTTAAAGGTGTGTATAAACAATTTGCCAGATTTTTTAGTCGATTTTAATGAAAATGCCATTCGGTTTTTTTTAAAAAAATAACACTTTGACGACCATGCCGCAAATCGTAGACGGGATCGGAGCGCTCGCAAAGCGAGCTAAGCCCTCTCCGAGGGCGATCCCTAAGCCATCTCCGATGGCGATTTGCTCTAAGGGGATCGTAGATCCCCGCCTGCATGGGCGCCTCAGAGCCAACTACGAAGGCTCCTAAGCTCGCAGAGCGAGCTCATATAACATCCTCCTCAAGTTGTTTCATCTCAAGTTGTTCTTAACGTTCTTAGAGTTGTTCGTATTTATTGACTTCGGTTGAGTCTTGTTGTGGGCGCTTATTTTAAGAGCCGTTTAAATCTTATTTGGCGTTAGCATTTAAATCCTATTTAGTGGCATTAGCAGGTTTGCCAGTTTGTTATTAGATCAACTCTTGTTGGTATTTTTGGATTTGCTCATATTACTTGCGTTCAAGTTCCTAACGTTATTACTGCTATTTTTATTAGAGCTATTCCTCATATCGGCGTTGCTCCTCCGCTTATTGCTCTTAAAGTTCTTTTTCCTTTTGTTGTTGTTTGATGTTTTTCTTATGTCTCATGTATAAAATTATAATAACAATGATAATAAGAGAGACAACAACAGCAACTATACACCATATGAGAGCTTTTGAAATACCTAATTTTATTTAGTCACCAGTATCTAGCTCTAATTCTGTATGCTCCTTTTGAGCGTGCTCTTTTTAGGAGTCTTCTTTTTTCTGGAATACCTTTTTCCCGGGCTTGCGCTTAAGTGGAGGATTTTACACCTGACCGAATTCTTCGGCATCAACTTCATTATGGGCCAACAACTCATCAGCTTAAATTTGCATTTTGATTTTCTTTACAAACAATAAATTTTTTACATTTAACAGTATCTTATGAGCTAAGCGAATAGGCGAGCCAAATAAGCGAGCCGAGTAAGCGAGCCAAGTGAGTCGAGTAGCGACCTAAAGAAATATTATTTAAACTAAAAAATGTAAAAGATTGATGAAACAATCGCAAATTACATCATCAATAACCATCGTGATGAGAGACTTAGAGAAGACGTGTATTAAAAATATGGTATAATTTTACAAGACCTAGACTTGGACTTTTCTGATGATGGTTTACTAGTGAATAAATACCCAAATATTTTTACCATAAAGTATCAATCCCAATACACATCTTCTCCTCCTAAATCCGAGAGCTATGTTTTGTTCGACATGTCATCTGGGCTATGTTATAACGATCAATTGGTGAAGTATAATTTCTAGTGTTTAAACGGAATTGAAACTACGAGAGGAATTAGACTCTATGAGCCCATTGTCATGGGGAAACATTTCGACCCGAAGACTGTTAAGGCACATGCCTAGTCGTAAGCACAACAGTAGCAGGCATAGTAGTAATCAGCACAGCAGGGAGGTGAATATTTTGTTGTGTTGCAGTATTCGCCTTCCGTTTTTAGAATTTCTCAGTTTCCTCAAAAGTTGAGTTTTATTTTATCACCCAAACTTGATAAAAAATTATTGCGCACAAATATTTAAACAATTAATTCACTCGAGTAGGAGCATAGTGAGCATTATCAATATAAGTCTTATACGGACTCTTTATAGGACGTGCGCTTCGACACACCTTTAAACGACATTATTAAGTAGCAGATTTTAGATAATTAGAAGGATTATCTAATGCAACGAGAATGGTATAACATTGCTAAGTTCATGGAAAAAATAGAATCCGATAGAAAAGAAAACAATAATACGATAGAATCTAAAACGAGCGTATTTACAAACGCATTAGATGAAGAGTTGGAGAAGTGAAAAAAAATTTACGTTCGATATAAAAAAAGTGGTTTAACGACATTGCGGTCGCTCTTACATCACCAGAGTCGCGCCCTCTTTTTTTATCGTCTTGCAGGAGATCAGACGGATTATCAAATTGATTACGCCTCACAAATTGATAACCACTTCACCGAGGGGACCTCGGTCAGACTAGATTGTTTTTATCGATTAAACAACCAAAACGCGTAGCTTAACTCTCACCTACGCCAGAGAGGCTGACCATTTGAGATTGCGATCTCTCAGTAGCTCAGCAGCTAATTCCAAAAAAATAACGTCAGCAATTCGTAGAATTGCCTTTAAGCCCAACTGCGTTGGGCGTCGCCAATCTTTGATTGGCTCCTAGCCCCGAAGGGGCGTTGCGATGCGCCTCCGAAGGCGATCCCTAGCAATCTCCGATTGGCGAGGCTAAGGAAATCGACATCGAAGATGTCTTAAAGGCGCCCATGCCTGCATGGGCTTAGCCACTGCGTGGCTCTAAGCTCGCTTTGCGAGCGTCTTCGATTTCCGTGCAACATCGCTAAGCGCGTAAGGGCGTGTTCCATGGGCGGCGTCGCCACATAGGGCGTCAAAAAGGAAATTTTACGCCCAATAGAAAATTTCCCATCTCCGACGCCCGCTTTGCGGGCTAGAGAATGGGAAATTTACGTCTGATATAAAAAAGATACGGGATGCCACGGGCGTGGCACCATACCTGGACCAAGCAAGCTTGATTCAGATACCTGGCCCGACCAGGAAACCGACCGAAGCCGATTACCTGTTTCGCCAGTTGTTTTTATTCGTCAAACCCACTTTCGCAGGGCTCCGGCGGGACCGTTTCGAAGACTGCAACCTCTTCTACAATGCGCTCCAACTTTAGACGAAGGTAAGTGGCTAACCCTCCGCACGTAGCTCAGGCCGAAAGTCGTCAGCGGAGCACCCACGAAGTGGGTTAAAGCCTCCTTCGGAGGCGCTGACTTAGTACATAAACGCGGCCGTTGAGGGGCTCAGCACTTGGTTAGCGATTCCAAGCACTCAGCTAATTATAAATTTATAAAGTCGGCAAACGCTCACTACGTGAGCTAGGAGCAGCTACCGCGCCCCGTCGGCCCGTAGGGCCTCAGAGCCAACGTAGTTGGCGACGTAGGGGCTAAGCAAACGCCCACAAAGTGGGCTTGGAGGTGCTTCGCACCGACTACGTTTGCGGCTGCGACGAAGTTTGCCTTAGCGCGTAAGCGCGTCGGCATTGAAGATACCTCTCAGGCCCTACGGGCCGTCGCCTCCGTAGGCGGGATCGAAGCGCCACATTGGCCCGTAGGGCACCATCGTAGATGGCTAAGCCCAAATAAATCATTCTTTTGTTTCTTCATCCTAAACGGTTTAGCTTTGTTTTTCGGACTCGGAAAGCAGTTATATTTTTTGGGATATTTCGACATTTTCTAATTCGGAGTTTGATATGTTTATGATCTGTATAGCGGAGATGAAATAGTAATTGGGTTATTAGCCGGCTTTAATACAGTTTTTGGTGTATTCGTTTTGGGCGTTTATAGCTTGTTCTTTCTTTTAGAGATAGTTCTAGTATATCTTATACTCCGGAACAGTGTAGCCTGTTTGATTTTTAGTATAAGGATATTACGAGGCTTCTTGTTTAAGCTATTCATACCACTATTCGCACTCTTGTTAATAGTCCTAGGCGACTTATACAATAATATCAGAGGAAGAGCCCACGTATCGTATGCTTTGTTCGGACTCATTAGATTGATATACAAATTTGATAACACCGTTTGCCAATTATTCCTTTATAACAAGGTGAGGAAGTATTTTGTGGAAAATGCGATGTTGATACAGTGCGAGTTTGCAATCCATCTCGGAGAGGTTGTCATATAACGCCGAAATTTCCGAGTCTTAAAATTGTTTTAGGTATAGTATCACAAATAAGCGCGCAAATTAGATGTCCATTTTGAATTCAGGATGTTGGGCTATTTTGTAGAGCATACACCCATTGGGATTTTTCACATCGATAGGATACCCAAAAATGTAGAGTATGTATTTGTTGTTTAGGTAGAATTATTTGGCGATTTCCACCCCGTCGAACAATAACCCATCTTATGGTTATTGGGCAGTTTTTGTTAAATAGTTTGCAAAGCCGTAGCTGTTTATAATGTTTTAAGGAGGACCAAGCAAGGTTAAAGCAGTTTTGTAAGTGTTGTCTTGTATAGATTTTTATGTATTTGACATTTTATTATGTCTTAAACGCCCAACGCAGTTGGGCTAGGAGTCATTGCGCCCCGGAAGGGGCTAAGGAAATCGAAGATTTCCGTGAAACAATGACGACGTGCTTTCCTTAAAACACTTGCCTTAAAAAAGAAGCTCAGTCGGCACGCGCCCACGAAGTGGGCTAGGAGGTGTATAGCACCGACGTAGTGCCTCCTAGCCTAGCTCGCTCTGCGACGGCCACAAAGTGGCCTTAGAGCCAATCGCAAACGTAGTCGGTGCGAAGCACCTCCAAGCCCACTTTGTGGGCGTTTGCTTAGCCCCTACGTCGCCAACTACGTTGGCTCTGAGGCCCTACGGGCCGACGGGGCGCTCCGATTGGCGAGCGTCGCGATGTTGCACATCGCTCCTAAGGCACTTCGTGCTGTCAAACTATATTCAAAATTTCGTTTAGCTGTTGCTCTTATGATCTATTCGACCCGGGTATAGTAGAAACTTATTTAATACATTTTAGGAAGACTTTGGAGATGTTGTATATAGTGGAGCAGAACACAGCGAACATATCGGCGTCAGTGTTTTGGGCTTGAAGTTTATAATCTTAGAAAGTGTATTCTTCTAATGAAATTGTTGATCTGGCGAGGAATGACTAGTAGAGTAGATAATCCTTAAACTATTAATTGTTGATAATTTCGTTCATGAGCGTAATGTAAAATCGTTCGACAATGTCGTCTCTGTTCTCTTTCGGAATGTCGTTGCAATACTCCGGATAGAGGAAGAGTTTATAGAAATCCCATAAGTCGGTTTTAATGCCGTCTCGCTGATCTAGCATGTTGTTTATTTGGGTTTCGATGAGCACGATTATTAACTGGTCTTATTATTTGTCGAAACGTTTGTTGTTGAATGTATCGATATACTTTGTCTGTTGGTATAAAACGAATATCGTGCTATAGAACAATTGCTCAATAAAATTTTTTAGAGAAGAGAATGTTGTGTAAGTTTGTGACAAGTTCATGAATTGTAAGCGATGTTCGTCGGATCTAAAATCTACATCAATGAGCATAATTTATTTGCAGGAAGAAGTTATTCTAGGAAAGGTTTGTTGAGAAAAGAACTTATTTGCGAGCAAAGTTATTTGCGAGAAGAAATTATTCGCGAAAAGAAGTTTGTTAAGTAAAGAAGTTTAATTCAATTAAACAAACAAATGGCCCAAAATTGGTAAGACTTTGTTAAACAGTTTCAAAAGGAGGAAATAGCCGACAAGCAATCGCTTATAACGTTTATTTTGAGTTAGGCTATTCCTTTCATAACGAAGAACATTTATTAAATGTAGTTGCAAGTTTATAACAAAAAGGACCAACTTTAAACTGAGTTGCCATTTTATAAGGACTATATACTAAATGAGAAATCTTTATAAAGCGGAATTTATTAAAAAATATTGGACAAATTGGATTGGTTTACTATTTTAATTTCTTCTAAATTTACCCAAAACGTGGCCTTATAGTATGTTGAAGAGTTTTTAAAAGCAGTGCAACAATTTTAACAAAACATGCAACAAGCTTACAACACCTTCATAGACAAAGGTTGCTATTAGCAGCTATGCACTAAATGCGCCGAACAGTATATTCCTTCAGCTGTGATAGATTTGTTTAAGAAAGAGTGCCTAATCGAAGACCGTGGGAGATTTTTGTCTAAACACAAGAATATTAAGAATGTAGGTTTATTGACACAATTCCAACACTTGATCAAGATAAAGGAAATAACAGAGTTGCAAATTACCTACGACAACCTTTACCGGAAGATTTATTAACGTCCGTGGATCAAAGACCATATTACAGACCCACAAACATTTTGGACTAAGCCATCTGTTATTTCTGTTATTCACTTTTATCTTTATAACGGTGAGATAAACAAAGACAACTATTTATGTTTATCTAACATACTCTGTTCAGATGAGTTGATTTACATCATTGATACAATGTTGAAGATTTTACATAAGTGAGCAAGTTATGTAAGTGAGCAATTTTGAAGAAGTGTATTAAAGGCATTCTTTTTTAGAAAAGCATTCTTTTTTAAGAAAATCTTTATCAAAAATGATGTAAGGAAAGTTTTGCAGGAACAAATTTCATGTTGATTATTCTGTATATAAGTTTAGAGACGTTTATGATTTTATAGCATTCGATGAGGCGTAGTATTTGATAAACGTGCTTGATGGGCGAAAGCAAGAGTCCAAATAACGCACCTTGTATGAAATGCTGTTTGATGTTTATAGTGGTATCTTCTTCGACATAGATCAACTGATTAATTATTCTGATTTTAACGCTTTAATAGACATTTTATAAAACAAGTTGCATTTGAAAAATGTTATATATGCAGGATACTCCAATAATGAAGATATTGCTAAAAAATTTAGTATAGATTATTTGCCGTCTGTTGATAAATAATTCAGCTTACACATATGGAGCCCAAATACAAAATTCAATAAGGTGAATTTCAAATACGCGCTTTAATCGTATAAGTCGGTAGTATTTGACACCTAGATTTACTCCCACGGAATGCAAAAGTTTAGAGTCATCTTTTGTTCGAAAGATGTTCGCAACGATAAAAAGTGTTCAAAAGTAAATGTTATTTATAATGGTGTTCATTAAAAAATGGATATCAGAAAAATTTAAGACAGGGGAATAGATCCTAGGTGGATGTTTGTTTAATTTTATGACTCACGTATTAAAGAGGAATTCGATTACAAAAAATTTATTGAAGAACTTATCAATGTCGGATTTTTAAAACTGAAAACGTATTGAGTTTTTAGAATATTCACCCACGGGAAAGACTACCCTAGGAAAGCTCTACCTAGGACAAAAATATTATTGACTTGTTTTGGCATTTCACCCACGGAGAAGATTGTCCTAGGAAAACTCTGCTAGGGAAAAAATATTTTAAGGAAAAAGCTCACTTTCGTTGCGTCATCATAAGATCTATCTCTTGGTCTATCCGTCTCGTATGTAGTATCAAACAAATTTGCGTTAAATCGATAACTTAACTAATTTCAGTATAAAGGTCGAGTATATCAACGCCGATAGTTATTTCGAAAATGAGTTTATCGAAAATTATATTCAATTATTGTGTATTTTACTCTTTGGAGAAGTTGGTTATAAAGTATAAACTGTTTTAAATTTGTTCATTTTGTTTGCACTGTTAGAGGTAGGTTATTATAGTTTTGCCAGAATCTAATAGTGCGATATCATCCTTGTTATATACCCTTAGGCGTATCCTAAGATCACAATCCCCTTCTATGTCTATTTATTATTCACCCGGTTATAATGGCGGTATGTATTAGTTTTTGATAAAGGTGATTAAATTTTAGCAAAGTTGTTTAAAACAATCTTTTGTGTTAATTGCCATTTTGAAGTTTTCATTGATCTATATTCTATCGATAGAATTGTGTCGATAAATTTTTTTCGCGATATCTTACATTTAGTAGATGGGGTGAATATGTTTATATATCATATACAACTCCGCACGAACCATAAATTTGATAAATAAGACTTTAAAATCACCCAATTGGGAGTGAGTGAATGCCTTCGCCAAGTCGTCATGTTCAAACCCGATGATGGTGTTTATGCGCTGTCTGTCAAACTTATTGGTATAGGTGACGTGTTTTGGTTAGTTTATTAGGTAGTGTTCAAAAATTTACTCTAATACTTCTTTTGTTAGCTCTGGTTAATTTTATGTTAGGTCATTATATTCTTGGTCTTGATCTTGGTCTTATTAAGGAATAAGTTAGCTAGGTGGAATGTGTTCTAAAATAACTTATGTTCTAAATGACTCTTATTATCCGGATGTTAGCCCGACAGCGACTATTTATGTGCCAGCTTGTGAGTCAGCTTGCGGATTCCCAATCTGTGTGCTGATTTACAACATACTTCCGTCTTACGAGTCCATAGCGACGATCGTGGAGGACTGAATATGTTCTATAATTCTTAAGATGAGATCGTTAGTAAAATATTTAATATCCTTTTCAGTGAAGTCTTTCTATTGGGGTGTTTTTTCATCCGTTTATGGTTGAACATTTTTATTGGCTTGATTTGGATCAAAATACCCCTATGCGCTTGTATTTGTGCCCATTTTTTCATTAAAGATAAAAGTTATCCTAATAGTATCAATATTAGGCGAATGTGTTTGATGTTTAAGTGGTATCTTCTTCGACATGGATCAACTATTCTGACTTTAATGCTTTAATATACCACAATATCGGTCTATGTTTTGCTTTTTTAATAAAACACATAATGTCGCTTGAATAAATCATTAGAGATTACATTCTCAATCCTCTGTTAGATTAGGATTACAAATCCCAATTATAAATATATTTGTAAAACATTTCCGATATAGAACATAATGAATAACAACTTAATGAAGTAATGGATTATTTGTAAATGATTTCTGAATATACATAGTAGTAATAACAAAAACCAGAAAAATTCATAACAAAATCTTCTTCATAAAAATCTACAATCGAAAATCCTTACAAAAAATGTATTCTCTTTTAACAATATCTCGAGGGAAATATTGCGATACCAACGTATCTGTTTCAGTTTTTAGAGATAGTATGTTTAGAATTGGAAAAAGATGCCCAAAAAGTTTTGAAGACGGGCAACGAGGAAGAGAAGCGTAATGTAATTTCTCGACAGCTACCAATTATAATAGACGACTTGCCTTGTGGAACGGTTGAGACGAAGAAGAAGAACATACAATCTAAGCATTATATTCAGATCGACAAGAATAAGCGCGTTGCGAATATTTACCACATTAAAGACATTAAACATTTCAAAAATTATCTCAAACAAATTAAACTTAACAAATTGGGTTAATATCCAGAATATACTCACGCAGATTATGGGGATCAAGATTTCAAATACATATCCGTCATATACAAAATTATTTACAAGCTTAATACCCCGATAATATCAAACACGGACAAAGATTATATCGCGAAATTTTATGCAAAATACTCCGAATACTTCACCAGGGTGTATAAATAACAAAGCATACACAAGAACATTAAAAAATTGTTTTTGATAATTAAGCAGATCATCTTGAATGACAAAGAATTGTATGACAAATATTCTTCTTTGTTTTATTACATCCCACAGGAGAGTGGTGAGATGAATAAAGAAAATAACGAAATATTTTCGTAAGTGATTTCATATATTCACGAAAACTATCCAGGGTTTATTAAGACGTCTAATGAGCAGTGAGCCAATCAGAGATTGGCGAGCTTGGCGAATAGTAAGCTTGGCGAACAGCGAATAGTAAGCTTTGTTGATCACTCCCCTACGAGAGTAGTTTTGTATAATAAAATTATGTCTATTGATACCATAACGAATAAAACTAAATAACTTCTTAATAAATCGAAGGATTTCGTTAAAGGATTTTTCTCTAACAAGTTATCTGACCCAAATGAATTAAACATACACGGCATAGATGTTAAAGAAGCTGACGGGGGTATATAAACACAATTGTAAAACAAAACTCTAATAACGATCACCACGTATTATGACCCAGATGAGTCATATTTCAATAACACTCTTAACAGAGGAAACAAATCCAACGTGAAGAATGTCTATTACTTCAACGAAAACGAGGACAAACGCATCCAAGACGGGGATAAGGTGTATGAATTACACAACAACATCTTCTCCGTTTATGATAAAGACACTAATAGGCTCATATTTCAAAAATCTTATTAAGCGCAACATAAGTCTGATAGTTATCCCTGGGTAGAGGAGTAATACACCGGATCACTCATATAACGTTCAAAGGGATATTTCCCTGTATTGAACTAACGTCTTCCAACTGGTGAGGGAATGGACTTTTATAAACCGGACAGATATTAAACCACATACGCACCCCAAGACGAGTATATACGAACACAATATTACGGACCAACTTAATTTGTGGAATATGATCCTCAGAACAGAACTTTCGAAAATGTTGATTTGATAACGGATGTTATTAAACCACGAGACTATACTCACACACTTTATACTAACATTTCTAACCCGGATAGAACTTACGAGGATATCAGTTTGCCATTTGACAAACCTGTTATAAGTGAAGAGCGTTAATTAAATGATTATCAAGAATATATGCGTCGAAAAGCTATTTCTGAGGGAATGTAATAACAAATATACAATTCCTCTTACGGAATTTACGGTTAGAAGAAACTTTTGAGTGTCGATGTTTGATGAGAAAAAGAATTCTTCTTGAACCGTAAGGTGTTCTCTTTTTGAGTGTTGATGTTTGATGAGAAAAAAGAATTCTTCTTGAGCTGCAAAACATTCTCTTTTTTGGCGTTGATGCCTAAGGAAAAAAAATATAACTCTTTTTTGGCTAATCACTCTCTAATGTTTTCATTCCTTTGGGCTTATAACAAAGCAAGTGTGTTTTCTAGTATTTGGTTTGTTTTAAGACCTATCCTCTCTTGCGATTTTCTTGTATTGCTGAAGAGAACTATAAATATGATCAGTAATATCATTAGGATGACGGTCAATGAACCGGTTATCAGAGAGATGTTTTGGAAGATGGATGTCTTTTTGTAGGAGTCGTTAAGTTATGTTTTCAGTGAATCTATTTGTCTTTAATCCTCTTATGGTTGTATTTGCATGTAAATTTATTTGGCATAAAAAATATGTTTAAGCGCCCAAAAACATATCAAAATATCGACATAGATTATTTTGAAGACATGTTCGAAACAAGCGAACCTATTTAGCTACCATTCATGAGCTAGACTAGATCTACTGCTAATGCTACTACCGCTAATAACAATTCCTCTACGGGCGATCTTATTAAGGACACAAACCCAGAAGAGTCGATAGAAGAATTTGCAGAATTTTCTGAACCTAGACCAACTACCGACAAGGTTATATAAATTTTTAGAAAATTTGCAACTAGTGGATAGATGTCTAAAACAGAATACTAGATAATTAAATAATACACTATTGAAAACGCCGATGAGGTGAAACAGTTTATCTAGAAGATCAATGCCAGGAAAGGTGTTTTAGGAAAATATGATGTTAAATTGGCTACTATATTAGGTAATATAATTCCGGCTCCATAAAAATAGTCTCCTGAAGTATAGTATCAGGTTTAATCCAAAAAATAATAAGTTGAGATACTGTGAGAAAATAGAAAATTTACGTTTGAAGGAAAATTCACGTTTGAGCAAAATTTTCCACTTGGCAAATTTTTTTACTCTCTAAGTTGGTGAAAATCACATCCAATAGAAAAATTTCCATTTTGACGTCCCTACGGGACTAGAAAATGGAAATTTTACGTCTAATAGAAAATGAAAATTTTACGCGGTATAGTATTTTTCTATTCTCAAGCCCAACTATGTTGGGCGCAGAGATAGAAAAATACGTCTGATATAAAGCAGGGCGATGTGTGCTCTTCAGCATACATATCATCACCATATCCCCTCCGTGGAGATACCTGACCTGTTCCCGGTTTGTCA
>JAEIGA010005634.1_pt1 | contig 19104 bp, 41 predicted proteins | sample 9270691 | NCBI WGS metagenome assembly JAEIGA01 (sample SAMN17057246, study PRJNA624740) | gut metagenome | biome: biome; isolation source: fecal sample | host: Bos grunniens | place: China: Xizang | collected 2019 | reverse complement strand
TTAAGCCTCTGAATAACTATATATGTTCTCGATTTCATAACTGTTGGAACAGCAATCCGGATATAAACTTTGGCATAATTCCGATAGATATTCGTCGGCTATCTTTTCTGCTTCTTCTTTTGTGCCGCAATAGAATGATGCCTTTCCTTCAATCGTAAACTCAACTTCCCATTCTTGTTCCATCTGCTTACCTCCCCATCATTTCGGGAAAATCTTCCCAGCTCTTTCTGAGCCGAAGATCGCTAAGCTCTTTCTTGGTCTCCCTCAGTTCCTCTTTAAGCTGCCGGTTCTCTCTCAGGATCCCGAGAAGCTTGCAGTCGTTTTTGTGATCGCACTTTGTCTCGGTGCTGTATTCGGTGCACATATTGCAAAGTTCATTATTTGTCATATATCCTCCTAAATCGTAAACTGCGATACATACCGCTCCATGGTCTTAAGTTCGTCGCGAACACTTACCCAGTCAGGACGAGAGCCGTCTTCCGGTACCACTTTTCGCCTGATCAGATCTAACCAATCGAGTACTTCTCTTTGGCCTGTGGTCAGTTCTGTGCCGATTTCCTCTGCGCCTGCTGCCTTTGGTACTTCACTTACAGTGGCAGTTTCCTCTACGCCTGCTGCCCCTGTATTTTCCTGAATATTTCCTTCGACTTCTTGAACATTTTGTGGAATATTGTCCATGCATTGTCCGGCAGGAATAGTCTCTGCATTCGCAGGAATAATCTCTGTGTCTTCTTCCGGGATCCTCTCCGGTTGCACCGGTGCAACGTCTCCCTGTTCGTGATACTTTCTAACTTCCTCGACGTATCTGTTTTCTTTCGGTTTGGCCGGTTTTACCTTGTCGTTGTTTCTTCTCTCAGGTTTTTTGTCTTCCTCCGGGAACTCTCTGACCTCCATGTCTTTCATGAGACGTCCTTTGAACTCCTCCCAGGTCATGGATGTCTTATCCGCCGGATCTCTCATGTTGATGATCACAATGCCGGACTCTTTCATGCCGATCTCGTATCTGCCACGTCCGGATATCCTTATGAAGTATGCAGCTGTTCCTTCAGGGATGTATGCCTCGCGGATGTCCTGTTCTTCCACGTTTATACCAAGCTTCTCGGCCATCTTCATGGTTGTGTTCAGATATGTCGCGCTCTCCGGATGTTCATCGTTCAGCTCTTTTATGACCATTGCCAGGAAATCGTCCGGACCGTCCGGCTTTTCTTCCATCATGACTTCAAGATCTGATATCTTCTGTTCGGCTTCGTATTCTGATTTTATCGCGTTTATGTCCTTTTTTGAGAAGTCCGGAGACAGCTCTTCGTTGATCTCTTCGGGAAGCGTGAGCATGATTGATAGCTTTGAGTATCCGAAATCCTCATATTTCAATTCCAGCTGCTCCGAATATCCGTCTACCGAAAATCTATCGTTGATTCTTATAAACCGTGATACCTGTGACTTATCCAGTCCGAATTTGGTATTTGCATATACATAAATGTCCGGGTATCCTGAATCCTTGAGGATGTTTTCATCCCTGGCTTTCTTCAGGAGATAGCCGATCCTTACAAAACTTATTGCTGCCTTAGTCAGCTCGCTGCTGATCTTGTCTGTAAGCTCTTCGACTGTATTTATGTCGCCATATCTCATTATTTCGTCCATGCTCACCTCCTACGCTGTTTTCTTTTTCTTTGCGGGTTTCTGGTTATGTTTCTTAAGCTCCTCGATATATGTATCAAGCCATTCCTGGAAGTATTCCTCCTGTGGCTTCTTGTCATATGCCCCATACCACTGAATGATATGATCTCCTCTGATCTCTATCGTGATAAATGGTACGTCCAGCTCGGAAGCTTTTCTCAGGAAGAGGATCACGCTCTTTCCGGAGTTATGTTTGCTAAGATAAGTATCAAGGCCTACGCAATGATGAAGGTATCTTCCCTCCGCTACGATTTCAGCTGCATTCTTGGCCGGGCGGATTATATAGCCTGCTGCCGCGGCCGAATATATGTCGGAATACTTCTTGTAGTTTTCTTCGATCTTTGGATATTTCCCAAGAACCTCTCTCTCCCTGACTGCGATCTTATCCCTTTCGGTTTCAAGAACCATCTCATTGTGTCTCCTGTGAATGTCTCTGGGGAAGAGGATGATGTCGTTTGTCATATCATATCCAAGTTTGACTCTTAAGTTCAGATAATCAAAGTATTCATTCCTGGCTTTATGGGCTTTGCTGTAATCCTTTTCTTGACCGTAATAAATGCCCTTCTTCTTGAAGTAGTTTGCAAGTTTTATGAGTGAAGGATATTCGATCGCTGCTATAAGCTTATTCGGGCCGTCATAATCGTAATTGTAAATATCTTTTGCTATCTCATATTCTTCATCGTTCCAATGCTGGCCGGTTTTTCTCTCGTACTGCAGGAATCTTAACAATCTCCATTCTCCCTCTGACTCGATGAAGGACTTCAAACGGTCTTTGTTTATCCTTAGCCGGTCATGGATTTCTCTACCTCTCGGATTGAAGTTGAGAGCATATTTTCTCACAAGACCGAATGCCAGATGTTTCATCCCGAGCTTAACGATCATCTCCATATCCGGATATCTCGCAGCTGCGATATAGTAATCCATCACCCAGGAGTCATCATAGTATTCATTTTCTATGTATTCGCTCCTTGGAACATACTTAAACATTCCGGTTTTGGCTATTTCCTTGAATGTAGAGGGATGCACCTTGTATCTGTAAGTATCTCCGGGACCTCCCTGGCACCATTTGCTGTCATCATAATAGCTTGGTGAGAATCTGATTGGTTTTTTGCCCCTCTGCAGATATATCCTCCGGATCTCGACGCATCTGAAAGCCATCCTGCAGTTCTTGATAATCTTCTTGTTAAGCCAGAAGGCTCTGAATACAAATTCCGTGTCGCTTATTTTCTTCCCGACCACGATATGGCTTTCGTACCATTCTGCCGCGAAGCATCCGGCCGGTTTATAGGTTGCCTTGATATTACACATCCGGCATTTTGTCTCATCATCCCTCTTTGGCATCTCGATCTGCGCCGCGTCGTCCTGGAACGGATCTCCGGTTGAAGTGGTCCTTATTTCATATTCTGCCCCGCATTCGCTGCAAAGGCAGTGTGCATAGTATCCGCGTCTTTTGTAAAAAATATGGGCTACTGTTATCTGTTTGAGGCCGTACTCGTATATCTTCGGTACCGGCTTAAGGTATTTGATGTTCTCCGGATCCATTTACTTACCTCCCAGGTAATATTCTTTGATGATCTGATGTGCTGTCCTTATTCCCGGGATCCCGATCGTGACTCTGCCGCCTGATATGCCTGCCGCTGTGATGATGTCTTTGTTTATATTCTGCTGGTGATTATAACTCCACTTAAGCAGCGCCCCGATGCATCCCTTCAGGCTCTTTTTCTTCTTCCTGACGTTTCTGCATATCTCCGGATCCGTCGAACACAGCTGTCTGATGTAGTTAAGCCAGTCCTCCATGATGTCCTTTGGTTTAAGGTCTTCTGCTTCGACCTTAAGCTTTCCGAGGGCCGCTATAAGCGGTGTGCACAGTTCCGGGATGACTCCGTCGATGTAGTCTTCGGCATCCTCAATATCAATTCCATTCTCTTTGGCCAACTCCTTCATGGCTTCTTTGTCGCCCTCTTCTTTCTGTCCTTCGGCAGCTTTGTTTATCTCTTCCCAGCTGTCAAATTCTCCAAACTTTTCGTACATTGCTTTTCTCCTTAAATGCTGTGGTTATCATACATCCAAGCCCTGACTTTTAAGCCAGGCGTGAAGCCTCGTGTATTCTTTTTCGAGGCATGTAATCTCGCCCTTCTTCACGCTGATCACTTCGTCAATGGCATGAAGCTTATCGACCAGTGCGGCATAGACGAAATTCGGGATCTCCTCTTTTGTCTCTTCAAGCTCTTTAACAGCCTGCGCTTTCTTTGTCTTTGGCGTATATGTCCTCTTGCGAATCGGCTCGTTGTTTCTTTCGAGGATATCCATGATGTCTTTCTCGCTGCAGCAGTTTAACTGTGATAGTATCTTGATCTGTCCGGTCGGGTTCTTCGCTTCCCGGTATGAGACACATATCTCATGCTCTGTCATTTTTGTCTCTGCCATCTTTATACTCCTCTCTTGGTTCGTACTTGCATTTTTTAACATTGCAGGTGAGTACGAATGCCTTGATGTTTATTGACGGCTTGTACTCACCGTATATACATTTCTTGCATCTGTCTGACGCCATAAGCTCTCCTTAATTCCCGGAGCCGTTGTTCATTTTTTGGGGGGTATGACTTTTTTGGCTCCGGGTTCGTGATACAATACTGGCATGTTTAACGATAACTTCTTTCGGATCTGCAGCTCCGGGTGTTTCAACCCTTTATCCTGTCGGCTGGGGTATGCCGGTTGGATCATAAATATGACTTCCCAAATATCTGTCTGAACTCTTCCCGGCTGTGTGTCTCTTCAAACCGTGTCTGAGCCAGTCTTTTCAAAAAATCACCATAATCGTTCTTATCCGGTGAGTGTACCGCATCCTTGTTGCCTTTGATATCTCCTGTATGATGGTGCTGGCAGAGATAAACATACAGCCCGTACTTCTCCGACAGCTTTCTGTTCGGTCCGCCGAAGATATGATGCTTATCGAGCATTCCGGCCGGATAGTACTTCGGCCAGCTGTCCAGTAGTGCACAAAGATAACATTCGCCCTCACTTTGTTTTATAAGACTTTTCATCTTTTCCCCTTCAACCCGCATTATTCCAGAATGGCACGGGCATTATTCATTTCACTCTCGAGCCATGTCTGATATGACCCTAAATCCTTGTCGAGGTCTCCGAACTCCATCCGGCATACCGTCTCGAGCATGTATATCTCCTGATACAGTTCAGCGCCTGCTGCCCTGTGTCCGTTCACGAACCAGTCCGCCTGCTGCCATTTATCAAACCATCCCCTGTCCCTTATGGTTTTAAACCATCCATGGTCTGAGTGGATGTTCACTCTGCAGGTTCTCCGGAACCGTTTCAAGCTGTCAACTATTGCGTTCAGTTCCAGCTGGTGCGGAGTGATGTCCTCAAACCTCTTTCGGATGGTCAGGGTTCCTGTCTTGCCGCCCTCTGTGGTTGCTTCCAGGATGGCTATATACATCCCTGTTCCGGCTCTCGGACTCTTTCGCGATATGCTGATGTAAATGTCTGCTCTCTCACTCATGCGAACGGATAGTCCCTCGCTTTTTCTGTAGCTGCTATCGCCCTGGCTTTCTGACATATCTGCACGTTGTTACAGGATACCCTGTATATGACCTTCTCTACTCCGTCAGCTGATAGCTTATTCTCAATGATGACCGGCTCGCATTTATCACAGTCTGAGCAGTAATGTTCAAATACTATCTCTGTGTTCACCGGTATGATTATTCCGTTTACTTTCATAGTCCCATTTCTGCGAGTGCAGCCCTTTCCATCTCCACGAAATCCTCGTGGGAATAAATCCGTTCTGAGTAGCCGTACTTGTTCTGCTTCGGAATCAGCTTGCTTATCGACGGAGCGAAACCGGACTCATCATCTGCGATATACCTTTCGAGCATGTCAAGGACCGGTCTGTACTCGTACTTGCGGAGCATTTCGAACCAGTTTTCAAGAAGATCCTTGGGATTGACCTTCGGTGTCCAGTTCGGATAGTACGACCTGACCTTCGTGATCAGGATCATGGTTTCATCCCTCGTCATCAGCGTATTCCTCCTTCAGCTTGTCGAACTCGCTCCAAAAGTCATCTTTCCCCGGTGGAGCTTTTGCTTTGTTTTCGTCCTGGTGCTTCCAGCGCATCAGAGTTGCAAAGTGGTCGGCGTATAGCTTGCCGTTACTCCTCATGTAGGATGACAGGTTCTCGATCATGTCCTTGTAGTCATCCGGATACTGTTTGATAAGTTCGTCAAGTTCGCCCTTGGTGAGATAGACATTGCCATAAATGCCAAGAGTGATCGGTTCTTCCTCGCGTGCGCGCGCTATCTCTATACTATCCTTACCTAACCTATCCTTACCTAACCTATCCTTACCTGTGTATACATTTTGTATACATTCTGTATACACGACATTTTTGACCGGTTCACCGAGTGTTGTACACTCCAGTGTATCAGACTCTATTTCGCCCTTTTCCGTATATGCTCCTCTTTGGTCAATGACCAGTTGCGATAGCTCGTCGAGATAGGTGGTCTGTTTCTTGCGATCATTCTGAAGGTAGTTGTTCATCCGCCAGTGTTTGATCACGATCACACCTGATTCGAAACCAAGAACGTATCTTTTTTGCAACAATATGGACATGTCGTCCTGGCTGGCTCCGCACTGTCTCATGATCGATTTAGGGCTTCCGACAAAGCCGTCATCATCCGCAAGCATACCCAGTGTAAAGTACAGGCATCTTGCCGACAGCGGCATATCAAGGAACGCATCACTCAATACGATAGATTTAGCAAACATCCTACGTTCTGCCATTTTTACCTCCTACAGTCCTGACAAGGCTCATGAGCTGCGAGATCGATATCTTCTCGAGGATATCTTCAAGCAGGCCAAGCTTCTCAATGATGTCGGAATGCATCCGGCCGTTGAAATACTTGAACTCAATATCGGTATTCTCTGAGGCTTCCAGGTTAACGTAGAAGCCCCATTCTTTGCTCATGGTATCTTTCTTGGTAAAGCGTCTTGTCAGATACCCTGTTTGCTTTATCTCAGACATAATTTGCTGCATTTGATCCATTATGATAAATACCTCTCTCTTTGTGCAGGTTCTTCATCTGTGAGCGGCTTGATCGTGACCTCATCCTTTTGGCCGCTCTCATAGTGCTCGATGATATAGTTGGCCACATCCTGTGATGTGAGCATGCAGATGTCTCTGCTCCCCTTTCCGGTCCTTACTCTAAAACCCCTTACTTCCATCTTCTGCGTTTCCTCCTTTTGTATAAAATGATGTCTTCTATTATCTCAATCACAACGAGCTTCAGAAGCTCTGTGACTGCTATAACTATCATTGCGGATACGATAAGTATCTCAACGGTTAAAATATCCATTATATTCCCCTTTTTCATCTTCCGATATCCTGAGAGTGTTCAAGCTGCTCCCTTTTCTCCTTCTCCCTTTTCCATTTTTCAAAGCGTTCTACATTTGCCGGATCTGAATAAAATCGTCTGATAGATTTAAGGAACGAGCATGCCAGATTGTCTCTGTCGTATGGAGTTATTTTTTCTGCATATAATTGAGCTCTCATTGTTCTCTACCTGTTTTTATCTCCTTTTGCACCGGTGCAACTATCCTGCTGCCGTGATGTTAGCTTCCAGTAGACTTTCTATATAGTCATTAAGGCTCTTGCCATTTTCCTTAGCCAGTTTGGCCGTCTCTTTCTTGATACTTGGTCTTATTAAGAGCTGGATCCTTTCAGATTTGCGTTCCGGTGCCAGTCTGTAACCGACCGGAATGTCGTGCATACCTTGCATGTCAAGTACTCTCCTTTCATGATATGTATTTAGGTGTTTCTGTGTTATAATTGCCATAACGGAGGTAATGTTATGGATCGATACTCTGAAAAAATACTTGCATCGCTTCGTAAGCGTGAAGAATATAGTCTTCTGTATGAGGATGCTGAAGAATTATTCCCTGATACCGCTGATTTTTATAACGCAGTACAATTTCTTAAAGCACATGGGCTGATCAAATACATTAAGACCCAGGGAGGCGTGCATATAGGTGTGCGCCTGACTCATTACGGCGTCAATAAAAAAGAGCTTGACCGACGTGAGTTTTGGTATCTGTTCTTTACACGCTATCTATTAGGATTTATCTCGGGTATTGCTGTATCAGTTCTATCAGGGCTCGCAACAGCGTACATCCTAAGAGCTTTGGGCATATGATCCAATTTGTAATAACAAAACCAATAAATAAGCCTGTTGCATGACCTGTAAAAAAATGATTTTTCTCTTTTTCACTCATCACTTTTTCTCCTGACCAGTAATTTGTTTATAGATGTATCTCCTGTTATAATCTCCACACAGGATGTTGCAGCATCCGAGTCTGTGAAAGGAGATATAGGTTATGTATATACGAGTCAAAATCACTTGCGAATGCGGATGCAAATTTGAGATTGATCAACCACCGGAGTGGGCTTCGGGCTTTTCTCCATGTCCAAGTTGCCGACAAGCATTATCCGAAAATAGGCAATCTCTGATGTACGGCTTATTTAATGCAGCCAAGAATGCCGGCGACTTAGATCCTGACGCTGTGAAAGTCAGTTTCCATCCAAGGCTTTCAAATCCGCATGGTTGATCATTTCAATAATCTCCTCACATAGCCTCTTAGTTTTTTCGAGCTGAGGGGCTAATGTTCTGTATTTGACCAGCTCCCAGTATTCTTTCCTTATATTTTCAGAAACCTCACATACTGAAGTTGCAAAGGCATCTATTTCATCTATTTCCTTATTACAGTGTGGGCATTTCATGATTCTTTCCTTTCTTGTCAGTAATTTGTTTATAGATGTATGTCAATAGGACATACATCTAATTATGTGCTACCTGTAGGGTAGCACAGCGTTCTGTTTCGTGAACTTTTTTTGTAAAAAAATAATCGGGTATCTCATTATTTGGGATGTCTAACAGTACAGCCCATTCATCTATAATTCTTTGATCGAGATAAGTTTTTCCGTTCAAATATTGCGATACAAACGATATTGACCGGTGTGCTGCTTCGGCAAAAGCGGTCTGCGACCCATACTTCTCGACTATCCTTCCACGTAGTTTTGCAGAATCGTACATCTCTTCCTCCTTTGTTCTATTTCGTGAACCTACGTTGATAATATCATTCGTATTTTTTCGTGTCAATACTTTTTTTCTATTTCGTGAAAAAACTTTTGTTATTTCGTGAATTTTGTTATATACTGTTTGCAGGGGAACAATTGATGATGGAGGTGCATCATGAAGATAAGTAGTTCCAAGGAAAGAATAAAAGAGTTAATGGAATACTTTGGTATTAATCAAACAGAGCTATGTGGCAAAACTGGACTCCAAAAATCTGCTTTATCCAATTATTTGAATGGTGATAGAGAGCCCAGACAGGATCAGATATCTATTATAGTTGATCCATTTAATGTTAATCCCGCATGGCTTATGGGATATGATGTTTCAATGTTTTTAAACAAAGAGTCTACTACCCCATCCTCTCCTGTTGTACCGGTACAACTCAGGCGGGATGAAACGGAGCTATTGGATAAATACAATATGCTTAATGATATAGGGAGAAATAAAGCATATGATTACGTTTCCGATCTTACGGAAAACGAAAAATATATACAAGGCTTAGAAGAGTTAAATAAAGTGGGATAAGGGGGATGCTATGTTTTTCTATTATGATGATGAATCGAGCTATAATGAAGCTATATTTGAATCGATCAAGCATGTGAATGAATACGGGCAGGAGTTTTGGTATGCAAGAGAATTACAGAAGGCTCTCGAATATACTGAATGGCGAAATTTCACTAAGGCCTTAAATAAGGCTATGGATGCTTGCGAAGCCTCTGAAATAGAGGTTTCTGATCATTTTGTTGAGGTCAACAAAACATCCGTTATGCCAAAAGGTGGAGAACGAATCATCGATGATTACGAGCTATCACGATATGCTTGCTATCTTATTGTGATGAACGGTGACCCACGCAAAGAGGTTATCGCACTCGGGCAGACCTATTTTGCGGTCAAAACCCGCCAACAGGAACTTATTGAACAGTATGACGAACTCAGCGAAGATGAGAAACGTATTGCCATACGGTCAGAAATGAAAAGACATAATGCAATGCTGGCCGATGCAGCGCATGACGCAGGAGTGGTCGAGCCTATTGATTATGCCATTTTTCAGAATTACGGATATCAAGGTCTATATGGTGGTCTTAAAGCGGCCGATATACGCAGACGCAAGGGCTTAAAAGATAAAGCGGACATTCTTGACCATATGGGAAGTACGGAACTTGCAGCCAACTTATTTCGCGCAACACAGACAGAAGAAAAACTCCGCAGAGATAACATCAAAGGGAAAAACAATGCAAATAAGACGCATTATGAAGTTGGTAAAAAGGTCAGGCAAACTATAGCCGATCTTGGCGGTACCATGCCCGAAGATCTTCCTACGCCGGATAAGAGCATTAAACAACTTGAAAAAGAGCAAAGAAGTAAACTCAAAGGTTAATAAAATTCAATATTTTTCTTATGGGGGCGTAGTTCATGAGTACAAATAACAGAGAGAACCTCGCGGTCGTATATGCCAGATATTCTTCTGCAGGTCAGCGGGAGCAGTCTATTGATGGCCAACTTGCAGCTGCTCATAAATATGCTGAGGCTAAAGGATATACGATCGTCCAGGAATACATAGACAGGGCTATGACGGGCCGCAATGATGACAGGTATGATTTTCAGCGTATGTTATCAGACACGGCCAAGAAGCAGTTCAGCGTGATAATCGTGTGGAAGGTTGACCGCTTCGGCCGGAACCGGGAAGAGATCACCTTTAACAAATACAAGTGTAAAAAGAATGGTGTAAGGGTTGAATATGTTGCCGAGAACATGCCGGACGGTCCTGAGAGCGTGATCTTGGAATCCGTACTTGAAGGAATGGCCGAATATTACTCCCTGCAGCTCTCTCAAAACGTCAAGCGTGGTCTATTGGAGAACGCGAAGAACCATAAGGCTGTCAGCGGTACCCCGCCTTTTGGATATCGCCTGACTCCGGATAAGCACTTTGAGCCGGATCCTGATACAGCTCCGACTGTCAGGGTAATCTTTGAGAAGTATGCGTCCGGTCAGACGCTCTTCCAGGTTATCAAATATCTTAATGAGAGCGGATTTCAGACTCCGAGAGGGAAGCCTTTTGGTCGTACCAGCCTCGATAAGCTGCTTAAAAATGAGAAGTATATCGGGATATATAAATTCAAGGATATAATCTATGACGAGGACGCAGTGCCGGCTCTCATTGATAAAGAACTATATTATAAGGTGCAGGATATGCTTGAAAAGAACAAACGGGCTCCTGTAAAGAATTGGAGTTATTCAGATTACCTTTTGACCGGTAAGCTCTTCTGCGGTCACTGTGGCAATCCTATGGTGGGCAAGGCAGGACATGGCAAGACCGGAAAGAAATATGACTACTACATCTGCAAGAAGAATGATAAAAAGCCTGTCAGGAAAGAGTGGATTGAAGACCTCGTCTTAAACGAAGTCCATAGGATCCTCGAAGACGATGATATATTCCAGATGATCATCGATAACACATGGGAATACTATCTCAAGCAGGATACCAAAGAGAATGAAAAGGAAGCCATGCTCAATCAGGTTGCGGATATCGAGAAGGGAATCTCTAATCTGTCGAAGGCTGTAGAACAGGGGATGCCCTTTGATATTGTATCCGGCCGGTTAGAAGAGTTATCCGGCCAAAAGACAGCCCTGCAGAAGGCAATAGCGGAGTTGGAGATCGAGAGAGAATTTAAGCTCACCAAGGAGCATATTCAATTCTTCCTGGAGGAGTTCCGGAAGATGGATGCATCCGATCGGGAATGCGAGAAGCGGCTTGTCTCTGTCTTTGTGAATGCCATATATGTATATGATGATCACGTGAAGATAGCATTTAACTACAGTGAGGAAGGACAGCGGCATACGGTATCTTTAAAGGATGTGGAGTGTTCGCACGTTGTACACTCGCCTACGCTTAGCAGGATACATACGAACACCTTATCATGGGTCAAGTATGTGTTTATCATCAGTATCAAAGCAGCGCCTTAATGGGTGCTGCTTTTGTTTTAACGCAAAAAGAGCCTACCATCCATAGATGATAGGCTCCCTTGAAAAGGAAGACATATATGTAGTGAAAAAGAGGTCATGCTATCCTTGTCTTGGCTGCTATGCCAGGGATCGAGTTCCAGGTCTTGGGACCGATCACACCGTCAGGCTTACCGCACTCCGGGTGAGTCTTCTGCCACTGGATTACTGCAAGGCGGGTATTCTTTCCGAATATACCGTCTTCGTCGCCGCAGAAATATCCGGATAAATTAAGGAAGCGCTGCCAGCACAGCACGTGCTCTCCCGTGGATCCGAGCTTAAGCACCGGATAGTATTCCTCGACTTTCTTGACCGTCTGCATATTGACGATCCTCCCGAGGGCTTCGGAATCCCACTGGTAGAGTTTAAACTTATTGATACAATTTAAGAGTGTGGTTGAGTATGTCGGGCTGGTGGCATATCCGTCCATGTGGACATAGTTACATGCCTTGATGTAGTCTGTCTCTCCGCGCAGGTTTTTATACCGGGCCATTCTATTAAACATCCCGGAATGATCGGAGATCGACTCCTGCCAACTTGGATACTTCCGGAAGTCGGCCATAACCCTGTGTTTGACTCCTCCATAATATTCAGTTGTCATCATCCTCACGCTTTGGCCGTTATATGAGCCCTTAATACCAAAGAGATTGTTCGCCTTGGTAGTAAGGCCACTGTTGCCCTTACTGCTCTCTATATAGGCCTGTGAGGCTGTTAGAGAGGCAAGTATACCTGTCTGCTGCATATCCTGTATCACAAAAGGCTTAAGCGTCTCAAAAAAGGTTTTGTCAGTATATCCCATATGATCATCCTTTCTTAATCATGTTAACTACTCCCTCTACCAGTATATCAATGTCCTGCTCGGTCAAAGGCATCCCCATGTCCTCGGCTCTGGTTAAGACATATCCATATACGTACTTTTTCTTTTGGGCCCACTCTTCAGGTGTATAGATCTGCTCGGCATATCTCACCGCATAAATGGTGTACTCCTGAAGCTTCGCCCACTTCTCTTCTCCGATCTTTGATCTGAAATATGGTACCAGTACGGTTGTGATAGCCGTAGCCAGGATCATGATCAGACACTTAAGAGCTACTGTCGTTAATTCATTCATCGTTATCCTCCCCGATTACTGCACCTATTACTAAACCAAATAAGGCCAGGCCCAAAACGCCTGCCAATATTGCCAATTCTTTCATTTATCCTCTCCACAAAAACTCAAACCTATTATTACCATCAAAACAAAAAGTCCTATAATCCCGACGAGTAGAAGGACTTCCCATACCCACATCGGAACCAGGTGATATATCGCTCTTATCATTTATCTATCCCGAACCATTTAATGAACAGCCACATACATATGCCAAAAAACAGACCTACCGTGACCGATATAATTGCCTCACTCATATCGCCAAATGCCCTCCCATCAATACAATCAGCGCCGCGAATAAAATAGCCAGGTAATATAAAAGGAAGGCGGCGGAGAATACCAGGGTGACATTTGTGATAACCTTAATTGTATCTCTGATCCGGGAAGTTAATCGTGTTGTCATTGCTTCCGCTCCTTAACTTAAATATCTTGATCAGCGCACAGCACAGGATCTCCCCGCCAAACGTACTGTAAAAGCATGTGGTCAGTGTATCATGTGTTGTACCGGTGCAACTGCTCACTATGAACTCTGTGATCGTGAATAAAAGGATCATCGCGATACTGAATACCACATACAGGGTCAGTGAGTGTTTACTTCTTTTTTTCATAGGATACCTCCCTTAAAGGCAGTTTCTCGACTTCGCCCATTATCCTTTCGGCGGTACCATTCCCGCCAAGATCCGAGTATGGTTTAAACAGATAGTCATGCAGGTTCTCGTACTCATCCCGGCTTATATATCCGCGCTGGATGTATCGTTCGCCAAGGTATACTATCCGGTCATGCCCAAGGCCTAGTATCATCTCGGTCTCTGCAGACTTTTTTCCCTTTTTCGAATCATGTCTTTGAATGAGGAAAATAGCAAAATTTATAAAGCCGCTTGATGTTACCCCAGCTATGATTGCTGCTAATACCGTATTCATTTCCCGTCATCCTCCGCTTCCCGAAGCCGGGCCAGTTCCGCCCTGAGTAAAGCGATCTCTTTGACAAGTTTCTCTATAATCCCGACCTTTTTCTCGTTGTCGTTAATAAACTCAAGAGTCACTTCCTCGAGTGTCTTATCAGTTCTGTTCATAGGGCTCACCTGTGATCTCGGTATATTCGTCTGCCGTGATCCAACCTTTTTCTACGGCTTTGTGTACACGGTTTATGTCCCACAGACCGTGATCATAGTAATATTTGACGGTATCATATTTCGGTGAGTGTTTTTTTGTTTTTGCCATCTTACAGATCCTCCGTTATCATATTTAAGTAGTCGATATCAGCCTGAGCCTGCACCAGCTGCTCGTACATGCCCCAGCTCTCTTTTAATACCTTACACTCTTCGTATACCCACTTAGTAAGGAGCTCACCGTCTACAGTCTCACTTTCCTCATGTATGTTACGGCGAACATAGTTATAGACCTTGCTCGACTCCATATCCACTTCTACAGGTTCAACGCCTGACTCAGCATAATACCATTCCATCTTCCATCCTCCTTAATCTGTTCACTCTCTTGTCATACCTCGATATACGCCTCTTCATATACTGAAAGTTGACGTATGGTTTGATATGTTTAAGATACATCCCGTAGCTGTCTGTATTTTTAAGCCACGACAAAGCTGACATCATCTGCTTACAGTCGTGGATTGTTGGTTTTTCTTTCTTGTTTATCCTTCGGGCTTTCCGACACATCCGGAGCATGATCGACTTTCTCATAATCACACGGTTGTGCATAAACCTGAAGCCCATATAGTCAAGGTCGCGTCCTTTGACGTTCCCATGCTTGTCAACATATTCAAGATTGAATACCTGGTAGTTGTCTTTTAATTCCAGGCCCAGAATATCCTGGAGATATATCCCGATACTCTTCCGCATCTTATGCAGCTTCCTCTTGTTTGGCCCGAACACGATCATGTCGTCCATGTATCGCATATAATACACAGCCCGGAGATTTTCCTTGATATAATGGTCGAGTCCCTGCAGGTACCAGTTCGCCAGCCAGTGCGACGTATGGTACCCAAGTGGCAGACCAATATCCGTAGTGGTTATAATCTCCTCCAAAAGCCTCAAAAACTGCTGATCCCTGATATACCTGCGGATATATTTAAGCAGTAAGTGATGAGGTATCGAACCAAAGAAGTGCCTTATATCCATCTTGAGACAGTATCTGCAGTTCTTCTTGTCTCTCCTCATCCATTTCTCGATCTGCTTCCTTCCATGTATCGGTCCTCTTTTTGGGATAGATCCGTGAACATGTTCATACATGCCGCGCTGGATTATAGGCTCAAGGACATTGACGATCATATGATGCAACACCTGCTCATCAAAAGACGGGACTATGATCTGCCTCTTCTTTTGGCGAATACCGTCAAATATCTCCTTGGGTGGCTTATGTCGATGCTTATACCTTATTGCAAAGCTTTGAAAATAAGGTATATAGGTATCAATATCATTTAATATGTTTCTCACGCGCCGCCGGTCTCTCTTGCCTTTGGCCGCTTTATGAATAGCAAGTTTTATATTCTCCGAAGACAAAACCTTTTCCATCAGATGGTTATATGATTTCATGTTTGTCTTATCCTCTCACCCATGTTTGATTACTACTAACAGGTGCTTGCTCCGAGTTAATTTCCTCCAAGGGGAGAGGACTATCCTCCACATTTAGTTTTTATTCTGTAATTAGATAAGATAGGCAGCCCCGATGTTCCAGTTCGAGTTCGAGGCCGTGTTGTTCAGGTTCAGGTAGAACGCCCCATCCTTAGCGCCGTTGTTCGAGTTGCCGCCGCGATAAGGGACGCGAACACCACAAAGTCATGGAGTATAGCCCTAATCAATAATGACATCGTTACCTTCGAGGATCTGAGCCAGGTCATGCTCATACTCCTCAACATCTGTATACTGTGACAGAAGATCCATTGTCTTTTTATTCAGTTCCGTCAGGCTCTCAACTATCTCCCAAAGTTTGGCTACAAGTTCAGTCATCTCAGATCCTTTTTTGCCTCCGTGTAATACATGGCCACTTGATGTATGGTGATATGTGCCAGCGCTTCGAAGATTCCGACGTTCCGTTCTTTGCAGTACTTGTCAACGTACTCCCTAAAGTCCTTGTCCGTCTTATACTTCTCATATATCTCATCAGGGGGAAGCTTCCCCCTCTTATTCGCTGCGCTCATAATTCACCCTCTCTAAGCAAGTGGCTTACAAGACACGGCAGCCCCGAAGTGCCAGGCCGAGCTCGAGGCCGCGGCGTCCAGGCCCAGGTAGAACGCCCCAACCCTAGCGCCGGTGCTCGAGCCGCCGCCGCGACAAGGGACGCGAACACCACTGTTGTTGTACCAGCACCCGTCGCAGTAATATGTCGTGTCGGATCCCGTGAGTTCACCGTACGGTACCATGCCGTCATCATCAAACCACTCATACTTGATATAGTTTCCGGATGTCCCTGAAAGCACTGTCGCCGGGATAGACTTAAAACCTGCGCCGGTAGGCTCACCGTTTACTACATAATCAGTTGCAGTCGAACCGTCCTCTGTGAGGAAAGTGTTCTTAACTTTGTGAACTCCATCAACTAACACATGGCCTACATATCGTCTCCACTGGAAGCCCCACCAGTTCTCCATACCGAATACCTTAACGGCGTTCGAATAAGTCGCAGCCGCTCCGGAATTGGTACCATAGAAAAGGCCTTTTGTATTATGCACGCCTGTCCGGAAGGCATTGTTGATAGCTTCTGATCCGCTGTCTCTTAAGCCCTGGCCAAACGCCGTAGGAAGGTCAACAGTCTTTGCCATCAGAATAAGCAGCATGTTTATCAGGGTTATGTCCGAATAATGCTCTATATCCCACAAGACATTGTTCCCGGGATTATTTGCCCTGGCATATGCTATCTCCTGGTTGGCGGTCGTTTTGTTTGAAACCTGCTGGCCGGATATCGACCTTAGCTTATTGTTGCTGTCTTTAGCGCCGTTAAATATAGGTGTATAGAAATGATCTACACTCACGCCCTGACAGTTATGGAACGACCAGTCGTGATATGTTGCATCCACCTGATAGTCCGCTATAAATACACTGGCACCCAGATGGTTGGAATCCGGCTGGATCTTCATCCATATCTTCTTGCCGTTTTGTCCCCATTCCATCATGGCGTTGCCGTCATAGTTTATACTGGCCGCGTCCGAAGACGATCCATCCTCTTTCTTCGCATAGTTGTCGGGATCGAGGTAGTAATCAACATTACCATCTGATTTGAGCATACAGGGCCGCGGCATAAAAAATGCGTCTCCCCATGAGCCATAGTCAAACTGCCCGGTCGAATAGTTCATTGCTGCCGGTGTCAGTCCCTGAGCATCTTTAAGATAAGTTACCTTAGCCGCAGGATCACTCTCCGCTCCGTCGATATGGAATCCGTAAATGTTCCCGGAATCTCTGTTGATTGCCTGAGCCACACGCTCCACAGCTCCCAGTACTCCTCTCAAAGTCTCGTCTGTCGCTAATCTTTCTCTTGCTGCCATAATGTCCTCCTTAATTTATTGATTGGCATACATAGCCTTCGCTATCTACATATAGTCCGAGGTCGTTAAGTCTGTCCGCAACTGCCTTAATTGCGGTATATACAGCTCCACCTGTCGGAAGCTTTGCATCATTCTCCGCCACGGTATCAGCTATGTTCTTTGTCGCAGCTCCGCCCAGTCCGAGGTTAAGTCTTGCGTCCACCTGGTTTTCAGCGCCGGTACCGCCTTCTGTAACAGGTTTTATCCGATGGAACACTTCTTCCATCGTGGTCTGTTCAACATTCGTCTCCGGGACAAGTGGTGTGTTTGTCTGTATCTCGGATGTCGCCTTGTATAACTTACCGTCATTCAAGACTACAAGATCATTCTCATGGTAGGTTTTTGAGGCTATATTATTTTCTTCAAACTTAGCAAGGTCTCCGAGCATCTCCGCGATCACCTGGCCAAGTGTGGCCTCTGCCTGTCTTGCCGTCTGTGCCTCATTAGCCACCAGCTGCGCTACAGCCACATCTGCAGCATATACCCCGCCTGAATAGACGGGATTTTGCGAGCTCTGTTGCGGAGTCGAATCAAAAGTAAGTGTATTTTGTTTGCTTGAATCGTGGGTCACGAGTGTGACCGGCGGGCCATCCCTGAAGGTAACAACTATCCCGCTTTCGTCCTGTGTAAGTGCTACATTCGTCACTCCCGGAATCGCCTTTAAGAAGTTGGCAAAAGTCATCTTATAGGTTTGTGTATTGTCGTCTATAGGGATAAGATCAGTAGAAGATATTGTGGTCTTTGGTTCCAGTTGAGGTATAGTTTTATCAGCCATTATTGCCTCCATCACTCCATTTAATATTATATGTTTCTTCCAAACCTACGCCGTGGAACACAAGCCTGTTCCCGTCGTGGTCTATCATCTGTTCATTTCGGTGTGTGATCCAGCCCCACGATAGTCCAAGCGATTGCATGATCGCGTTTATCTGATCAATGACACTACCGAGCCCCAGTTCCTCAGCTGTAACATGGTGGGGATTGCCGGATGTCACCAGCGAGTGGTCGTGAGCTTCTTTTCCGAGGTTTCCGGGATAAGCATTCTCGGCACCTTCTCCGAGTACAAGCATCTCTATCTCGGCCACTCTTTCCTCATTGATCACGGATTCGCCGTTGACTTCCACGTCCCGGATCAGAGTGTTTACTATATTACATAGTCGTTTGATTACTTTGCTTTCGCCATCATACTCGATTAAATTAGCCATCATTCTCTCCGAAATTAAGCGTGTATGTGATCTGCATCGTCAGATCTGCCGCCTTGGTGATTGCCTGCGGCAGGTTATATATGGTAGCCAGGTAGTCTCCGTGTCGGTTAAAGTTCATAGGATTGTATCCGGTACAAGCGGCCAGCTTATTTCCTTTGACTTTGTATACAGAGGTATTGTAGTTGTTGGTCATATTGACGGGAGCCCATGCCCCTCTTACCGCATCTATCTTGGTTCCACGTCCCCAAGTATCAGATGTTGGTGTATTACCTCCGGCGTATAGGTAAAACTGATGGTTATCGCACCTGTAAAGTGCACAGTTTCGGCCATATATAAATCCGCCAACATCCTCTATGGTAAGAGCCTCCGTATCGATCACGCCACAGCGCTGATTTACATAGTAGTAGTAG
>JAEIGA010005633.1_pt1 | contig 19105 bp, 16 predicted proteins | sample 9270691 | NCBI WGS metagenome assembly JAEIGA01 (sample SAMN17057246, study PRJNA624740) | gut metagenome | biome: biome; isolation source: fecal sample | host: Bos grunniens | place: China: Xizang | collected 2019 | reverse complement strand
GTAGACGCCACTACGCTGACGGAGGCCGGATACGTGGGCGCGGACGTGGAAAACATCGTGCTGCGCCTCCTGCAGGCTGCCGATATGAATGTGGCCAAGGCCGAGCGCGGCATCATCTATGTGGATGAAATTGATAAGATTGGCCGCAAGACCCAGAACGTGAGCATCACCCGCGATGTCTCCGGCGAGGGTGTACAGCAGGCCCTGCTCAAAATTGTGGAAGGCACGGAATGCAACATCCCCCCCAAGGGAGGTCGCAAGCACCCGAATGAACAGTACATCCGCGTGAACACGGAAAATATCCTCTTCATCTGCGGTGGCGCATTCGTGGGGCTGGAGGGCATCATCCGCAAGCGTCTGGGTTCCTCTGCCATGGGCTTTGCCGCCGTGGAGGAAGACCGCGATGCCAAGGAATACACCGAAGAGGAAATTCTCTCCAAGGCCATGCCGGAGGACTTCTTCATGTTCGGCATGATTCCGGAGCTCATGGGGCGCCTGCCCATCTTCACGCCGCTGACCACCCTCACCGAGGACCAGCTCATGCACCTGCTCACCGAGCCGAAGAACGCGCTCGTGAAGCAGTACACCAAGCTCATGGCCATGAACAATGCCAGGCTCAAGGTGGAAGAAGGTGCGCTGCGTGCCATGGCAAAGCAGGCCATCGAGCGCGGCACCGGTGCCCGCGCCCTGCGTGGTATCTTCGAAAACCTCATGCTGGATGTCATGTACAAAGTGCCCAGCGACAAGAGCATTGATACCGTGACCATCACTGAAGATGTGGTGCTGGGCAAGGCCGAACCGAAAATCAAACGCCGCAAGGCAGGCAAATAACGCGCATGCTGGTACTGGGAATCGAGTCGAGTTGCGATGAAACAGCCGTAGCCCTCATGGAGGACACCGGCAGCGGGCAGCCGCAGCTGCTCAGCTCCGTCATCTCCACGCAGATTCCCCTGCACCGCATGTACGGCGGCGTCATTCCGGAGCTCGCCTCGCGCAACCACTCTGCCAACCTGCCAGCAGTGCTTCAGGAAGCTCTGGAAAAGGCCAACCGCAGCATTCACCAGGTGGATGTGTTTGCCAGCACGGCAGGTCCCGGGCTGGTAGCAGCCCTGCTGGTGGGCAACACTGCAGCCAAAGCCCTGGCACTGGCTGCGCGTAAACCCTTTGTGGCAGTCAACCACCTGGAGGGGCACATGCTCTCACCCTTCATCACCCACCCCGCCGGGCTCGTTCCCCACCTGGGGCTGGTGGTAAGCGGTGGGCACAGCCTGCTGATTGACGTAAAGGGCGCCAGTGACTACACGCTGCTGGGGCGCTCCCGCGACGATGCCGCAGGAGAAGCCTTTGACAAGGTGGCCAAAATGCTGGATTTACCCTACCCGGGAGGTCCGGAAATTGACAAGCTGGCAGAAAAAGGAGACCCTGAGCGATTCAAGCTGCCGCGCCCGATGATGCACGAAGACCACCTGGACTTCTCGTTTTCCGGGTTGAAGACCGCCGTACTCTACACCCTGCCCAAACTGGTAGCCAGTGGTAACCCGCACGAGCTGGACGAGCAGACCATGTGCGACCTCTGCGCCGGGGTGCGCCAGGCCATCATTGACGTGTTGCTGCATAAGGCAGTGAAAGCCCTGCGCAAGAGCCACCACAAAGTGCTGGCCGTTTCCGGCGGAGTTTCCTGCAACAGCGGCCTGCGCCGCCAGCTGCAGGAAATGTGTGAGCGTCGCCGCATTGAGCTCATTCTGCCGCCCAACAGCCTGACTACCGACAACGCCGCCATGATTGCCTACGCCGGTCTTCTGCGTGCCCGCGCAGGTGATTTTTCGCCGCTTGATACACCGGTTGACCCGAACCTCAAACTCGCTGGTGTCCAACTCCGCAAATAACCATGGGACTCAGGGAAAAACTCATCGAAATTCTGCCCACTCTTCTGCCCGAATCAGAGGTAGAAGCCATCAAGGGCAAGGAACTTATTGCCCGTGTGCGTGCTGTGCTGGGCGATGCCTACTCGGACCACTCGCTGCGCTCGCAGTTCTCATTCATCGCGCTTGACCCGGACTCCTGTCTGGCACGCGTGGAGAACGGCCAGGGATATTACCTGCGACGCGAAGGCGACGCGCCCAGCCTGCAGCATGTCTTTGGCGGCAATGCAGAAAGTGAAACCATGCTGCACAAGGCCATGGCACTGGCTGTTCGTCTGTACGACACGGCCGGTCAGGGTGTTTTTGTCTACCCGGTGGAGGATGAGGAAAGCTGGAGTCACCCTGATTTAGTAGCCGTGCACTGGCCAGCAGGCTCATGGAACGCCGAAGGGGACTACATCATGGAAGGCGAAGCGGAGGAGCTTTCCTTCCGCGCCATCTGCGTAGGTTTTGCAGAAGATGAAGAAAGCTGCCGCCGTGCTTTCTTCCGCGCACTTGCCTGCGGCCAGTGGGCACAGGAAAGCGAGCTGCTCATCCTGCCGGGAGCAGCCAACGAAGAAGAACTGACCGACCTTGCCGCCCGTTACGGGGTAGGCATCCGGTGTCTGGATGCCGATGAGGGAGCTCTGGCAGACATGCCACGGGCAGACGAGATTTTCCGACTGAGTACAGACGAAGCGCGCACACTGCTGGCGAATCTGCCCCAGACCACACTGGCACGCCCTCGTCACCGCGCTCTTTCGCCCCGCGCTGCAGATGCCATGCCGGACACAGCCGTTGTGCTGCAATGGGCGCGCGGATGCACCAGCAGAGGCCGTGTAGAAGCATATGAACACCGAGTGGCTGTAAATTGACATGTTCAAAGACTATCTCAAGCGGCTGGCAGGAAAACGAGCCAACAGGTTAATACTGATAGCGGGCATTCTGCTCACATGCCTGGCACTGTACAAGCTGCTGCGCACAGCCATGTATGTGCATGAATCCGTCGTAGTCACCGCCACGGTAACAGATGTGCGCCAGCAGCCGTTTGAATCCACCCTGCAGGCGCTCCGGAACGGCAATCTTGCGCTGGGTGACAGCACATCATACCAGGCCATTGTGCGCTACACCGTACCAAACGGGCTGGTTATCAGCCGGCTCATGACAGATGCCGACGACACTGACTACACCATCGGCCAGCAGGTGGAGGTTATCACACCAGAACTTGATCCCAGCCAGGCACACATTCTCAAGTGGAAATTCATATGGGGCTGGGAATGCATGCAACTGGGAGCAGGTATCAGCATGCTGCTGCTCTGGCTTGCGCTGCGCGAACGCCGCCCCGCAAACCCGACACCGGCTTCCAAATCCACAAAGAAAACGGGTTCAAGGAAAAAATCCGCCGGCAAGAAAACAACTTCTACCCCACGCAAGCGCACACCACGTAAAAAGAAACAGGATTAGTCTGCCGGCCCATGGCTAAAATTTATTCCAGAATACCGGAACAGAACATTCAGCGGGGGGAGCGCATCGTGTACGATGCCATGACCCGGCTGCCTGCGGATTGGGTTATTTTTCATAGTTGCAAGGAAGATTACCTCGAAGACGAACACTATATCCACTACGAAGCCGACTTCGTGGTGCTGGTTCCGCAGAAAGGCATTGTGGTCGTAGAAGTCAAGGACTGGCCGCAGATGAGACTGCTCCATGGCCGCTGGCAAAGTCGCAAAAATGACCACGGCAGCTGGAAAACCCACACACACGCGCCCCTGGAACAAGCCAACATTGCACTGCAGAAAATCATGCGGAGTCTGACGCGTTGCGGCTGTCTGCCTCAGGCTGCCCCGCGCTGGCCGGAGCACCGGCACATGGCCATTCTCACCCAGGGCACACCACCCGATGGCGGTCTTCATAACCTGCCGTTTGATTCGCTCTACCTGTGCGGGGCAGAATCGCTGCAGCACTTGCAACAGCGCATTGAAGAGCTCTTCGTGCTTGACCAACCGGAGCGCATGTCCACCCACCGGATGCAGAAAATCACCGAAGCACTTGCCCCCAGCGTGCGTTTTCATGTGAGTCTGAGCACCTATCTGCAGGAAATGGACAGTGCCTCTGCCAACCTCCTGAACATTCTGCCGGCTCTCTATGAAAGCACCGGCGGCATACGGGTTGAAGGCTGCGCTGGTACTGGCAAAACGGTCATGGCCTGTGCAGAAGCCGCCCGCCTGGCGGCCGAATTCCCACGCAATGGGACCCGGCATGTGCTCATGCTCTGCTTCAACCACGCCATGGCGAATGAACTGCACCAGCACCCGCTGCTGGCAGAGCAGCAGGAGACGCTCTTCATCAGCACCTTTCACGATTTCTGTATCCAGCACATTCTGGAACACCATGGCTTTGGCTACATGGTCAACTACGTGGGCGATGGTGACCGCCTGCCCGATATCGCGCTGCAACAAATCCTGGAACTGCTGCCCGGCATACCGCATTACGATGCTGTTTTTGTGGATGAAGCACAGGATTTCCGCGGTATCTGGTGGCAGATTATCCAGGGGCTGCTCAACCCTGGCGGCAAACTTTACATCTTTGCCGATAAGCACCAGGATTTGTACGACCGCTACGACCAGTTGCCGGGACTCGCAACCCGCATACGCCTGAGTACCAATCTGCGCAACGCGCACCAGATTGCTAACTTCAGCAGGGCCATGCTCCCAGCAGATGCCCGGAATCTGCAGATTCTCCCCCTGAGTGGAGACGGCATCCGGATTTCGCCACCTGCAGATACTCCGGAGGAAAGAGCTGCAGCCGTCTCCCGGATCATAGAAGAACTGCTCCAAAGCAAAGAAGGTATACTGCCGCGTGACATTGTTGTGCTCTCCCCCTGGCGCACCGTGCACCCACGGTGCAGTCTCCGCCTGGTGCCCGGACTTGCCCTCGCAGCGACAGATGAACAGCCGGAACAGGCAGCACAGCGACGCGAAGCCTGCCGCAGCCCCCACTCTACCCGTATTTTTGCCTCCACCATCAAATCATTCAAAGGTCAGGAAGCCGCCTACATCATCGTGACTGATGTCATCGGACTTGGGGAAAGCCGAGGGTTCGATATGAAGGAACTCTACACCGCCTGCACCCGGGCCCGCTACGGGCTCTTCATTGTACCCACCACCACCGGCAAAGCACTCGTTGAGCCTTACCTTCCCGCATTCTCATGAAAAGCACCTTGCTCCTCTGCACCATCCTCTGTCTGCTTTCCTCCTGCCGCAGCATGTCGCAAGGACCATACAAAAACTACCGGGTGACAGACGACGAAGCCCTGCCCGCCTGCCAGATGCGCAGCGCTATCTACCAGCACAAGCGCTGATACGTTATCCAGCGTGCTTCTCAGTCTGCACCGGAGGCACCACCACCGCCGGGCGCTTATATCGCCCGTATTTTGGGGATTCGCCATAGCGGTTTGCCTCGCGGCGCGAATCTATCAGCGTGCAAATAAACAGGAACACCCCGGCCACCACTATAAGCCCAATTACCCCGTAAATCACCACCACGGGAAGAAACGGCTCCACCAGCAGCAAAGCAACCTGCAGAACCGACGGCACCAGCCAGACCAGATACCATTTACCACTCATGCCGATATCATGCAGGCGGCGCACATACAAGGGGGATGCAATAATAACATAAACCAGCAGGATTAAGGCAGAAAGCCCGGCGTAAGGCAGTATTTCCCCATATATGGCAGAAACAGCATCGCCCAGGCATTCCTCCGGCAGCACCATTTCACCGCCCTGCTCTACCAGATACAGCTTATCCGCAGCTTCGATTCGCTCTGTATAATATGCCGTGGCCCACCTGTCGCAAATATTGAAAAGGATATTGAGCGGTATGATGCGCACCCAGAAGGAGCTGCGCTGCATGCGGCCGGAGTAGCGACCGGGTTTTACATTGGTGACGGTATCAGACATGACAAAGAGTATGGAGGTTTTCCTATATGCGATAGAAAGACGGCTTGCGTGCATTGTGACAGATTTCTATCAATATGCAAGTTTTTTTCAGCTTGACCAGCAGGGAGAATTTGTTAGGATAATAGAATGAGACTGAGCACCCTTCTTACTTTGGCAGCCTTCGCCCTTTCGCCCCTTGCTGCGCAGGACCTGCAGCAGATTGCCGATTCTCTGCAGATACGGCAACCGGGAGCGTCTGATAAAAAAATCAGACTACCCAGAGTCAAAGGCGCGGAAGTTAAGCTGTTCAGTGCAGATTATGAACAGATTGTGAACAGCAAAGGGCGCATCATCAAACCGCTGGCAGATACTCCTGTGCGGCTGAGCTTTGAAGTCTGCAAAGGCGGCAGGACCGCCATCAGTCGCGATTATGAAATCATGGTTCCCGGCAGGCAGAGGGACACCGCAAACGCGCAGGCGCCCTATGTTTTCCCTGCGCTACTGAACTGGAGTCCGGACAAGGGCGAGTTGATATGGCAGGAACGCATTCTGGTATACGGAGCACGGGAGCTTTCCTTCATTCCCGAATTCATCCGCGAACTCAATGCTGTACTGCCAGAGCAACATGAAGTTGTTCGCACAGATTCCCCCAGGAATGCCACCATTATATTCGGCAAGACGAAAGGCTCAGGTGATGATGAGTCATACAATCTGAATATCGGTAAAAAACAAGTGGAAATCACGGCGTCCGGTACCATCGGGCTCTACTGGGGAACACGCACTCTGCTGCAAATGGCCTCGCAGCCCCGCCAGGCGCTGCCCTGTGGCTCGGCATGGGATGCCCCGCGCTACGCATTGCGCGGCTTCATGCTGGATGTTGGTCGCCTGCCCATCCCCATGGATTACCTCAAGGATGTGGTGCGGCTCATGTCCTGGTACAAGATGAACGACCTGCAACTGCACCTGAACGACAACTACATCTTCCACGAGCACTATGTAGATGCCGGCGAAGACCCGCTCAAAAAGTCATACTCCGCCTTCCGCATGGCAAGCGACATCAAGGGCGCAGACGGCACGCCGCTTACCGCACAGGATTTATTCTACACCAAACAGGAATTCCGCGAGCTGGTCCGTTTCGCCAAAGAACGCGGCGTGAACATCGTGCCGGAATTCGATGCCCCCGGTCATGCACTTTCTCTCACCCGAGTGCGCCCGGATCTGATTTACCAGGGGCCCATGAAACACGAAAAGCGCCGCTGCGAGATGCTGGATGCCGCCAACCCGGAAACGCTCAATTTTGTAGCGCAGGTGTGGGACGAATACCTGCAAGGGAAGAATCCGGCGTTTGGCGACTGCCCGGTGGTGCATGTAGGCTCCGATGAATTCTTCGGCGCAGCAGAAGATTACCGCAAATTCGCCGATGGATTGCTCAAGCACGTGCTGAGCCGCAAACACACGCCGCGCATCTGGGGCAGTCTGAAAGCAAAGCCCGGTAAAACACCTGTGCAGGTTGAAGGCGTGCAAATGAATCTGTGGAGCAAGGACTGGGCCAGCGCCTGGGATTCAGTCAATGCCGGGTACAAGGTCATCACCACGTACGACCGCGACCTCTACGTTGTTCCCTTTGCCAGGTATTACCGGGCAGATACAAAACTTCAGAAGCTTTACGAAAACTGGCAACCCAACCAATTCGGCAACGAGACCCTGCCAGCCGGGCATCCGCAGCTGCTGGGAGCAACCTTTGCCGTATGGAACGATGAGATTGACCGTCTGCACAAAGGCTATGGAGCCAGTGACCTCTGGCACACCATCAGCAGCATGGTCGCGGTGCTCTCCCAGAAAATGTGGGGGCAGGCTGCTGCGCCCATGAGCTACGAAGCCTTCCAGGCTGCAAGCGAACACCTGGGACGCATTCCATACTGTGACCCGCTTCACAAGTTTGAAGTCACCCCATTCCGAATGGAACCCGGTCTCACGCCGGTACAACTGGGGAAAGGCTCCAAGGGGCCTGATTATCACCTGACCATGGAAGTGCTGATGCCGGAGCCGCCTGTGCAGGGTGAAGAGCAAGTACTGCTGGATTCCCGCCAGGGACAGTTACTCGCGGCGGGTAAGGATGGCCGCATCACCCTGCGCCGCAGCGACAGCATCGAGTTCGCCTACAATGCCAAGCTCCCTGTGGGCAAGCGTACAAAGCTGGAACTCATCGGGCGCATGGGCAAGACCGAGCTGCTTATAGACGGAGTCAACGCCGGCGAACCAGAGAACGTGCGATTCCCGCTGCGCAAGGACGACCGCATGAGCACCTTCGTGCTGCCCCTTGAATTTCTGGGCAGCTCATTCAACGGAAAGATTTTCAGCATAGAGGTAAAGTAAGGCAACCGCACATGTGTCCCAAAGATTATGGGGAAATAGCCTTAAACGACATAAAGGCATAGTGTTCTGCGTGAAAAATCGCGTTGGAGTATCACCAGCCCCACCATCGGCAGTAAGCGTTCGCTTGCGGGCATATCGGCGTAAGCCGCTAACTTCCAAATCGTAAATCAAAACTCGTAAATCTACGTGTCCCAAATCTTTGGGACACGTGTGAGGCAACCGCCGCTGCAGGCGATTTTTCTTGCAATCCCGCGCTATTGTTGCTAACATGCGCGGGTATGAGAAAGACATCCATCCTCATGATGATTGCTCTCTCCGTAGCCCCGATTATGGCAGAGACACTACAAGATATAGCCAACAACCTGCCCGTAGCCCCGCGCGCCACGGCAAACAAGCTTGAAATTCCCCAGGTTCCCGGCGCGGAAGTGCGCTTTCTGGGTGCTGACTACGAACAGGTCATCCGCCCGGATGGCAGAATCGTGCGGCTGCTGGCTGACACGAAGGTCAAAGTGAGCTTCGAGCTGAGCAAAGATGGCGAAAAAGCAATTTCCAAAGATTACGATGTCATTGTACCCGGCATAATGTCCGCAGGTGCAGGCAACGCCGCACCGCAGATTGTACCCGAGCTGCTCAACTGGGTAGGCGGCCAGGGTGAATACAAGCTGGGCGACTTTGTGAAAGTGGCAACCGACATGCCCTTTGCCGCAGAATTTGCCGCCGAGCTGGAGGAAATGCTGCAATGCAAGGTGGAGCTGGTTCCCTTCGGCAGCCAGGCCGATATCAGCCTGGGCATCTGCAACAATATTGTGCTGGACAAGGAAGGCTACACCCTGACCATCACGCCCGAAAAAGGCATCGTGGCAGGAGCCACCACGGAAACCGGTCTTTTCTGGGCCACCCGCTCCATTCTGCAGATGCTGCAGCAGGGGAACGGCGCTGCCCCCTGCGGCACCGCGTTGGATATTCCCCGCTACCAGGTACGCAGTTTCCTGCTGGATGTGGGCCGCCTGCCCATTCCCCTGAGCTATGTGAAGGATGTGGTGAAATACATGGCCTGGTACAAGATGAATGACCTGCACATTCACCTGAACGATAACTACATCTTCCACGAAAAATATGTGGATGCCGGCGAAAATCCCTTCGAGAAATCCTACGCAGCATTCCGCCTGGAATCTGACATGGTTGGGGCAAACGGTACGCGTCTCACCGCTGATGACCTTTCCTACACCAAGCAGGAATTCCGCGAGTTCATTCAATACGCCCAGGCGCATGGCGTGAATATCGTGCCCGAGTTCGATACTCCCGCCCACGCGCTTTCCTTCACCCGCGTGCGCCCGGACCTCATCTACAAGAGCAAGAACAAGCGCGGCTGCGAAATGCTGGATGCCGCCAACCCTGAAACGCTCAAATTTGTGGAGCAGGTTTTCGATGAGTATATGCTGCCGCAGAATGGTCAGCCCGCCGTATTCGGCAACTGCGGGGTCGTGCACGTGGGGGCCGATGAATTCCATGGCGATGCCGAGCACTACCGCGCCTACACCGACGGGCTGCTCAAAATGGTACTGGGCAAGGGCTACACCCCGCGCGTGTGGGGCAGTCTGAACACCAAGAAAGGCACCACCCCGGTACAGGGCAAGGGTGTGCAGATGAACCTGTGGAACGGAGGCTGGGCCAAGGCCTGGGATTCCATCAACGATGGGTTCGATGTCATCAACACCAACGATGGAGCTCTCTACATTGTGCCCTTTGCCCCGTATTACCGCATGGATGCCCGCCACGGCTGGGTGCATGAGCACTGGAAAGTGAACCACATTGCCAATGAAGTGGTTCCCTCCGGCCACCCGCAGCTGCTGGGCGCAGCCTTCGGCATCTGGAACGATATGATTGACCAGCGCTACGTGGGATACAGCGCCTACGATATCTGGCATATGTTCAGCAATTCTGTAAATGTGCTGGCTGGCAAAATGTGGGGCAGCGATGAAACCACCACCTCCTATGCCGAACACCAGGCAAGACTTGCCACACTCAACAAGGTTCCCGGGCTCAATCCCTACGCTCTGTGGGAGAACGGAGCCACCTTCAGCTGCCAGCCCACGGCCCTGCCGTACGAAATCGGCAAGCCCTGCATGGGACCGGATTATGAGCTGACCATGGAGCTCATGCTCAAGGAATCCCCTGTGGAGGGTGAGGAACAGGTGCTGCTCAAGGGCGATTCCGGCGTGTTCTGCGCCGCACTGAGCGATGGCACCATCGGTTTCCGCCGCAGCGACAGCATGGAATTCTCATTCAACTGCAAGCTTCCTGTGGGCGAAAAGGTAACGCTGCAGCTCATCGGCAAGCCCGGCAGCACCCAGCTGCTGCTCAACGGCAAACCCGCAGGTCAATGCACTCTCACCCGCTTCCACCGCAACACGGAGGGCATCATCAACACCTTTGTTCTGCCGCTGGAAATGCTGGGCAGCAGCTTCAATGGCGAGATATACTCGCTGCAGGTCAAGCACAACACCCCCGCTGGTCCCACGGTTGACCCGAACCTCAAATAAACCATGTCTCTTACCCCCCAGCAGGAGTACGAAGCCGGTGCTGCCGCTTTTAAAAGCGGCAACGCCGCTGAAGGGGCTGCCCACCTGCGCAACGCCGCCTTTGCCGGGCACGCCGAGGCCCAGAACCAGCTGGCTCGTGTCTACTTTGCCCAGCTCAAAAGCCACCAGGATCTCATTTCTCTGGAATCTGCCGCACAGAATGGTGACCATGTGGCGCTCGTTGTGCTCGCCATGTGCCTGATAGAGGGGCGCCTCATGGAAAAGGACACCGACAAGGCACTCACCGCGCTGAAACACGCTGCCGCCATGGGCAACACCATGGCAGAGGCCATGCTGGCTCAGGCAAATGGCTGAACCGGCTCATCCCTGAAAAAAAACAGGCCTCATATCCGACCAACGGATATGAGGCCTTCTCTTTTACCAAAAACTAAACACTCGCAATGATCAGGCTCTTCACACTACCAGCACCGAGGGTCTGATTCAGTGCACGGATAATCTGAGGCTTCAAGCGAGTGATTTCATATCTCACCGTCGGGTGCTTCACGGTAATCCTGGCCCTGCCCCGCGCCACACCTGCCAATGCAGAAAAATCGGCCAGCGCGGGGCCGACTGCCTGTTTCCAGGCATCAGCCAGGAGCTCAGGCGCCAGGTTATCCTCCTGCAAATCAAGCTCACTGAGCAATTCCCCCAGCAGACTCTCCATGCTACGCTGATTGCTCTCGGGGCGTATAGTAGTACCACTACCAAAGAAATCTGCCACAGCCTGCGCGCGCGCCCCACTGCGGAAACTCCCCGTTCGCACAGCGCGTTCACCCACCCCATCAGGCATTTTCTGCATATAGAAACGCTTGCGAGGCTTACTCACCGGCAAGGGAGCAAGGGGAATCTCCGGCGTTTCTTTCTTTCTGCGGGCTGCGGCCATGTGGGGGAAAAACCGGGCAGCCCGGCAACAAAAACCGGGCTGCCCATGAAAGGAATGAATCCGTTGCTTTACTCGCCATCGTCACCGATAGCCTGCACGGGGCAGCCTTCCATAGCCTCGGTGCAGAGAGCAACCTCATCATCGGTCACGGGCTGCTTGCAGACAAAGGAAAGGCCCTCGTCATCATCACGGGCAAAGAAATCAGGGGCGGTTTCGCGGCACAGGTCGCAGTCGATGCAGTTGCAGTCAACATAGAACTTGCCAGGAACATTCTTCTCAGTCTTATCGTCGATATCGGCCATTGTCGTGTATGTGGGGGTTAGTACCCATAGCTATTTATGACCTATTTTTCCGAGAATGCAATCCTTTTTTATTGCAACACGGCATTTTTCGGTTCAAAATAGGGTCATGCAAGACCAGAACACACAAAATCAGGACAAGAGGAATCTGCGGGCATACACCTGGCAAATCATAGCCCTGTTCATCCTTATAGCCGGAGGCATCTGGTTCTGGTCACTGCTGCAGCAGGTCCCCCATTCAGAATGGCGCAATGCACAAAGCCCGCTTCCCTGGAAAAACGGTGGTATTGTCGTGGAGGAAGCAACAGCCTCCTGGCAGAGCTCTGCAGGTGATGAACGCATGGAACTTCGAGCCCTTTACTATCCGTCCGGTCGTATCGTCCTGGAATCAGCAGAAGGGAAAGGTATCATTTCCGCTCGATTCATTGACCCCGCTGGTCACCAGATGGGTGACCGCATCTTCCTTCCGTACGAAAATGGCAAGTTCACAGCAACCAGCAGCCACAGTATCGGGATAAACGGAAATGTTGCAAGCATACGCCTCGAGGATGGGTTCCAGACTCAAGACCTGTACCAACTTCACCAGATTAACCAGACTGAGCCATACTGGCTCATCGAGTTCGACTGCCAGCCTGAAGGTGAAACCCGTAGCAACCTCGGTTACATCAGCATTGTTCCGCATGACATCTGATACACGAAAAAAATGGCTTGGGCGCACCATGCGTGCGCTGGTCTGCCTGGCAGGCGGAGCATTCATGGCACTGGCATTTCCGCCGTATGACCTGGGCAACCTGGTCTGGATAGGCTTATTGCCCCTGCTCTGCGTGCTGTGGAACGGCCGCACGGGGTTCTGGCGGGGTGCCGGCTATGGCTGGCTCTATGGCATGGGGTGGTACTGCGTGAGCTTCTGGTGGATTCGCCAGGTAGGCTACGTGTTCCAGATTCCTCAGCCGGTTTTCCTGGGCATAGCCTTTCTGCCGCTCATGACGGTATACTCGTGTCTGGTGGGGCTCTGGGGCGGCATGGCAAACACGCTGCTGCGTCCGCGGCTGGAGGCTGCGCCCGACACCACCGGCATGAAGCCGGCACAAATCAAGCAGGCATGGGATAACTGGGCTTCGCAGGATTTGAGAAGCACCCTGCGCTGCGCCATAGGCGGGGGTGCCATGTGGGTATGCATTGAATGGCTGCGGGCCAACGGCACACTGGGCTTCAGCTGGAACAGCATGGGCATGGCGCTCTACGACGGGCTTTCACTCGTGCAATGGGCAGAATTCATCGGCACGGCTGCGCTCTCATTCTTCCCGGCTGCAACGGGCATCATCCTCTGGGGCGCAGGCCGCCGCACGTGGATTCAGTACCGTGCGACCGGCCGAGGTTGCCGGCCCTGGGACTTTTACGCCGCAGTGGTCATTCTGTTCGGCATGTTTGCAGGCGGGCTGGCTCTCTCAAAGCTGTATTCCCCACTTGTCATGATGCAGCGCAAGGATGTGCTGCAGCTGCCTGTCATGGGAGTGCAACTGAACATAGACCAGGCGGAACGCATCGACGGAGGGCCCATCATGCCCCACCTGTACGGTATACATCTGCGAGAAACACGCCAGGCCTTCAATGAGGTGCAGCAGGCCACCGTCAAACAAGCCATGGAAAACCCGGAGCTTGCATTCACCCAGCAGTTGCCGGTGTGGGTCATCTGGCCGGAAAGCGCCATGGGATGCCCGCTTCACCGCAACGAGCAGAGCGGCCAGCTCATGCCCGATTTTTACACAACGAAGCAATTCTTCGGCTCAGAAGGTCTGCCCATGGTACGGCAGCAGGTTCGTGACATGGGAGGCAAGGATTTCATCCTGTTTACCGGAGTAGATGAAAACTGCTGGGTACCGACCGGCAAGGAAGATGAATACAGACCGGGCGGATTGTATAATTCCATGGCCATCATCCCCGGCGGGTTCGACACCATCACCACCACAGCCAAGCAGCACCTCATGCCCTTTGGTGAGTACATTCCCTTCGCAGAGGAAATAACATGGCTTGGCCAGCTTTACAGCCAGATGACCGGCACACAGGTGGGCGAGGGTATCCGCCCCGGTAAAGGAGATGAGCCACTCCCCGTGGCAGTACCCGGCACAAATGAGACAGTAGGCGTCATCCCTGCCATCTGTTACGAAGACACCGTAGGCCGTCTGCTCACCAAATACGTGCGAAAAGGGCCACAGGTCATCGTCAATATCTCCAACGACGGGTGGTTCCGCAACTCGTGCTGCGGTGAGCAGCAGGCCCGCAACGCAGCATTCCGCTGCATTGAGCTGCGCCGCCCCATGGTGCGCGCTGCCAATATGGGTTACACCTGTGCCATTGCCCCCAACGGTGCATTCCTCGATATTCTGCAGAAAGCCGATGGCTCACCCCACCTGCCCGGTCACAGCTACGCTGTGCTCCCTGTGGATAAAAATGCTGGCTACACCCTCTATGCCCTCCTGGGCGACTGGGCAGTCGGTCTCTGCGCCATTCTGGTGCTGATGACTGGAGTGCCAGGCATGCAGCGCTTCCGTAACAAGTAAGGAAAAGCCCCTGAATCTCTATCTGATTCAGGGGCTTGAATATTTTAGCACAGGCGCATCAATAGGCGCGGGCCCAGAGGACACGGCGCGTGGTGGGGCGCCCGGTCAGGATGCAGGGAGCAGACTCGGCCGCGCATCCCATTTCACCCTGCGGCACGCAGCGGATAGAGATACGCAGACTCTTGGCCAGCGTCTCCTCCTCCTCGGGAGAACCGTCCCAGGGGCAGAGCAACCAGTCAGCATCGCCCTCGCCATTGAAGTTCTCCTTAAGTTCGTCCAGGCTGAAACAGGGGCGGATGTGGCTGTCGCGGAAGACGCGCTGGCGCTGCAGCAGCGTGTTCTGGATATCTTCCAGCAGGTTCACGGCATTTTCCACAAACTCGCTCTCGGAGATGAAGCTCTTTTCGCTGGTAGCCTGGTCGCGGCGGCAAAGGCACACGGAGCCCTTCTCCAGGTCACGCGGGCCGATTTCGATGCGCACAGGCACACCCTTCTTCACCCATTCCCACTTCTTGGTGCCGCCGTTGAGGTCACGGGTGTCAACCTGCACACGCAGCGGCATGCCGTGGAAACTCATGGCACTGAGCTTGTCGGCCAGCTCCTGACAGTGGGCAAGGATAGCTTCCTTCGTGTCGGGCTTCGGAGTCACGGGGATAATCACAATCTGCCTGGGAGCCACGCGGGGCGGGCAAACCAGGCCATCGTCGTCGGAGTGAGCCATGATGAGTGTGCCGATCATGCGGGTGGAAACACCCCAGGAGGTGGTCCAGGCAAACTGGCGTTCATTGTTGCGACCGGCAAAGGAAATGTTCTGAGCCTTGGCGAAGTTCTGCCCCAGGAAGTGGGAAGTACCAGCCTGAATCGCCTTGCGGTCCTGCACCATGGCTTCCACCGTAAAGGTACGCACAGCACCGGGGAAACGCTCGTGCTCGGTCTTTTCACCGGGAATCACGTCCACCGCCAGTACATCTCGCTGGAATTCCTCATACACTTTATGCATGAGAGCGGTTTCCTCCTCGGCCTCCTCGCGGGTTTCGTGGGCGGTGTGACCTTCCTGCCACAGGAACTCGGCCGTGCGCAGGAAAATTCGCGGGCGCATCTCCCAGCGCATCACATTGCACCACTGGTTCACCTTGATGGGCAGCTCGCGGTAAGATTCCAGCCAGCGGGAGAACGCAGCTCCAATCACCGTCTCGGAAGTGGGGCGAATCACGTACTTATCCGTGAGTTCACCGGAAGGAATCATGCGGGTCTTACCGGTTTCGGGGTCTTTGACAGCCTCCAGGCGGTGGTGGGTTACCACGGCGCATTCTGTGGCAAAGCCCTCGGCGTGCTCAGCTTCCTTTTCCAGGTAGGAAACCGGAATGAGCATGGGGAAATAAGCATTGGTATGGCCGGTGCGCTTGAAATCGGCATCGAGCTGCTGCTGGATGAGTTCCCAGATAGCATAGCCCCAGGGTTTGATGACCATGCAGCCGCGGACCTCAGAATTCTCTGCAAGGTCGGCAGCCTTGATTACCTGTTGATACCACTCAGGAAAGTCCTGTGCGCGGGTGGGCGAAATTGCGTTCTGTTGTGCCATGGCGGGGATTTTATGGATTATGGGTAAAATGTCAATGAAAATCAGCTCCGCCGTGCCGGCTCTCCTGGTAGAATTTGTGGTTGAGCACCGCGAGCAGCACCATGAATATCATCAGCAGCCAGGCACCCAGCACAGCAGACACAGCAGTCATCACCACGGCTGATGCCAGACTGATAGCGTATACCTGGCTGCCGGATTTCATGAGCCCCTGCATAATCTGCCCTCCATCCAGCGGGAAAATAGGCAACATATTCAGCACCGTCCACCAGCAGCTGATTTCGATGAGGAAAAAGAAGAGGAACATGGTCAGCGCCGGGTATGCCAGCACAGCCTCTGCCGGCAGAGCCCCCAAAGCAAAACAGGTAGCGTACACCGTTCCCACAGCAAAACTCCCCACATAAAGACAAAGAGCCACATATGCCAGCACGCCCACCAGCAGAGATGCAAATGGTCCTGCTAATGTCATCACCACCCCCTGCATACGCGACAACCGTGCTGTTTCATTGGTACAATCTCCGCCCAGCCAGGCCAGATACACACAGGGATACCCGCCACCCAACCAACGCCCCACCAATGCATGCCCCATTTCATGAACCAGCAGTACAACAAAACCCGCCAGAATAAACAGAAGCACACACAATAGATCCATCACGCTGGATATCATGAACGCCCGGCCAAGAAGCGCCAGTGTCAGCCAGAGCGTAGGATGGATGCACACTTGCACCCCGAATAGCGTGAATCGTATCATCGCTATGCATTCTACGCCCCTCTCTGCCCCTTGCGCAAGCCAGCAAGCCGCCATACGCCCCTGCATGACAAGGAAAATTCTCCTGTCTAAGCCTTGATTCATGCTTGCAGAATGTTTAGGAATTGTGTAATATATTGGCAATTCATGGAAGCCGAATACACAGAGGACGACATTCAAACACTGGACTGGCGCGAACACATTCGTCTGCGCCCAGGTATGTACATTGGCAAGCTGGGCGACGGCACCATGCCGGATGATGGCCTGTATGTGTTGCTCAAGGAAGTCATCGACAACTCGATTGACGAGTTTGTGATGGGTATCGGCAAAAAGATACTGGTGAGCATCGACAAAAACGGGCACTGCGAAGTGCGCGACTTCGGGCGAGGCATTCCCCTGGGTAAACTGTACGAATGCGCCGCCAAAATCAACACCGGCGGTAAGTACGATGGCGAAGCGTTCAAGAAATCCGTGGGGCTTAACGGCGTGGGTATCAAAGCCGTAAACGCACTTTCCGAAAGTTTTGAGATTCAGGCCTACCGTGAGGGTCAGACCCGCCGCATCCAATTCCAGGCGGGCGACATGGTGGAAGGCAGCGACATTACCGAAGCGACCGACCAGCCGGACGGCACGCGCGTGGCGTTCATGGTAGACCGCAGCATCTTTGCAGCAGATGCTGCCTACAATCTGAACTTTGTAGAGCGCATGTGCCGCTACTACTGCTACCTGAACACCGGGCTTACCATCAATCTAAATGGTCGCAACATTTCCTCCAAAAACGGTCTGCTGGACTTGCTCAAGGAAGAGATGAAGGAAGAACCGCTCTACGCCCCCATCCACATATCCGGCCCGGATATTGAAATTGCCATCACCCACGGCGATGACTACGGAGAGGAATACTATTCCTTCGTGAACGGTCAGCACACCACCATGGGCGGCACGCACCAGGCAGCTTTCCGCGAAGCCATTGTCAAGACTCTTCAGGGCTACTTCAAAAAGAGCTACGAAGGCTCGGATATCCGCAATGGCATCCAGGCCGCCATCAGCATCAAGGTCATCGAGCCGGTGTTCGAATCCCAGACCAAAACCAAGCTGGGCAGCAACACCATGGGCCCCGGCAAGGAAACCATCCGCACCTTTGTGCTCAACTTCCTCGCCCGGGAGCTGGATAACTACCTCCACCGCCACCCCGAAATCGGCGAAGCGATGGAGGAGAAAATCAAGGAAAGCGAAAAGACCCGCAAGGAAGTGGCTGGCGTGACCGGCAAAGTAGCCAAGGAACGCGCCAAGAAAGCCAAAATTCACACCCGCAAGCTGCGCGACTGCCGCGTTCACTACGACACGAAGCACAAGCGGGCGAAGGACACCATGCTCTTCATCACCGAGGGTGACTCCGCCTCCGGCTCCATTACCACCGCCCGAGATGCCGAAACCCAGGCAGTATTCTCGCTGCGAGGCAAGCCAGCGAACAGCTTCGGCATGAACCGCGCTGCGCTCTTCGAGGAAAAGCGCAACGAGGAACTCGATTTCCTGCATCTGGCGCTCAACATCGACCGCAGTATGGAGGATTTGCGCTACAACAAGGTCATCATCGCGACTGATGCTGATGTGGACGGCATGCACATCCGCCTGCTGCTGCTCACCTTCTTCATCCAGTACTTCCCTGACCTCATCCGCGAGGGGCACCTCTTCATCCTGCAGACCCCGCTCTTCCGCGTGCGCAACAAGCAGAAAACCCTGTACTGCTACTCCGAAGCCGAACGCGACCGCGCAGTGAAACAACTCGGTCGCAATCCCGAAATCACCCGATTCAAAGGGCTCGGTGAAATCTCGCCCTCCGAGTTCAAAGCCTTCATCGGCGAAGATATACGACTGGAGGAGGTCACGCTGGAAAACGCTCACAACCTCAAGGAAATCCTGCGGTTCTACATGGGCGATAACACGGATGACCGCCGCCAGTACATTGTTGATAACCTCCGCATCGAAGAAGATTTGGCATAAAGCACCCCGGGCTTTACTGATTTACACCATGAAGAAGACACTACTCCTCCTGACTGCAGTAGTCGCCCTCGCACTCTCCGCTTATGCTGAGTGGGAGCAGTGCCGCCTGGGCTATGTCTGGACCGGAAAGGAAGCATCCCCAGCCATTCCCAATGACCGGCTCAAGATAGACTATTATGATTTCCGCCGCCGGGCTGATGGAACTTATTATGTATACTCATCCGAATATGAAGGCGG
>JAEIGA010005632.1_pt1 | contig 19106 bp, 14 predicted proteins | sample 9270691 | NCBI WGS metagenome assembly JAEIGA01 (sample SAMN17057246, study PRJNA624740) | gut metagenome | biome: biome; isolation source: fecal sample | host: Bos grunniens | place: China: Xizang | collected 2019 | reverse complement strand
TTCAAGCAATGGCCAATCTGTTACCCATAGGAAATTGAATTGATTTTCGTCAATAAGGTCCAATTGCTTACCGAGCTTCACGCGCAAAGCACCAAGTGTATCCGCAACGACTGTTTTATTATCAGCAACAAATAATAACAAGTCTCCTGCTGTCGCCTCCAAGGCTGTCGATAACGCAGTTTCTGCTTCACCTTCAAAGAATTTAGAAATAGGGCCTTTAAAACCATCCTCTTCCACTTTAATCCAAGCTAAACCTTTCGCTCCATATACAGCAGCGAATTGACCTAGTGCATCAATGTCTTTACGAGAGAACTTCTCAGCAGCACCTTTTACATTAATTGCTTTTACTTGTCCGCCATTTGCAACAGCACCTGCAAACACTTTAAAGCTAGAATCCTTCACTAATTCAGAAACGTCAACAAGTTCAAGACCAAAACGTGTATCCGGCTTATCTGAACCATAACGTCCCATTGCTTCCGCATATGTCATGCGAGGAAGTGGAAGAGATAGCTCAATGCCTTTTACATCTTTCATGACTTTAGCCATCATATTCTCAGCCATTGTCATAATGTCTTCTTGACTCATAAAGCTTGTTTCAATATCAATTTGTGTAAATTCAGGCTGACGGTCAGCACGCAAATCTTCATCACGGAAGCAACGAGCAATTTGATAATATTTATCGAAGCCAGATACCATCAATAATTGCTTAAACAGCTGTGGACTTTGCGGCAACGCATAGAACTCCCCGTCATGCACACGGCTTGGTACCAGATAGTCACGAGCACCCTCAGGCGTACTCTTTGTTAGGATTGGTGTTTCAATATCTAAAAATCCTTCTCCGTCTAAATATTGACGAACGCTTTTCGTAATATCATGTCTCATTTTAATTGTTTCAAACATGAACGGACGTCGAAGGTCTAAGTAACGGTATTTTAAACGAGTATCTTCAAGCACTTCTGCTTTATTGTCAATTGTGAATGGAACTGTTTTTGATTCATTGATAATTGCTACAGCTTCCGCTTGAATTTCAATCGTACCTGTTTTTAAATTTTTGTTATGTGTGCCTTCTTGACGAGCAATAACTGTTCCTTCAACACTTAACACATACTCAGTACGGATTTTTTCTGCAGTAGCCAATGCTTCTTTAGAAACGTCAGGATTAAATACAACTTGCACTAGTCCTGAGCGGTCACGCAAATCTAAGAAAATTAATCCACCAAGATCGCGTCGCTTTTGTACCCAACCTTTTAAGACCACTTTTTCACCAATGTTAATCTCTGAAACATCTCCACAATAATACGTTCTGCCAAACATCCCTGTTTCCTCCCTTAATCACTGTATCCTTTTAAATTCTTCAACAAAATTATGCAAATCTAACTCCTGCTGATCGCCAGTAGCCATATTTTTCAGCGTAATTTTATTATTATTTAATTCGTCATCGCCTAATACCGCAACAAAACGGGCATTTAAGCGGTCAGCCGCTTTAAATTGAGCTTTAATTTTACGATTACCGTAATCTTTATCAACTGAAAAGCCGTTTTGACGTACTTCATTCACAAGTTTGACGCTATAATCTTTCGCAGCCTCACCAAGTGCAACTACATAAAGATCACTTTGTTGCTCAATCGGCAAAGTAATGCCTTCTGCTTCAAGAGCGGCAATTAAACGTTCCACGCTTAGAGCAAAGCCAATTCCAGGAGTTTCCGGACCGCCAAAGTCCTCAACCAAGCCATTGTAACGGCCTCCTCCGCAAAGAGTCGTAATCGCGCCGAAGCCTTCTGCACTGCTCATAATCTCAAATGCTGTATGATTATAATAATCCAAGCCTCGAACTAAAGTAGGATCGACTGTATAAGGAATCTCCATATCGTTCAAATGCTTAAGCACTTTTTCAAAGTAATTTTTAGAGTCTTCATTTAAATAATCTAAAATTGACGGTGCCGTCTTCATCAGCTCATGATTGCGGTCTTTTTTGCAATCAAGTATTCGAAGAGGATTTTTCTCTAAACGGTTTTGGCAATCAGAGCAAAACTCATCAATGTGAGGCTGGAAGTGTGAAATCAGCGCTTCACGGTGATTTGTACGGCTTTCCTTGTCTCCAAGACTGTTAATGACAAGAGTCAGTTTATTCAAGCCTAATTGCTTATATAAGTTCATCGCTAAGCTGATTACCTCTGCATCAATAGCAGGATCCGCTGCTCCTAGAGCCTCTACACCAAACTGTACGAATTGACGAAACCTGCCCGCTTGCGGTCTTTCATAACGGAACATCGGACCATTATAAAACAATTTAACAGGCTGATTCGCCCAGCCAAACATTTTATTTTCAACATATGAACGAACAACTGCAGCGGTTCCTTCCGGACGAAGTGTTAAACTGCGGTCCCCTCGGTCATTAAACGTGTACATTTCTTTTTGTACGATATCCGTTGTTTCTCCGACACCTCTAGTAAATACTTCAGTATGTTCAAAAATTGGTGTGCGAATTTCATTGTATTGATATCTTCTACAAAGATCTCTCGCTACATTTTCAATATATTGCCAAACAGCTGTTTGTTCAGGAAGAATGTCTTGTGTTCCTCTTGGAATTTGCACCTTCATATCCTGTTTCCTCCTTGTTAATCATTATTACAACTATTTTTTCTATACAAAAAACTCCCGTCTCTTGTAAATAACATTACAAGGGACGAGAGCTATATTTCCCGTGGTACCACCCTAATTCAAAATGCATGCTGCATTTCCTTCATAACAGTTAACGCCTGTTCACGTTCATCTCCTACTAAAAAGAGCATACTCCCTCTTTCAGAGCGAAGCCTACGGAGTGTTCGTTCATTAAGACTCGATGTAGGAAAGCTTGCAGCCTAGGACTTTCCCTCTCTTTACCCGACATTCCTAATTACTTTTCTCCCTCATTAGCTTTACACATATTATGTATTAATTATCTTATAATACTTTCACTAACAGGGATTGTCAAGGCAAAGTCATCGTGTATTTCCGATTTTGATTTATGAACGCCCCAGTTGTTTTTTTAAGCTTTTTACTTCTCGGACCTGCAAGCCAAACTCACTCGCCAGTTCAACTAATGTATTATTTTGTTCTCTTTGAATAAAGTCATGAAAATCAATCCCCATAATTTGATTTATGCCACTCTGGATCACACCGCTTTTTTCATTATTTCGCATTTTCATTTCCTCCTGATGTTCTATTGATGATATTATTTATAATGTCCTTATTTAAAAATTACCTATCATGTTTGACCAAAATTTTTAAGAAATAAGCTTTGTTAAATGATTTAATTCCCGCTATAACAATGGAGTCTTTAAAAACAAACATTGAAATTTAACACAGCCTAGGACTAAAATACATACAATTTGCAATGAGGTGATAACAATCTCAAAAGTGAAACTAATCATCTTTTCTTTACTCATCTCCCTATGCCTTCCAATTGGCGGAGTTGGGTTTGCGAAGGAAGAAACGATTACGATTAAAGGCAGTGTCATAAATGCAAGAAGCGGTCCCGGGACAGATTATAAAATGATACAGAAATTAACTAAAGGTGACGTTTATACGGTTATTGATAAACAAGCGGGATGGACCAAAATTCAGCTCTCGAACAAGAAGGAAGCATGGGTTTCCAACGAACTAATTTCCAAAAACAAAGGCACAGTTGACACTGTAAAAGGATATGTAAACACCGATACATTACGAGTTCGCAGCAGCGCATCCACATCATCCGAAATTATCAATCAGCTCTCCCAAAATGAGGAAGTAACAATCATCGGTGAGGAAGATGAATGGTTAAAAATTAAATATGACAATCAAACGGGCTATGTATACAAAGCCTACATTACTGCAGCTCAAGAGATGTCTACTGAGAGCTCCAGCTTGTCACCTCCCTACGCAATGATTACAGCCTCTGCTTTAGTCGTAAAAAGCAAACCAAACGCCAAAAGCAAAGATATTACGATAATAAAAAAAGGGGAATCTTACTCCGTAATCGACGAAAAAAACAGTTGGATTAAACTCCAGATTTCGGAGGATATAACTGGATGGATTCCTAAGTGGAACGCAGAGATTATTTCAAAGTTAGAGGAAACTACTAAAAAAGGAACTGTCACCGTTTTGTATGATAATGTGCCTTTAAGAGGAAAGGCTTCTACTCGTAGTGACGTGACGAAATACGCAAAAAAGGGCGAGGAGCTAAAAGTTAACTCTATAAAAGGCAATATGTATGAAGTTAGGCTAAGCTGGGGCAGAAAAGCTTATGTTGCTGGATGGCTAGTTGAGGCTTCAGAAAACCTGCCTAAGCTAACGAAAGAAGGAGAATACAACTCTTTTGAAAATAGACTGTTTGTAATAGACCCCGGTCACGGAGGAAACGACAGCGGGACAATTGGTGCAAGCGGTACCCTCGAAAAGGATCTTGCTCTTTATACCGCTATGCTCCTCAAGGACAAGCTTGAGCGTGCAGGTGCAACGGTTATTTTAACCAGAGAAGAGGATACATACGTTTCCCTTGAAGAGCGAGTACAATTGGCCAATGCCTATCACCCCGATGCGTACATAAGCATTCATTATGATAGTGCCGATCAAGCAGAGATTCAAGGAATTACACAATACTATTATCACAGCTCACAGCGAGGCCTTGCAGCTGCAATTGATAAGAGTATGGAAGATTACAATATCGCAAAGAATCGAGGTTCCAGATTCGGCAATTATCAGGTTTTGCGCCATAATAGTTTTTCCGCTGTTTTATTAGAGCTTGGTTACTTAAGTAATCCTGATGAAGAATCTTCTGTAGTAAGTGTTCAATTCCAGGAGCAAATAACTACCGCAATTTACGAAGGACTAGTGAAATATTTTAACGAGTAAAAAAGCACAAGTGCGGTACGCTAAAACAAGAAAAAGGCTATCCAAAAGTAACATTTACGTTACCTTTGAATAGCCTTATTTTTCTAGTATAAGCGTTACAGGACCATCGTTGACGAGCTGAACATCCATCATCGCACCAAAAATACCCGTTTCAACAGCTACATTTTTCTTCTTAAGTTCTTCATTGAACAAGTTATAAATTTCTGTTGCGTGATCCGGTCTTGCCGCGTCCATAAAGTTCGGTCTTCTCCCTTTACGGCAATCACCATACAAAGTGAATTGCGATACCGATAAAATGCTTCCTCCTACATCCAATAAAGAATGATTCATCTTACCATCCTCATCTTCAAAAATACGAAGGTTCACTACTTTATCAGCCAAAAATCGAGCTGTTTCTCCCGTATCTTCATGGGTGACTCCGACTAAAAGTACAAGTCCTTTTTCGATAGCTCCAACAACTTGACCATCTACAGTAACCCTTGCTTCCTTAGAGCGTTGTAAAACAATTCTCATTGTACTCCCCTTAATTCATGATCCTTCTAACTGCATACACATCTGGAATTTGTTTGATTTTATCAACCACTCTTTGCAGATGTGCTACATTGTGAATACTTAATGTCATATTTATTAAAGCTATTTTGTTGCGGTCTGTCTTACCAGATACAGCAGAAATATCTGTCTTTGTTCCGTATACGGCCTGCAACACTTCATTCAATAACCCTCTGCGATCATATCCATTGATTTCAATATCAACGTTATATTCCTTATTGTCGCATACTCCGGTCTCCCACTCAACAGGAACAAGTCTTGCTTCAGCATCTTCACCGACTATATTTGGGCAATCACTTCTATGAACTGACACACCTCGACCCTTCGTAATAAAGCCGACAATATCGTCACCCGGAACAGGATTGCAGCATCTCGATAAGCGAATAAGAAGATTTTCAACGCCTTCAACGCGTACACCGGATTCACGTTTTTTAATTGGCTTATAGGGCTTCGCTTCAGAAGTAATTTCTGTAATTTTAGCTAATTGCTCTTCCTGTTCCTTAATCTTACGCCATTTTTCAGTTAATTTATTGGCAACCTGGATGGCTGTAATGCCGTTATAGCCGACAGCACAATACATATCCTCCAAATTGGCAAAATTGAATTTCTCAACTACACGCTTTATATTTTCACTCGTTAATACTTCTTTTAAATCCAAGTCATGGCTCTTTATTTCTTTTTCAACAAGTTCTCGGCCTTTTTCTACATTTTCCTCACGATTTTGTTTTTTGAAGAATTGTCGGATTTTATTCTTGGCTTGTGAGGTTTGCGTGATTTTAAGCCAATCCTTACTTGGTCCATACGAATGCTTAGACGTTAGAATTTCAATAATGTCCCCCGTTTTCAGCTTATAATCAAGAGGAACCATTTTGCCATTCACTTTAGCTCCAATTGTTTTATTCCCAATTTCCGAGTGAATACGATAAGCGAAATCAATAGGGATAGATCCTGCCGGCAACTCAATTACGTCGCCCTTTGGAGTAAAAATGAATACCATATCAGAAAACAAATCAATTTTTAAGGATTCCATAAACTCTTGTGCATTTGTTGAGTCGTCCTGGAATTCAAGTATTTCTCTAAACCAGCCAAGCTTCTCTTCAAGCGGCAATACAGCGGAAGCATCCTTGCCTTCCTTATAAGCCCAATGTGCCGCTACCCCGAATTCTGCTATTCGATGCATCTCGAAAGTACGGATTTGCACCTCTAAGGGATCACCCTTCGGACCAATGACTGTCGTATGTAGTGATTGGTACATATTCGTCTTCGGCATAGCAATGTAATCTTTAAAACGTCCCGGCATAGGCTTCCAACAAGTATGGATAATACCTAAAACAGCATAGCAATCTTTAATGCTGCTAACTAATATTCTGACAGCTAGCAAATCATATATTTCGCTAAATTGCTTATTTTGAATAGCCATTTTGCGATAGATACTATAAATATGCTTCGGTCTACCAGATATTTCGGCCTTGATGTTGACATTCTCCATTTTATCAGCAACTTCATCAATAACGTCCTTTAATGATTCCTCGCGCTCTGTCCGCTTCTTCTTCATCAAATTAACAATACGGTAATATTGCTGCGGATTTAAATAACGTAATGCTATATCTTCAAGTTCCCACTTAATCGTTGAAATACCTAGTCGATGTGCAAGAGGCGCAAAAATCTCTAGCGTTTCGTTTGAGATACGACGCTGCTTTTCGTGAGGCAAATGCTTTAACGTTCTCATATTGTGTAGCCTATCAGCAAGTTTAATTAAAATTACACGAATATCTTGAGCCATTGCAACAAACATTTTGCGATGATTTTCGGCCTGTTGTTCTTCATGCGACTTATATTTAATCTTTCCAAGCTTTGTTACACCATCAACAAGCATTGCAACCTCTGGATTGAAATCATTTTCCAACTCCGCAATAGTCACATCTGTATCTTCCACAACATCATGAAGGAAACCAGCCGCGACAGTTGACGCATCCAATTCAAGATCCGCTAAAATCCCCGCTACTTGAATAGGGTGAATAATGTACGGCTCACCGGATTTCCGATATTGATCTTTATGAGCATTTTCAGCATAAAGAAACGCTTTTTGAACTATTGCAACATCTTCTGGCTGCAAATAGGCCGCTGTTCGTTCAATCACTTGTTTTGAGGTTAATATTTGTTCGTTCGCCATGAAACCACCTTAAATGTATAGTAGAAAACGATTTTTTATCTATCTTATACAGAGTAATAATAATAGACCCTATTAAAGCTAATGTTGATTTATTTAACGTGAACCACTCTCATTATCCTCAGCTCTCCAAAACTTCACATAAGGATGGTAAATATTCAAAAAACAATCTAAATATTTATTTACATTAGATACACGTTGACCAACAGGTAACAATAAAAGAGCCTTTTTCTTGAAAAGTCTATTTCATAAATTGTATTGTTTTTATTATCGAAAAAAAACGCCTGAAAGTAAAGGGTTAATCCTTCATTTCCATTAAAAATTAGACAGGTATTGACATTCCTTTAATATAATATAGGACATCTTCAAATATAACACATATTCACTCATAATGTATGAGTGTCTTGTAAATTTCAATTTTCCAACAACTTTTTCTCCAATTATGACAAGTATAAATAAAAAAACACGCTAAGCACTCGGTATAGCACCGTATGAACGGTGAAGCTTTCGCGAATAGGAGTCACCGTGACGATGCCAAATTATAAGCTTTTTATAGTGAAAAAAAAGCCCTTCAAGAGCAATGTGTCATTACCCTTGAAATGGCATCGATTTTCTAATATTAATATTCCATTAATGTTAATACATCATATCCTTCAAGCTTCTCGCGGCCATTCAGATCTTTCAGCTCGATCAAGAAAGCAATACCAGCCACAATTCCACCAAGCTCTTCAACTAGCTTGATAGAGGCGTCAATTGTACCACCAGTAGCCAATAAATCATCCGTAATTAAAACACGTTGTCCTGGCTTAATTGCATCTTTATGGATTGTTAAAACATCAGTTCCGTATTCAAGTCCATAATTTACTTTAATTGTTTCACGGGGTAATTTGCCTTCTTTACGAACCGGAGCAAAGCCGATTCCTAATGAATAAGCGACAGGACAGCCAATAATGAAACCGCGTGCTTCAGGACCTACTATGATATCGATATTTTTTTCTTTTGCATATTCGACAATCTTATCGGTTGCATATTTATATGCATCGCCATTGTCCATCAATGTTGTAATATCTTTAAAAACAATACCTGGTTTTGGCCAATCAGGTACAATTGTAATATACTGCTTTAAATCCATGAATTCGTTTCCTCCTTGAGATCTTTATCATCTCTACTTAAATAAGATTGAATCTTATCATATAGCTGCTTATAAGAAGAATAAAGAAGCTCGTTTTCCAATTTGATTTGTTTCTGTTTGCTTATAAATGACGGAGCTTCACTAATATCTTTTTTCTCTGCTCCTTTTATCACAGAAATCAGTCCATTCTCCATTGTAACAAATCCTAGTTCAAAAAACACCTGACAAATAAAATCAACTGTATCTCCCGACCATCCTTTATGCTTAGCTATGTCCTCACTATGCCTCTTTAAGTCAAAAGGACCCTTTTTCATCAATAATGCATACATCCATTTAAAATGGTCGCGAGTAGGTAGAGTACTGAAGAAATGCTGCTGATTTTGATAAAAATGTGTATACAGACGATTGGGTTGTTTTCCTTTCAGCAGTTTCATTAAGAGCTGCTCATTCGGGGGCATATCTACTAATACAATATTAGAGCCCTCTAAATCTTCAGATATTGCCACCTCTTCATCACTTACTACACTCAGATGAAAAGGATCGATAGCAAACTGTTCGGCAAGTTCTTTATTGAACACGATAAGCTTTGTCTTTTCTATTGGTACCGTCGCCAAAAGTTGAGAAAGCTTCTTGTTTCCCCTAATATCAAATAATTGCCAATGATTCACATTTATATCTTGCAGAAAAATTTGTGGTTTTCTTCTATTATTCCACTCATTTATAGATAATTCCCCAATTACTGAAACCTTAGCATTAGGAGATACTTCATCACAATAATCTCCCATTCCAAAGCCTACTCCATCCAATGAATGTTCGTCATATGTCATTAGTACTTTCAAGTGGCTTCCATCTGCTCCGATTCTTTTTATTGTGCCTAATGAGAGATTTTCCAATAACACGCGCGGTTTAGGATTTCCCATACCAAAAGGAGCAAGTTTTTCCATCTCCATTATTGACTCAAGAGTGACTTCTTCCAATGTAATGGACGCATCAATATCCGTAATTGGAATGAAATCTTCCTCGGTTAAAACCTCATTTGCCAAGATATTTAATCGATTTCTAAGATCATCGACATCATCTAGCTTTAAAGTCATACCAGCTGCCATCGGATGTCCTCCGAAATGTGGCAAAATATCACGACATGTGGACAAATTATGATATAAATCAAATCCTGCGATACTACGCGCAGAGCCCTTAGCTAATCCCTTTTCATGATCATAGCTTAATACAATCGCCGGACGATAATACTTCTCCACTAATTTGGAAGCAACAATGCCAATGACTCCAGCATTCCAGCCATAATCTCCGACAACAATGACACTATTTTCATCTATAGGGTATTTTTCTTCCACTTGTTTCATTGCGGCCTTTGCAATCTCGGCTACAATTGCTTGCCTTTCCTTATTCAACAGATCAATTTCTTCGGCAATATGATTGGCAATATCTGCTTCTCTTGTCAGCAATAGCTCAACTGCTGGATCAGCATCACCTAAACGGCCTGCTGCATTAATTCGAGGTGCAATACCAAAACCGACACTTTCCTCATTAATGACATTCAGTTCGATCCCAGCCTTTTTGAAAAGCGCTCTCAATCCTGGTCGATTCGTTTTTCTTAAAAGTTGAATTCCCTTTGCTGCGATTAACCGATTTTCATCTTTTAAAGGGACTAAATCAGCGATTGTGCCTATCGCTGCAATCTCCAGCAAATCTTCTGGCAACTCTCCCAATAACGCATGAGCAAGTTTAAATGCAACACCGACACCAGCTAAATCCTTACAAGGATATTCGCTGTCCTTAAGCTTTGGATGAATGATAGCTAAAGCCTGTGGAAGCTCTGGACCAGGCTCATGATGATCCGTCACGATATAATCCATCCCAAGATCACTAGCAATCTTCGCTTCATTCAAAGCTGAAATGCCCGTATCAACTGTAATGATTAAATCCGTGCCATTTTCCTTAGCGAAACGGAATGCTCCTTCATTCGGACCATAGCCCTCTGTAAATCGATTAGGGATGTAAAAATCCACATTGGCTCCTAATCGATTCAACGTCTCCATTAATACCGTTGTACTGCTGACACCGTCCGCATCATAATCCCCAAAAATCAATATATTTTCATTATTATCTATGGCAGCTTTTATACGCTGAACAGCTTTATCCATATCCTTGAGCAGATACGGATCATGAAACTGTAATGTATCCAAAAATAAAAAAGACTTCACTGAGTCAATTGTATTAATACCGCGATTAACTAATAATTGCGCAACTAACGGTGTGATTTGTAACTCTTTAGTCAATATATCCACTGCTTGCTGATTACTTTGTTTTAAATTCCAGCGAGTTTTTGACTGTAACATGAATTCACCCCTCAACCTTCCCTATTATACAAGAGAGATTGAAGGGTTTCAATTTTTTTCAGCGGTCACTTAAGGCACTATTAAATGATACTATTGATTTCTTTATTGACGTGCGCCAATCTTCTCGTCACTTCTTAGCACAATTACTCCCTTTAACTAATCGACGCCCATTGGATTAATATGCACAAACACATCATGAACATGCGATTGCTGCAAAAGCTGTGATTTAACCCTTTTCCCGATAGCATGACCTTGTTCTACTGTAATATAGGGATCTACAGATATTTTCAAATCGACGATTACATAATATCCGTGTACCCTACCATAAAGAGAATTTATTTTAAGTACATCCTTATTCTCTAAAATGATTTTTTTCAACGGTGCAACTTCTTCTTCAGGCAATACATGATCCAGTGTACTGCGAATGGAATCTTTTCCTAACGTATAAGCCATTTTTACAACTAAAACTGCAACAACAAGACTAGCCACCGCATCTCCATACTCCAGCCAATGCATACCGGTTCTCGTTCCGATTATAGATGCTCCGACACCAATTAAAGCGGCTAAGGATGAATACACGTCAGAGCGATGCTCATAGGCATTAACAATTAAAGCTTTGCTGCCTAGCTTCGTTCCTAAACGGAATTTATAACGAAACAATGCTTCTTTTACAATAATAGAAATAACGATAACAATTAAAGCAAATGGCTTAGTAGGCTCACTAACGCTAAAAAAAGATTTAATGGATGAAAATCCAACCTCAAAGCCGACCAAAAGTAAAAGAATACTTACAATAATTGCAGCTATCGATTCTGCCTTACCATGCCCATATGGATGTTCTGCATCCGGAGGCTCTTTTGCAGCTCTCAAGCCTATGTAAACAGCGAATGAACCAACAACATCCGAGGCGGAATGAATCGCATCCGCTATTAAAGCTTTACTATTCGCCAGTACACCGACTACACCTTTTAAAATAGCCAAAGCGATATTTACCACAATTCCCAGTGTCGCAGCAAATTGAGCTTGCTTAAAACGATCTTTTTCACTCATAAACAAATCCTCCAAACCCTCTTCATTCTTATTGCTTGAAGTTATTGTTTCCAAATAACTGTGAAATTCTCATAAAAGGTAATGGGACCGACTCAAAAGTCATCCATGACTTTTGAGAGCGACCCATCCCCGCTCGACTGTTTAGAATGAAGGTCAAGTCGCGCTTTATTTAGCAATTTCTTTTTCTACTGTTTAGTTGAATACCTACCGCTAAACGTTTGTGCTCAATTTTTATTTGGGCTTATACTTCCCTAAAACAAAAAAGAGCTAGTCCGTTTGCGATAACGCTCTCGGACTAGCTCTTCTATTTATACTTGCGGTTCGTCACTATATTTTTTCTTTTCAACATACGTGATTAACTCGCCCTTTTTCTGTAATTCTTTCTTCTTCAAATCCAGCCATAATTGCGTGGCAATGAAGATAGATGAATACACACCACATACCATACCAATTAATAACGCAATGGAGAACGTGAAGATGGATTCACTTCCAAAAATACACAATGCAATAACCGTTAGTAATACCGTTATGATTGTATTCATTGTTCGAACCATCGTTTGACGAATACTTACATTTGCAATTTCTTCTAGCTCTGCAACTGTTTTAATTTTACGTTTTTTCTTCATATTCTCTCGAACACGGTCAAACGTTACAATCGTATCGTTAATTGAATAACCGATGATTGTAAGAACAGCTGCAATAAAGTTCAAATTCACTTCAATTTTTAAAATACTGAATACAATGATGATAAAGAAAGCATCATGTAACAGCGCTAAAACAGCTGGTAGACCCATGCGCCATTCGAAACGAATTGAAACATATAAAATAATTCCGACTGAAGCAATTAATACCGATAGGAAGGCATTCTTAGCCAGCTCTTTACCGACAGTCGGCGATACAGTGCTTATATTTGGATCATGTCCATACTTTTCTTTAAAGAAGGCTTTTACTTCTAAAACTTCCGCTTTAGACAAATCCTCATCTACCGTACGGACAACAGCAATTTCATTGTTATCTCCGGAAAGAACAATATCATCACTGTTAATCCCCACTTCTTTTATGTCCAATTCGATTTGTTCCTTCGTCAACGCTTGATCGGAAGTAATCTCAAGTCTTGTTCCACTCGTAAAGTCAATACTTAAGTTCAACTTAAATACAAACAACGCGACAATTCCCAATACCAGAATTGCAGAAGAGATGATATAGTATACTTTACGTTTTTTAACAAAATCGAAACGGTCAAATTTTGTCGGAAGAGAAAGAATATCCGCTGTTTCATGAATATCGTGGATATCCTTCTTCTTCACAGCAAACCACCCTGGCTTTTTGTCCAGGAAGCCACTGTTTACGCACAGCGATAAAAGTAAACGCGTTACAAATACATTCGTAAGAATACCCATCAAAATACTGATGATTAACATTGTAGCAAAGCCTTTTACAGAGCTTGTCCCAAAATAGAACATAACTCCAGCTGCCAGCAACGTCGTTAAGTTCGCATCCATAATGGTAACAAATGACGTTTTATTTCCTATGGCATTTGCAGATTTGACACTTCTGCCTATTCGCAGCTCTTCTCTTATTCGCTCATAAGTAATAACGTTCGCATCCACGGCCATACCTACCCCTAGAATAAGGGCTGCGATTCCTGGCAATGTCAATGTGGCATTCATCCAATCAAAAATCAGAAGAATTAAATACACATAGGCCGATAATGTAACTACCGCAATAATCCCTGGGAAGCGGTAGAAAAACACCATAAATAGAAAAACAGCTAATACACCTATTACGCCTGCAAATATCGTTTCTTTTAAAGCGTCTTCACCAAATTTAGCTCCTACAGATGTAGAATAGATTTCCTCCAAATCTACAGGAAGAGCACCGGCATTTAACAAGTTCGCCAGGTTTGTTGCTTCTTCATTTGTAAAGGACCCTGTAATCAATACCGTCGTTTGATTGAAAACTTGGCTTACAAAAGGAGCCGATATCATATTAGCTTGTCCTTCTGGAGTTTGATATGTACTTACTCCATCTTCGAAATCTAGCCAAATCGCCAGTACATTTGTAGGCATTGGCATGGCTGAGATTGTTTCTGTTACTTCTTTAAATTTATTTGCATCTTTTAACGTTACTTCAACTGCCGGTTGATTATTTTCATCAAATGTAAGCTTAGCTCCATTTTCTTTTAAATCTGAACCAGTCAGCATCACTTTGTCATTAAAATCTCTGAATGTCAGCTGTGCAGATGTAGACAGCATTTCGCGTGCCTCAGCCTGATTGCTAACACCAGCCAATTGTACACGTACTCGGTCATCACCTTCAATACTAATATTAGGTTCATTGACACCTAGTACGTCAATTCTTTGACGAAGCGCATCAACAGTGCTATTTAAAACATCCGTTGTCACTTCCGAACCATCGACTGTGTGAACTTCATAAAGAACTTCAAAACCGCCCTGCAAATCTAGTCCGAGCTTAATATCTTTTACTATTCCAGATGAAGTCGTTCCTATTAAAGAAAAAATAGTAATGACTAGAAGTAGGAAAGCGACTATTCTTGATCTTTTAACCATTAAGTAAAAGCCTCCTTACAACATTTAGGCCTGATCTTACATTATGAAAGATGATTATATACTTTAAGAATTCCATTACATTCACAAAAGTTACTACTTCATATAGAAAGATATGGCACAATCATTTGTTTCACCTTGACACCAACTTTAAGCAAAAAAAACATATTGAAAACACTTAGAAGGATTTGTCAAGCTCCTCCATTATTATGAGTGAATTTAGAAAAACTGTCAATTTTAGATTTTTTAGCATCCTAATTCATATAAATAGATCTTTAAATGAAGCAAAATCAGGCCCTTTATTTTTTTGGGAATATTTGAAAGCTTCTATCGTTTGAAAATGCATGAAGTCTCCGACCTTCACTGTTAAAACATCGTTTATTAATCGGTGAAAATGTACATCATCATCAATTTTCTTCCACTTCTTAATAACCAAGTAGTTCCAAAGCTGTTCTAACGTTACGTCATTATAGCCTAAGAGTGCAAATTCATTACATTTACTTCTTATAGCCAAATACAGTGTTTGCCGGTATTGATCATACGGGTGAGTATCCTCCATGGCCTTCTACAACTCCTCATAATAAGAATATTGTGCTTCCTGTCATGCTTTGTCCACTTCGTTGCATATAGATAATTGTAGATTATTTAGACTATTTTGAGAAGGCAGGTAATGGCAAATGTCTAAGTTTTTTCAAGGAACACTCATACTTCTAGCTGCCGGACTTATAACAAGGGTGTTAGGATTCATAAATCGCATTGTTGTTGCACGAGTGATCGGTAGCGAAGGAGTAGGGTTATATATGATGGCATTGCCTACCTTATTTCTTGTCATTACACTTACTCAAGTGGGCTTGCCGGTTGCCATAGCCAAGTTTGTAGCAGAAGCAAATGCCGTCGGAGATGAAAGACGAATCAAAAGAATATTAGTCGTGTCACTGAGCGTTACTTTAGGACTCTCACTCATATTTACCCCTACCTTAATCCTTCTAGCACCTTTTTTGTCACAGACTGTATTCACGGATGAACGGGTCTTTTGGCCATTAATTGTTATTACGCCTATTATTCCGATTATTGCCGTTTCTGCTGTTATTCGAGGCTATTTTCAAGGCAAACAAAACATGAAACCTGGAGCTATTGCTATTATTTTAGAACAATTGATTCGAATTTTATTTATCGCTTATTTAACAAAGACTTTTCTTCCTTATGGAGTAGAGTATGCTGCAGCTGCTGCCATGTTTGCCTCTGTAATTGGGGAACTTACTTCCCTTCTTTATTTACTAACCAGCTTTAAAATCAGAAAGCACTTTCGCTTCAGAAAAAACTTTTTTACATCCATGCGACAAGGAAAGGATACATTATCTCAGCTGCTCAGCATCGCTATACCATCAACGGGCAGTAAGATTATAAGCAATATATCATGGTTTCTCGAACCCATTGTTGTTGCACAAAGTCTAGCTATTGCCGGTGTTTCGACTGCCTTAGCTACTCAGCAATATGGTGAGCTTATGGGTTATGCATGGCCGGTGCTTATGCTCCCATCCTTTATCACGATTTCTCTTTCTACTTCACTTGTGCCAGCGGTTAGTGAAGCCGCATCTATTGGCAATATGAAGCTCGTCACATACCGCTTACATCAAGCATTGCGCATCATTTTCATTACAGGCTGCTTAGCCATGATGATATTATTTGTTTTCGCGGACCCTATTATGGAACTGATGTATAACAACAATCACGCTGCCGTATACATAACATTTCTTGCCCCTATCTGTATCTTTATCTATTACCAAATGCCGCTGCAATCGGTATTGCAGGCACTGAACTTGGCAAAAGCCGCTATGATCAATTCGTTGATTGGTGCCGTGGTGAAACTGGGCTTAATTTTTGCTTTATCCTCTCAGCCTCAATTAGGCATTATGGGAACGGCTATTGGTATTGCAGCAAGTATCGTACTCATTACCTTTTTACACTTTGCGACCATAGCTAAAAGAATTACTTTTGCCATTGAAATTAAAGATTATTTACTGACAATATTCGTTACCCTACTTTCCGGCTGGGCTGGACACTTTTTATACTCAAACATGACGCATCCATTCTCTTTATACATTGCGATAACATTAACAGGCACTTTGTTTTTGCTGTTGAGCATCCTATTAAAAGTAATTACCATCCAAGAGCTCTCCGCTTTCAATCCGTTTAAAAAGAGAAAGTAAAACCATTGGTTACTATTAATCCTTTTCATCTACAATGAGTGCGCCTTGGTACAAGCTGCAGTAAGAAATTCTCTTATAGTCAAGATAACCCTGTAATTGAAGCTGTTCTAAAAGCCAAGCCTCTCTAACATTAAAGTAACGCAAATTTTGACCTTGTATGACGCCATCTAAAATGAGAGGCAGCGGTATGACTGCTGCCTCTTTTGAGGAGCTTGTGTTTTTTTTCATGACTGATAATTTCCCAGACGATTCTAATATAGCAAATTCAACCTCCTCTATTGAAAAGACACCTTTCTCCCTTAATTGCAAAAGTAAATCATTAAAATTATATCGTTGGCTCTTCATTGCCCTCTCATCAATTTTCCCATTATGAATGATGATTGTTGGCTCCCCATCCAGCAGCTTACGTAACTTAGGCATTCTAAGGGAAAGCTTCGCAAGCGATATTTGTATAATCATTAAAAGCACCATCGGTACAATTGCTTGTATCATTTTAATTTTCGGATCTTCTATGGCAATCACCGCAGCCTCTGTAATCATCAAAAATACAACTAAATCCAGTAAACTCATTTCTCCTATCTCTCTTTTTCCCATCAAGCGAAATATGACAATAATTAAAAAATACAATAAAATTGTCCTTAAAATAATAATTGTTAATTCGTTCATTTAAATAGCTGCCCTTCTACACTTTTTCTTTAGCGTAACCTCAAACGATATAAATCATTACATGTAACAGACTGAATCTATAGCTTCTTTTAATCATCCGCTAGAACTCAAGAGATGTGGGCAAAAATTCATATTTAATTGTTCTATTCTTTTCCTTGCTGTTCTATTCTCGCTTTGTTGTTCATATGCTTGTACTAGATATTTGCTATTTGCTTTTAAGATGAAAGGAGCACACTATGGAAATACGAAAAATGGGGTCTGCCATCATTTATGGAACAGTTAGTATTTTTATATTAGCCGTCATTTTCAGCTTAATATTCTCTCTGTTGTTGCGGTTCACCTCTTTAACAGAATCCTCTATTTCATATTTAATTCTAATTCTATCTTTTATTTCTATCTTTATCGGAGGCTTAATCTCAGGGGGAAAAGGAAAGAAACAAGGATGGCTGCTAGGGGGAGGTACAGGCTTATTATATATTTTAATCATTTTAGCCTTTCAATACTTAGGCTTTGATCAAACATTCTCCTCCAAGGAATGGATTCAATCTTTATGCTATATTCTCGTCTGTATGATGGGAGGAGTTCTCGGTGTCAATTTATCTGGAGGAAAACAATAAGAAGAATGCAAGCGGCTAACTGTAGAAAATTCTAAATTATATACCACCTAAAAAGTAGGCTACGCTATATTTCATTGTTGTTTGTTTTTGGTAGATTGCGTTAATTGAAGCGGAAAGTGGTCGCTCCAACCAACAACATCATTACAGAGCTAAATAAGTAAGAAAAGGCCGTATAAGAAGATTGCACAAGTGCTTAATCTTCTTATACGGCCTTGTTTCGTTTCTACAAAGGATTTTGCAAAAACAGTGTTTCAGCTACTAACAAAATTATAGAGCTGCAGATTTTTGAGCAACTTCACGAATTGCTGCACGGTCGTACGTAAGACGGCTTCCGTCTCCACATTTAATAACGACAGTACCTTCATCAATTGCATCAACTATTCCGTGTAAACCACCGATTGTGATGATTTTGTCACCCTTTTGTAATTCATTCTGCATTGTTTGAACCGCTTTTTGACGTTTTTGCTGAGGACGGATCAACAAGAAGTAAAATAGCACGAACATTACTAATAAAGGTGCAATTGTTGTTAAAATTTCCATTCCATTCACTCCTTTCAAGGCTGTTTATTTTAGAAATTCTTCGCATTCGGCTTATTGAAACCATATTGTTCGAAAAACTCTTCTTTGAAGTCTCCAAGACGATCATCCATAATCGCTTGTCTAACTTGCTTCATTAAGTTTAACAGAAAATACAGGTTATGATAAGTAGTAAGACGAATTCCGAATGTTTCTTCACATCGAATTAAGTGACGAATGTATGCTCTACTGTAATTTCGGCATACATGACACTTACAATTCGGGTCTAGCGGGCCAAAATCGCGCGCATATTTAGCGTTTTTAACAACCAGTCTTCCTTCACTTGTCATCAACGTACCGTTACGCGCAATTCGGGTTGGTAAAACACAGTCGAACATAT
>JAEIGA010005631.1_pt1 | contig 19108 bp, 26 predicted proteins | sample 9270691 | NCBI WGS metagenome assembly JAEIGA01 (sample SAMN17057246, study PRJNA624740) | gut metagenome | biome: biome; isolation source: fecal sample | host: Bos grunniens | place: China: Xizang | collected 2019 | reverse complement strand
TAGCATTAAAGATATTGTTTATTTTGGGTAGGGTAGTTTTTCCCGAATCATAACATATAAACTAAAGATAATCAAATCGCTATATATACTGCTTCCGCATCATAATACGAAAATAAGCAATGCCACGAAACATCTACACACCAAGACAACTTCCATGCGAACAGCCTGATCGCTGCGAGCTGTGCCCGCTGATCGGCATCATCCCCAAGGATGAGCGCCGGCCAGGCAAACGCGAAAGTTACTTTTGTCTTGGCATCTACGAAGCAGAAGTGAACGAAAACGGGAGCCCCATACTGGACGAACATGGCGTGCAGCAGATGTCGTTCCCCAGGTTGTCGAGTAAGGGCATAACTGTATCGGCCAAGTCGGTTAAGGAAGGCGGGCACCTGTGGCACAGACCATGCGACATGACATGGGATTCGTGGATGACCATCCCTGGTCGCATCTTCAGTCTGCCCACCGATGTGTACAACAGGTATCGCATTCCATTTGAACGTGAACAGATGATTAAGAACATGCCAAAATTCAAATTTAGGAGAAGGGTGAAAAATGAAGGGTGAAAGATGAAAGGAAAAAGGTTAAATACTGAGCAACTGCAGCCATATATGGTTCCACTGACCGACAGCGAGAGACCAGAACCTTGCAGACGATGCCGGCATAGGCACATGCTACGGTGGCTATTGAAGGTTCCGTTCTGCGAGCATAGCAGCTTAACCTGTCTACATCGCACGAAGCCATGCTGCGATTACGAAGGAGACATCGGAAAACAATTATACTTATTCTAACAATTATGGCAAAAGCAACGACTTACATTAAGAGCATACGTGCTCAGGTGAAGTGTGATAACAATGGGAAGGTTCCTGAGCACCTGGATCTAACCATCCGCAACTATGCGAACGCCCTGCAGATGCGCGACGAACTGCAAGCACGCATCATCAAGGAAGGAGTGAGCATTGTGGTGCGAGGCTCCATGGGGAACAATATCCCCAAGCAGCACCCGCTTCTGGCATCGCTATACCAGTGGGAGACCCTTGTTCAGAAGTACGCCAAGGACCTGGGTGGCACAGCCGCGAAGGCTGCAATGAAGATAGATCCGGTTGAGAAAGTGGAAAAGGACGATGCAATGAAGAGACTGTACGAAGAAGCTAAATATTAAGACAATGAAAGACAAAGCTATTTACAAGAAAGTGCACGCTATGGTGCCTGGCTGCGTGATACTATTCTTACACGCACCGCAATACTATGTCTATGACGAAGACGTAACTGTTCTTTTGGAGGCGCTCCCGCTACGTGAGTTCACAATTGATAATGACGATCCGAAACATGCACGGCTATCGTTCCACGTTGTGAACATCACGGAGGTTGTTCATGCGTTGGCCCATGTCGGCAAAGGTGCTTTTATCATTGAGGGCGAAGAGAACCCCTTTATGACTGTGCATATAACCCCGAGAAAAGTGAAGTTTAACTTAGATGAAGATTAAGGATATGATATGGATTATGATCGTGCTGGCCATGTTTGTCCTGGCAGCCGGAGCTCTGATGTTTGTGGTAATCCGTGATATCAGAAGGACCAGAAAGAAGTATGATGGAGAGTCAACGAAAAAAAGTAAAACTATGCAAAAACCACAACGCATGATATCGGCAGAGGCGAAGGAGGCTCTATACAACAATCCAATAACCTAAAACAATAAGACTATGGCACAAAAAGAGAACATTGAACGACCCATCTATATTTTGTGGGAGTTCATACATGGCGTTTCACGCGTTGTGGCCACATCTACAAACAAGCGCGCTATCCTTCAAATCAAACTGAATCGTGAATGTACAGATAAAGAATGGCCTTTAGGAGGTTCTTCCACATACATTATTGAAGAGCATGAGGATGTAAAATTATGACACCAGAAGAGAAATTGCAGCTGATAGAAAAGGCCGTCGCATGGCTGTCAGCACACAACAGGAGAGATTTCACCGACTTTGACGGGCTTGGTGGTTCAACATTTCATAAAAATAGAATGATCGCTGCATTCCGTAGAGCAATGATGGAGGATTGAGAAATAAGGAGGGAAGTAATGCAGTACGATCTATTTCACCAACTGGTATACGAAGAAAACGGATACAAGGCTGTCCGCATAGTGGATGATGATCCATTCCCATCCTACAACGTATACACACCGAGCGGAGAATGGTGCGGAAGCACCAACGCAATAAACTACTACTCATGGATGTCCGCTGTGCGCGAGATCATCAAGTACAATAGGCAATGGCAGCAGCAGAACATATGCACCAACTACATCCCTTGGGTCAACACATCTGTGGGAGTGATAGTAAATGCCTGCATAAAGAACGGACGGCAGCACGTCCAGAGGTGCAAGTGCAAGGGAAACAAGCAACAATGCAAATCATCAACTTACTAAGGAACTATGAAAATCGAACCATTCCCAGGAGAGCTGAGAAAAGAATTAGTACATCGCCCATTTGTGACCAAGACTGGGCGCAATGGTTGTCAGAACGTGATGGCTGTTGTGCTGACTGACGAACAGACGGAATGGCTGCGTCGTTGGTTCCCGCTTATCGAGAATCCTCTGCTCATGCAGATGAGCACCATGTCTCACTCGACACTGCATAGGTTTGCCCGGCAAATGGGACTGACTAAGAGTGAGAAAGGCATCAAGCGCATCAAGAAACGTCAAGCAGCACACATCAAGAAGGTGTGCGAACGCAACGGCTACTATGCCAGCCTCCGAGGTCATCGGCCATCAGAAGCATGCTGTGAGGGCATCCGTAAGATGTGGGCAGAGATACGCACAGGCAAGCGCGAACACCCGATGAAGATCCTCCGGAGCAAGAACCCGCGCAAATATGCAGCTTCCATGAAGCGCAGAAGCAAATCGCGACGCGAACTGTTTGCCAAGGAGATCATGCGCATCACATACGGGTTGCCTCGCGAGACGAAGCTGCGACATGTGACAGCATACCCGTATACACGCAAGCAGGTTTGTCACAGATACAGTGCGCTTCAACGAGGATATTATGTGATGGAAGACTGCTCGGAGAATAGTGGAGAGCGATATAACATATACTATGACGAGAACACCGTGAGAAGCCCGCGCTTCGAAAACAATCTGATAAATGACGGGTTTCGTGTATTAGCAGGTGCATGACTATGACTGAACAACAGCAAATAAAACAGACGGCGCTGGACATGCTGAAGGTGCAGGTGTCCATGCAGGCGGGCCAGCTGGCAGAGATCGACAGTCGGCTCCTGGAATATTATCAGGATCTGTGCGACCACTCTGGCGTGGAGCCTGACGACGAGAACGACTGGCACAACGTATATGAATTGCTTTCGGTGCTGAAGCTGCTGCGCATTCTGCGTTCATACCCAATAGATGTGGACAAGGTGCGCCAGGTGATCAGGCTGCGTGAGGGAGAATGGAAGAAGAAGGACGGTATATGGAAATACCAGAAGGGTGGTCTGTTGCTGCCCGGAACACGTGGCGCCACACATTACAGGTGGATGCCGTTTCAGGTCTACGTGCTGGCAGCCATGTACGGCGCCAAGGCGTGGGTGGACACTGAGGTGCCAAACGGATCACGCGAACTGTTGCCGACGGAGCGGAATGGAGAGGGAGGTACCATCGAAGATCTGCGACGCCTCTGCACTGACTTCACGTTCTTTGCACCAAGAAAGACAGACAAGACTGGGTTGTCGGCATACAACAATTTCCTATACTTCATGCTCGAAGATGCCGATTCGGAGATCTACTGTTGTGCCAATAGTCAATCGCAGAGTCGTTTGCTATTTGACCGAACGTCGCAGCTGATACGTCAGATGGACAGTCAGGGTAAGCGCATCCGCTTTACAGCTACCGAGGTGAACTGGCGCCAGGGACAATTCAGATCGTCGAAACTCAATGCCCTGTCTGCAGGTGGAAAGACCAAGGATGGATTGTTTGCCCAGCTGTGTTGCGCTGATGAGTTTGGCAGTGCCGGATATGTCAACGACAAGAGTGACATGGGTGCCCTGGTGAATGTGGTGCTGTCGTCAATGGGCCCCCGGCGCGAACCAATGATGTTTACATCCACCACTGCCGGCACCATCACTGCCGGTCCATTTATCGACAAGCTGGACGGAATGAAGCGTGAACTGCTTAAGGAACTGGAATATCCAACTGGATCGATGGGAGATGGCAGGCTCATGTCCCCGAATGATAGGTGGATGATTTTGCCGCTGCAGCCAGATGAATGGCAGATGGACGATGAATATCTGCTCACCTCCAAGGCCGTCCGCAAGAAGGTGAATCCCGCACTGGGTATCATAGTTCAGAACTCGTTCTACGAGTCGGCCGTTAGCGACAGCAGACTTGACCCGCTAAAGAAAACGGAAACCCTGACGAAGCTGTTCAATGTATACCAGACTGGTCGCGCCAAGACGTGGGTTGTTACCAGCGACAAGGTGAGAGCATTGCAGACAGACATGCGCGTGACCGATTGCCGATACAAGGATGGGTGGAACGTGTTCGTGGGCATGGACTTCTCCAGTGGTGAGGACTTGTTTGCCATCTCGTACTTCTGCGTGAACTACACACCGGGACTCCCCATGGAACAGCGATTCCTGGCTGACTGCGATGCGTGGATCGTGGAGACGGAGCTCCAGCGATCGCCCAACCGTCCGCTGTATGAAAGATGGATTAAGCAGGGATACCTGCATGTATGCCCTGGCGAGACGTTCAACCCTGATCTCGCCATCAACCATCTGATGGAAAAGAACGAACTGGGCATTAACCTGGTGAACTTCGGATACGACCCCGCCCAGAGCAAGCAACCCATAAACACCCTGAAGGCATGGCTGCAGTCACTTGGCCTTACGGCAGACAACATCAAGAGCATGGTTGTGCCCGTCAGTCAGTCATTCATGACGATGAACCCCATCATCGGGGAGCTGGAGCATTACATCCTGACTCCGTGGCTCCGATTCTCAAGCAGCCCGCTATGGGCATGGATGGCAGGTAATGTGGCTGTGGTATATTCCAGGGACGATACACTTCGGCGTTTGCAGAAGTCAGGCGTTCATAACAAGATAGACTGCTTCCACGCATTGCTTGATGCCATCTACATCTTTGACCTGAGCGAGGGACAGGTTTCGTAGAAGTTCATAGTTATAACATAAACAAAACAATCATGACTAAAGATGAGAAAAAAGTGGCGATACGCCTTCTAAGGTTGCTGCGATATCAGCGTCGCATTATCAACCCAATTCTTACGAGAGCAGACTCAATGGACTGCGAGGTTTTGGATTTATTAGACCTTTTATGGGAATGGACACCATCCCCCCGGTATGACATCCCATCAAAGCACAAAATTGAAAAGCTGGTGGCGTGTATGCGTGGGCTCACAGGTGGATGGGCGTACATCTCAGCGAGGGATGTGGCCCGCATCATCAAGGATCAAGCACAGAAACGGCTTCGTGGCGAAGAAGGCACAAGCCTTCAGGTATATCTGACACAAAAGTCATACGGCATGGAAGGACTAGACTTCTACTACAATGCCAAATGGAACTACAAGCCGACGGAATATATTGACCTGTTTTTGGAAGAATATAAGAAAATTACTAACAATAAAGCCTAAAACTATGGAATTTAGAGAGTTTTATTTGAAGACCATCATTTCGATGGCTGGGAACCCCAACTATGTGGACATGGCAGCTGAACTCGTCAGGGGCAAGTATGAAGACACGCACAAGATGTCTGTCGATGAGCTTATCCGCGACGCGGAAAAACTGTGTACAAGTGTAAATGAAATGCACCCTGAATACTTCGACGAAGAGCAGCAGGGAGAAAAGTTCTCTATTGCAGAGCACTTGTCCGCTACCAATGAGTTCCTTGACGAGATAGTATGCAACTTGTCGGGAATTAACCAAAAGCTATCCAGGGAGGAAGACTGATATGTTGCTCGACACGATGACATACGACGAGATTTATCGCGAGGCGATAGATGACTCACATAATATGGTTGCCTGGGCATCGCATAAGATGAAGGATATCCAGCGCGAATCATTCAAGGCCCGAAAATTCCCATTGGTGTGTGTCATGTCTCACACCACGCCCAGGCGTAACAGGTGGACGGGGATCGTGATCGTGAATCGGAAAATGAGAAAAGCAGGCTGCTCGCATTCCATTGTGTATACATCATTTCATGCAAAGGAGGGAGATATATACATCAAGCTGTCGCCCAAGATGAATGGGAAGATGGGCATGAATGTATATACGCCACACTTCTTCCAGCGTGTCCGCGAGCGGATGGGAATAGATCTGTATGGCTCCGAACTTGCATACCGATACTTCAGGTGGAATGATGCAGGGTGGTTCTGCAGCAAGCCGGACAGTGACCATGAGCGGTGTCTGTGTACGCCTGAAGGAATATCCCTTGGCGAAGATCTGAACGACAATATGTTTTTGGCTCGTACATTCATCCGCTATGACATGAGCCTCGGGTGGCAGCGTGATGCATTCGGTGAGTTACAGAAACGGATAGCCGAATCAGAACATACCATTGTGCTCGTGCCTGATGACTACGACAAGATATCTGTCATCAAGGAGGTGTACAAGGAACGTGACAGAAGCAAGCGTATTGTATTTCCTCATTGACGGCTATGGACCAAGATAAAGAAAGATACCGAGAGCATATGATTATCTGCCCAAATTGTCATCGTGTACTGGACGATGAGACATACGACGAACAGAAAGTATACCACAATCACCACATGGGAACCTGCCGATTCTGTGGTTACACTGGAACCTGGACTGAATTTTATCCGGGATAATGCCACAAAAACATTGAAAAGTGAATTATTTTGCACTTTTGTACAAAATAATTGTGTAAATACTTGCACATTTCAAAAGAACATTGTAAATTTGCATCAGATTCAAGAACAAAAACAACCTTAAAGGTGGGGGCAACACCTAAAACTCCGCACAAGAACAATGAAGGCAACAGTTATCAATCAGGTTTCAAAAGAGACACGCAAGCAGTTGACAAACGCTTTGAGCGCAGCCATTAACGAATTGCAAGGCGAAGGAGGCTTGGCAGAATTGGTCGGCAAGAATCTCGAAGGCATGGAGTGGATGTTCAATCTCCACATGATGGCAGAATACCAATTCATCCAAGACCTAAAGGAAGAGATGAAGCAAAACGAAAAAGATGAGCAAGCTGCTATCCGCGACTGTCGCAATGGCATATACGATAAGTGGTATCGCTACCACCGCGAACATGATGGGCGCGCATACGATAGAGCATGGCAAAAGGAAAACGAGCAAGTGCAGAATGAGACCGTAACATTTCTCGAAGCATAACAACCAACGGGGAGGGGCAACCCTCCCCACCCCAACAAACAATAATAACTTAACACCGGCGGCAACGGGTAACAGCGGCACAAGAAAGATGAAAATTTCGGAAATGACACAAAACCAAAAGCAAGTGTATTTGCTTTGCGTAGAAGCCTGCAACGAATTTATTGGCGGCTGGGAGAACACAAGACTAGATTCAGAAGAAGGTAGCGAAGACTGGGAAATGGCAAACAAAATGCTTTCACAACCTCACGAGACGCTCGTCGAATGGATTTTAGATGATGTGCGACGCTCAAGGGAATGGCAACGGCTTGAACATTTGCATTTTGTAACGATAGCATGGACACGCGAAAGAATCGATAAAAGATTGACAAAGTGGGGCTATTAAGAAAACCAACCAGGGGAGGGGCGACCCTCCCCGCAATAACAAACAAATCAATAACCTGCACTATAAAAATGAAAACAAAATATCACTTCATCATCACACGTTACTGTCCTACGGAGCAGCTCTTCGACGGCATGATGACCTTCACGGAAGCCCACAAGTTCATGGATGAAAACGCCAGCTTTGAGCGTCGCGTGGGCTTCAAGGTATACAACGACTTGATGCGCCGCTGGGAGAACTATAAGGACTCCTATCATGGTGGGCGAAAGGTTTACGACAATTTTGGGAACCTTTGGATTCTCGACCCAGACTATCAAAACATGTGGAAGCCCGAAAGTCAGTTGTGGCAGCTATGGTTTGAGAAGCCGGACGGCTCGCGGATGTTCCTTCAGTCATTCGCTACTGAGGAACAGGCAAACGCCCGACGTGAATATTTATCGTCTGATTGTATAGAAGGAACATACATTGTTGAACCATCAGATATAAACATTTCGGAACTATGAACGAACAAGAAAAGCAAGCGACGCGCGACCGAATAGGGTTGCGCATTGCGTCGCTCCGTAAGTTGGCGGGGATGACACAAGAGGAATTGGCCACAAAGGCTGGATTGCAACGCACCCATGTGGGAAGAATCGAAGCTGGCAAGTATGCTGTCACGCTTGAAACCATTCAAGCCATTGCAGAGGCACTGGACATGACGGTGGACATCATTGACAAAAAATTGGCGGGGCTGACTCGCATCGGCTGACGGCTTACCTAAACAAATAGGAATGCTTACCTAAACAGGGCGGACGGGGACATCCTCGCCCGCCTTTGTTATGCCGGTAAACCCACACACCAAAGCGAGTGATAGGTAGAAATGATTAAACAGAAAAATGGCAAAGACATTCTCACTGATTATGCTGACCATCGGCGGATGCTTGGGGTGGGTTGTAGGCAAGTTTGAACCAGCATTCCCGTTGATTATCGTAGCCACCTTGTTTGTACTGTACGACAGCTGGACAGCATATGAGTTGGACAAGCGCGTCCACATCATGTATCCAAAGAAAAAGCGGCAGAAGGCCAAGTTCGTCAGTTATAAGTTCAGGCAGGTCATACCCACAATCATTGAGCGATATATCATCATCCTGTTGGCATACTGCGTGGAGAGGTGGGTGTTCGTGCATGTGGACGTGCCGGTGTCGTATATAGCAGCTGGTACAGTATGCGCCGAGCAGCTGTTGAGCATAGCTGAGAATAAGGCCAGCTGTCGTCTGCCTGGGGACAAACATGCACGCGTGTGGAAACTGCTGGCAAAGGTGCTGATAGATAAGACAGCCCGACATTTCGACACGGACCTGTCTGAACTGGAAAAAGAACTTAATAAGATAGGCCATGAAGAAGGTGCTGATTGATAACGGACATGGGGTTGATACCCCGGGGAAGCGTAGCCCGGACAACCGTATATTGGAGGGCGTATATGCTCGTGAGATCGCCCGCCGTGTGGCAGATGAACTGAAGGATCGTGGGGTGCCGGTCGTGCGGATCACGCCTGAGACGGGGGATGTGCTCCTCAGGACCAGGGCGACAAGAGCCAACGATATCCACAGACATTGCAGGGACGGAAGTGTGCTCATCAGCCTGCATAGCAATGCGGCAGGGAATGGTGGTTGGCATGAAGCTCGCGGAATGTCCGCCCATGTAGCGCTCAATGCCAGCGCACAAAGCAGGGTGTTGGCCAGAAGCCTGGTGTCATCATTCGCCCATGCCGGCATGAAGGTGCGGAAATACAACGGCGACAGCATGCCATACTGGCCACAGAACCTGTACATCTGCCGGGAGACTAAGATGCCAGCCGTACTTGTCGAGATGTTCTTCCATGATAACCGCGAAGATGTGAAATTTGCCACGAGCGAAGAGGGGAAGACGAAAATTGTTGATGCACTTGTTATGGGAATTATGGACTTTATATCTTGAACCATGACTGAAAAGGACAAACACGATCTGTTTTACATTCTGCTGCTAACGATTCTTATTTCCATCGCCTGCTGCTCATGCAAGACAAAGACGGTGGTAGTGGAGACTGTGCGGACAGATACGACATATATCACTAAGCAGCAGCGCGACAGCATCTGGCTGCACGACAGCGTGTATTTGCACGAATACCAACGTGGAGAGACCATCTTCGTAGAGCATACGAAGTGGCACACAGCATGGCGCGAACGTATGGTGCACGACAGCATATATATCGCACAGCGAGACACCATACGAGAAACCAGGGAGGTGCCCAGAAAACTGACATGGATACAGCAGACAACGATGCGACTGGGATGGCTGTTCATTGTCCTCGTGATGTGTGCCGCCATCTATGGCATCCTGAAGATCAAAAGAAAGATTATACCTTGATTCCAGCTTCTTCATACAAATTTTTTGTTTCATTGTTTAGTGTATTTGGCCATCTGCGCAGCGATGCGTGGGTGGTTTTTTATTGCGAGTTGGTAAACCCTAATAGGGTTTTAGCGCGATTGCTATATGGCACAGAAAATAGACATGGAAGGCTTCAAGGAGTGGTCGAAGCGGGTTGACAAACTGCTAACGACCAATCCACACATGAAGACGGCACTTCAGGACGTCGTAAGAAGGGCGCTCAAGGACGTGCGTTCATCATTGTCGAAGGATGCGTCATCTGGTTTGGGAATGAAAAGCGACCCAAGGCAGGCATACAAGGCGGTCAGGTACGCCGTGTATAAGAGAATCTTTGGCGGTCAGGTAAACATCTTGCAGAAGCGTAAAGCCGGTTCCCCAGGTAGTTATCAGAAACCGACCAAGGGCTTGTCACGGAGAGGCGGAAATCGTTGGGGGCGTAGCCAGCGCACAAAAGACCTTGAAGGATATGTGGGCTCCGATCGTGGTTTCATCCTTCGATTCCTGAATGCTGGTGCTGATGGGCGACAGATACACAGCTACACAGGAACAGATGGCCGGAAGCATAATCTGCGGAGTGGTAGTGGAAACCGTGGCAGCATAGCTCCACGAAACTGGTTCGGCCCTCGCTCACTACAAGAAATGGAGAAGGCAGCTGCAGCCATCCAAGATCTCATTGATGACCTCATACTCGAAAAAATCGTATATTGATATGGCAGATGTTATAACCAGGTTCAAACTGGAAACCACACAATTCGACTCAAAGTTGCGCGATGCTTCTAAGAATATCGCACAGCTTACCAACCACCTGTCGTTGGCCGGTAAAGACTTCGACAAGTTTGCCAAGAACAATGTCGAGGCCGCCAAATCACTTGGCAGCATACAGAGCGGTGCAACCAACCTGAAAGATAAACTGAAGGACCTGGTTGGCGCATTTAACGAGACGGCGCGCGCATATAATTCCCTTACTCAAGAGCAGAAGAACACTGACTTCGGCAGGGCACTGGCATCATCGCTTCAGGAACTGCACGGGCGCATCAGGGAAACGAAGGAGGAATTGTCCAGCACAGGAGGTGTGCTTAGCAGTCTGAAGGAGAAATTCGTGATCAATTTCGATGCCACAAAGATGTTGAGCATGGGTCTCCAAGCGTGCAATGCAGCACTTGGTGTAGTCAAGGATGCGTTTCTATCTTCCGAAAGCAATATCGATGAATGGGGACGCACAGTTAAGAGTGCTGAAGTCGCTTACGATACCTTCCTTAATGCTCTGAACACTGGCAATTGGAGCAACTTTTTCCAGAACCTAAGCACGGCCATCCAGGGAGGGCGCGATTTGTATGATGCTCTTGATCGACTTGGCAGCGTGAGGGCGAACAACGAGGCTGCCATAGCCTTGGTTGAGGCGGAGATACAAAAACTGCGTGTACTGAAACAACAGGGAAAAGATGTCGATGACAAAATTAAGGATGCTACAGATCGTCTGAGAAAGCTTCGTGGAGAGGCTGTGAAGGCTGGTGTCAATGCCGGCAAGACAGATATCCGGACGACTCTGCGTAACCAGGTAAACGCGCGTAACACCACTGGCGTTCAAGTTACCGATTCACAATTGGGCGCTGCCGCTAACCGGGTGCTTAAAGAAGGCCAATCCTACATTGATGGCATGGCAAAGCTGGTCCGCTATTACGAGAACAGCTCCAAGTTCCAGACACCAACCGTGAACTATATGGGTGTCGGCGGTCAGGCTTCTATCTCAAACCAATTTGACCTGTCGAAGCTATCGAAAACCCAACAGCAACAATACCTGATTGCAAAAGCGATAACAGAGGGCGAAACTAAAATACAGCAGGGAATTGGCATATTTGCCCAGGCAGTCCGTGAAGGAGGTCAAGCCAACCGCGAGCAGTTCCGCAACAACCGCTATGCGCTTCAGGGTTCTGGTGGCGGTGGTGGCAGCACTACGACAAAGGAGAAGGAACTCACCATCCAGCAACAGATCGCAGAACTGGAAAAGGAAGCATACACAGCCAGTGAGGAACGCAGGGCGGAGATCGCAATACAGGTCAAAGAACTTGACAAGGAATTGGAGCGCCAGAAGCAAATCCGTAACGAAATACACGGTATTGTTGCAGATGTCAAGGAAGTGGCAATGGCAACCGGATTCAGCGGCGTTACGCAGAATGGAATTTCAGCCTGGAAAAGCGCACAGCAATCTGCACTTGGCGGACAGCAGATCGGCTCCCAAGGTTTCAATACCATAGCCGCAAACATTGTAGACACAACCACCCTGCAGACAGTTCTCAATGAATCCATCAAGAATGGCATAACAATTGCGCCTGATACGGTTGAGGGATTGTGGGAGCAGATCTTAAATTGTGCGAATATTCCCGATAATGTGTGGCAAGAACTTCAGGAATTCATCAACGCTCAACTGCAAGAACTCGGAATTGAGCCGATCAAACTCGACCTCAACACTGGCGGATTGCAGAAGGTGGTGAAGGAAAGCAAGGATATGCAGAAAGAATGGCAGGCTGCCGCATCTGCCATCAGCGCTGTCGGTTCTGCCATGAGCCAGATAGAGAATCCCGCAGCCAAGGTCGCAGGGACGATCGCCCAGGCCATTGCCAGCGTAGCACTTGGTTATGCTCAGGCAACGACACAGGCGGCATCGATGGGACCATGGGCATGGATAGCATTCGCGGCTGCCGGACTCGCTACGATGGTGACCACGATATCCCAAATAAAGTCAGCCACGAAGGGCGGTTTCGCGGAGGGTGGTATTGTTCCGGGCAACAACTACTCTGGTGATATGCTGAATACTGCCTCCTATGGCATCAACAGTGGTGAATTGATTCTCAACAGGGCACAGCAGAACAATATAGCCAGTCAACTGGAAAACGGTAACGGAAACAGCGGAACGACAGTTGCCACCGTAACAGCAGAGAGTATAAAAATGGTGTTAAAAAATGGTGCCTCTCGCCGCGGCAAGGCCGTAGGCGAATGGCTTAATATGGGATAATTATGGCTGCAACACCTCCTCAATATCAGAACGACTTCCGGGCATGGGATGGTAGGCTGTATAACATTAGTATATACATATCTGGCCGTACTTCATTTGTGAAGCGAATTGGTTTTGGTCCAGAACCTCTTGTCGTTGGAACATCGAACAAGCATGAATGGATGACACCCGTGCGTGGCGGTAGCGGTTATCTGTCTGTGGTGTGCGATTTTGACACAGTAAAGGATTTGGTGGCAACATCTCCAACAAGCCATAAAGTAGTGCTGAAAAATGTTAATACGCAGAAAGTAGTATGGATAGGTTATATTCAGTCGCAGACATTCACCGACGAGCTGATACTTGGCCCGCAGTCGGTTTATCAGCTGCCATTACTTGATTGCGTTGGTGTCACCGAGCAATATCAAGTGTTGACGACATATGTCGACCGAGTGCATGAGGCACTTGCACTCGTATTGCCCAATGAAGACGATTTGATGTTTTATTTCCCAGGCAATATCGTAAGATCAGGTGAGACCAACGAGGATAAGTTCCCAGAGCTATGCGCCTGGATGTCTTTGGAAAAATACACCAAGATTGGCGAGACCTTGAAATACTATTCTCCGCAATACTATCTAGTGAAGACACCTGACGCAGATTCAAGTGCAATGGAGATATTGGAAGACATCTGTCGTTTCTTCGGATGGAGCTGTGTAAGTGACGGAGCAAACATATACTTCCGTTCTACATCTACCGATGCAGACTGTAAGACTATGTACGGATTCACGCGCCAGCAGATGTCGAATCATACGCAATTCCTTGCAGCCACTCCAGTTGTGATAGCTGACAGCATAGCGCTTGATGATACTTACACCGTCCAACCGACGAGTGCAAAGATAGATGTCGAGCAAACGGAGCCAGTAAGCAGCGTTACTATCAACGCAGACTTTAACGCAACTGATGTTATATGTGCTCCAAATGTTAAGACCCTTGCTTATCCGGAATATAAAAATTACGGTGAATGCCAGGCGCTGACTCCTACGGAAGATGTATTGGAACAGTATACTGTTGCGGCTACATGGATTGTGAACGGATTGAGTGATGGAAAAATGACAATTAATTACGATGGTAATGCTCCCGTAGGTGGGCAAGAAGCAGCCCCACCAAATGAAAAGAAGTATTATCCTCTGACTAAACCATTTCTACGGATATATGACCAATTCGAGACAAGTGAATTGAAAACCAAGACTTCACCGAGCTGGATATATGCAATTAATATCTGCAACCGATATAAATGTCATGTTGGCAAAGGTGCGACATTGTCACTCCAAAGTGATTTCCAATATGCTTTCGCCGATTGCGCAATAACGATAAAGGGAAGATGGAAAAGCTATTCCGGAAAGAAATATAGCGAAAGCAACCTTTTCTTTTCTTTTGCCATCGGGAACATGTATTGGAACGGAAGCTCATGGGGAAACACCGAAAGCGTGTTGCGACTTTATTTGGGCGATCCCGCTTCGCCTTCTACCACAAAATATGAAGGCGACATTCCCAACCTTAAAAATGTGTTGAGTGAATATCCAGGCGCGAAGGGATACACTATGCCTGTAGTAGGATCTCTACGCGGAAGGGTTAAATTAGATTTCTTTATAAGCGAATACGACTCCGGGTATGGATGGAATGCAGACGACGCCCAACTTATTGATGTTGAGATAACAGCTACACCAAGAATAGGTGTTGAAATACCAGCTCCCGTGTATGGTGTGAGCATCCAGGGCTATTCCAGAACTTGGGAATATTTAGATTCAAACACATATACAAAGTATGTCAACTTTGGGGGTGAAAACTTGAAAGTTGATTTATCTTTTGCGACGCATGTTAATGCAGACAAGTATGGCAAGGCATTTATTTATGCAAGCGATGGTACATATCTGACTGAAATACCATATATCAGTGGAGATGCACGACCGGAGGAAAAATTACTTGACAAATACGCAACCTTATATGGTCAGCCGACAGAATGGCGGACGGTTGGTGTCAGATTTGAGAATATCGGCAACTTGACATTTGAGGACTTTTGTCAGCGTGTGTCGTACGCAAATATGGTGTGGAATGGATTTACATGGAGCATCGAAGCCACAGAGTTTAATTTCCGCGACCAAACCATACAACTCACCCTGGCTAAATTACCCGATAACATAATTTAATTGCTATGATATTACAAGGCAACAACATTTTGGTAATGGACAGCAGCGGCAGCGCTTTGATTGCCGCCGCGAAAAGCTGTGAAATAGATGTGAAGGTTGATACACAGGAGGTATGCTCACTCGGTACGGCATACTGGAAAGCGCATATCACCGAACGCAAGGAGTGGTCAGTCAGTTTGTCGCACCTGGTTACGATGGGACAGTTCCCTGCATGCCTTACCGCTACCGGCACACAACTCACGCTGAAGATGGGCGTGCGCAAGCCTTCGGGCACGGCAGCCCCATTTGATGGCATGTATGGCTCAGCAACCGTTGAAGCCACGACCAGCCCTGCCGAAGCGGTTTATTGGCATACAACAGCCAATTGCTTCGTGGGAAAGGTGACAAGCGGAGGTGAGACAAAGTATTACCGAAACTGGCTGAATGGTGAAGAATACACCAACCCATCGCCTAACATACCCTACACCTATGATAGTGACACCTATCTGTGGACACCCGACAACGGACTGGTGAAGCTGACATGGCTCACGGGGACTGCAATTATCCAGTCGGCCCGCGTAACCGCCACTCGCGGCAACCTGGCACAAGGAGCATGGAGTTTGAAGGGAACAGGTGCCTTGACCATCGAAGACGCATAGTTTACCCCAGACACAAAAAGAAACGAAAGGTAAAAGAGACGATATGTTACAGATAATGACTCTAGAAGAGATTAAGCAGCATACGCGCATAGATGGGGACATCGAAGATGATATGCTGACCTTATACGGAGAATCTGCTGAGCAGACGGTTCTGAGCTATATTGGGCAGACGCTCGCACAGATTGTTGATAAATACAATGGTGTGCCAACTCCGATCAAGCATGCATGCCTGATGCTGACCGCACACTCATTCACGCATCGCGAGCCAGCTACACCTCAGAACATGTATGCGGTTCCCTATACTTTTGATTTACTTGTTAAGCCATATGTAATATTATGAAAAGGATACGACTCGGAAACGATATTGCCATTACCTGGACAGTCACAGCAGGTAGTCCCGTAGATCTCAGCGAGGCTGTGATCACACTTATCGACCAATACGGAGAGAAATGCTCCATCAGCGATGTGACAACGACTGCCACTGGGACAACCATCTATCAATACGCATTCAGCTTCTACGGTAAGGACCAGGCTCGTCAGGGTGTATACCGGATTCTCCTACAGCGCAACGAGGGCGGACAAGGAATGGTGACGCTTGACCATGCGGATGCCTTCCAGCTGGTCGGTGTGTGCGACTTCGGCATCGTGGAGGGTAACGACGAGGACAATGTGGTGACAGTTGCGCTGGATCTTTCCTCCACTATTTCCACGAGTGTGGAGGGCGAAGGATTCGACCCGGAACAATATTACACCAAGGACCAAACTGATGTATTACTGTCGGCAAAGGAAAACACCCTGAATTACTATTCGGAGGATGAGAGCTCCACATCGGCGACCATAGAGTGCGGAAATGCTTCTATGGATGTTGAAGCTGTCGACGGTGGCACAATTCATTTGAAAGCGACGCACACTACAATCGAAGATGGTGAAGGAAACAACATCCTGGTGGGTGCCGGTGGAACAAGTGGCATATCAGTAGAGACGGCCAACGGCTATAAACTCACATACAATGGTGGTGAGGTCGCCACAAAGAACGATATCCCATCTCCCATCACAGTTGATGATGATCTGAGCACTACGAGTGAGAACCCCGTCCAAAACAAAATCATTACGGTGGCTATCGGTAATAAGCAAGATACCATTCAAGACCTTTCCACCATACGCTCGGGTGCAGCAGCTGGTGCCACGGCTCTCCAGGATGCACCGGCTGACGGACAACAGTATGCACGAAAGGACCACGAATGGGTACCCGTCGAAGCAACTGGCGGTGGCGGCGGTTCACTGGCCATCGTGGAAGTGGCAGCTGGTACGACTGCAATCGCGGCAGAGGCTGACACATACTACAAGGTGGCAGGACAAGCGACTAATCTTGCCGTCACATTGCCAACAATGGACGATGCGACAAAGACTGCCAAGTGCTTGTTCCTCGTGACGGCTGGAAGCAACCCGTCAATTACATTCGGCACAGCACAGAGTGGCGCGACGCTGGCCTACTTTGATGGATATTCCATTGGAGGCGGTTACACTTACATCATACAGGCTGAATGGGCCGGCGGTGTGTGGCAGATGCGCGAAGTGCGTCAGAGTGGTGGCATCGGCCCGTCAGGACAAGGCGAACAAGTGACGGTTGTTCTCATGAAGAAGAGTGGTGATAGTGTGACCACAATATCATCGGGCGCAAACGTCATTGTAACGGTGGACGGCACGGCCACGGTGTACACTACCAACGTGAGCGGAGAGGTGTCGTTTGTCGTACCATACGGCTACACGTACACGGTCGAGGCAGCTCGAAGGAATGGACAATACATCAGCGGCAACGCATACACGCAGACATATACGGCGGGTCAAACGGAGCGCACAATCACCTTTGTTTTCCGCTCATACGAGAGTGGCTTGTTTATTACCACCGAGGATGGGACTGACTACACCCTGGAACAATGGGAGGAGGCTGTGACTGCTGGAACACGAGAGAACAGCGAGGCATTATACATCCATGTCGTGACATCCGCATTTGTAGATAGAAGTGCAACCTTCCTTATCAAGATTGACCATCTTCGTGACCGTTCGTATGGTGGTACCACACAATGGTGTACGACCAACGTGCAATTCAATACCATTGCGCTGAACGGAACAGGCGACTACGATGGTGCAACGCAGACCACTAAAGTAATAACTGAAGCAACACAGCGAGGTTTGTCTGTCCCTGCGTTCACGAGATGCCGCAACCTATACGAGACTGTTGGCGGCGTGCGTGCCGACGGGTTCCTTGGGGCATACCAACAGTGGCAATTCCTGTGGAATAATAAGGCCGAAGTGGATGATATTCTCGTGTACACACGTCCAAGCGGGCAATACACATTCTCTTCGCTCACCACGAATAAGTGGACCTCATCGCAGAGCAATGCCAGCAACGCGTATTTCTGGGCATCAGCCGCAGGTAACTCCGGCAAGAACGGCAGCTGCGTTGTCGTTCCCTTCTTCGCATTTTAGCCTCTTTATCTCTTTAACTCTTCATAATACACACAGACACCAAATCCATGCTATCCGAAGACTTGCAAATATATCGCGATACATATGAGCTTGCCAAAGCCCTGTACAGATATTATAACAATATCCCAAAGGCGCTGAGGTACGGAGAGTATGGTCACGTCCTAAGCATGGCACTCGATGCGCTCGATATGATATACGTTGCCAATAGTGATGTGGCCGAGCGATATTGGGCACTAACGCGGTATTTGCAGTTAGTCGGAGGAATACGCGCCCGCGTCAGGCTCTTCGGTGAATTGATGTATCTATCCCCGAAGCAGTCAACTTACTTATGTCTTCTCATCGAGAAAGTACAAAAGCAAGCGACAGGGTGGCGCAATTCGCAAGCCAGAACCGCCGAGTCAAGGCAAGGCGGGAGCGCTGTCGTCCGATAGGGCGAAATGGAGTTACCGCTCACATGAGCAAAGAACTTCGGAATATAAAGTTAAGTAGTAACCTCATCGCAGAACAATGCCAACAACGCGTATTACTGGGCATCAGCCGCAGGTAACAACAACAAGAACAACAGCTACGTTGTCGTTCCCTTCTTCGCACTTCGCCATCGAGCATGTGACGCTGGAGGAGGTGTTCTGTGCGTATTATGATTGCCG
>JAEIGA010005630.1_pt1 | contig 19112 bp, 13 predicted proteins | sample 9270691 | NCBI WGS metagenome assembly JAEIGA01 (sample SAMN17057246, study PRJNA624740) | gut metagenome | biome: biome; isolation source: fecal sample | host: Bos grunniens | place: China: Xizang | collected 2019 | reverse complement strand
TGTGATAGTAGCAATATAAGTATATTGTTTGCCCGGCTCCCACGCAGAAGAACCATCATCTTTATTAATAGCTGGAAGGACTATTTCAAGAGGTCTCTCAATTGTATTTTCACTATCAATACCACCTATCGGGAGCACAGCATGAATATACGCTGTTACAACTCCTGCCGTTACTTCCTGTGGAATTACAAGTATACCATCATTAAAAACATCGACAAGATTATTTTCTAGAGTCAGTACCTTGCTTGGAGTAAAATTCATTCCCACGTCAGTTGTTCCTGTATGTTCAACCCAATCTTGTCCGTTATAATTTGCTGTTCGTGTCACTCCCCTAAATGCTGCAGCAAGAATATCTGTTTCATATCCTGAATCGGCCAGTTCATCATCCATCTTAACCTGCAGATAAATCTTAGAAAGCAAGTGTTTAAACGTCAATGGAACAGGATTAACTCTATCTGGCTGTCCGTCAGTCCCAGGCACAAAAACATCATTAAATGATAAAGATGTCTCTGCCATAAGAATATCCACTTGATCATCTGGCATAGGTTCTATCGAATATCCTCTAAACGAAGGTGTCGACGCATCTGTATCAGTTATTGTTGCAGGAAAGTTTCCAGGAAAATAGGCTCTGAACCTATAAAATGCATCCGCTTCCCAGTAGTGTTCACCAGATGAAACCCACTTATTTACCGTCGTGCTGTTTTCTGTTACTTGTGAGTATGTCACAACATCATTAAACGAAGAAAAAGTAGCATCTGGGTCAAGAATATAGTTACCATCCACCTTTTCAAAGTCATTTGTATAATACGCATAGACTTTAAAACTGTTTCTTATAGATGATATATTATCCTTAGTCACGTATGCCTTAGAATCAACTGAAGCCACGCTAAAGTCCATTAGATGCTTCCCATCCGAATCAGTCTCGATTTGGACCTTATTACATCCCACAGCAAGGGAGGCTGTAATAAGGAGGAGGGTGAGGGAAATATATTTATTAATCCGTTTCATAAAGTTCTTATTTGCTAGTCCAGCTGGTGATGCCGGTGGTGTAAGTCAATTTGGTGTCGGTGAGGTTTACAGTGTAGGTGTACTGCTTGCCTGGCTGCCACTGGGTGTTGAGCTGGCCTGTGCTGACTCTGTCCTCGACCCAGCCGCCGTCGCCGATGCGCACGAGGAAGGTGACATAGATTTCGGCCTTGCAGTGCTGCGGGATGGTCAGGTACTCGCCACCGATGTACTGGGCTGTGTCGTCGACCGTGATGCCGCCGCTCTGGCCGGCGTCATAGATTGTTATGGTGCCGTCGGTGCCGTCGACCGTCCACCTGAAGTCGCCTGCGACGTTATAGTCGCCTGTGAGTCCGAATCCGGTCAGCTCGGCCTTGACCGCCTTGACTTCGATGTCGTCGGCAAGGGAGTGCTTCACACGGAAGTCCACACGCGAGAGGATGTGCTCGAAATGGAGGGTATGGATACCGGATGTACCTTCGGCATCGGTCGATTCCTGGGCTATGAGGACTTCGACCTCGTCGTCCGAAGCATTGAAATCGTGGAGGATGAAACCATGTCCGGGCTGGTAGACCGGATCGAGGTCCGAAGGGTAGTAGGCGGCGAACATGAGCTCGCTGTCGGGCCATTGCTTGGTCGCTTTCCATCCGTCCGCGCTGTGTGCGACAGTCTCGCCCGCAAGGATCGGGGTGCCGTCTTCCGCTGTAGCCCACACATTGAATGTGCGGTCTTCAGGGAACGGAATCGATTCCACGACAGCTCTTGTGTCATGGCCGATCACCGGATCGAATCCGATGGGCTTTGCGTCTCTCTCCATGTCTCCGATACATCCGGTCAGAAGAAAGGCACATAGCACAGCGCAGTATTTGCTTGAAAGCTCCATTTCTAATCTTTTATCTTGGCAACCTCAAGCCCGGTCAGGGGCTTGAGGTCGGGAATATTTTTTAGTGGAATTATCTGATTGAATATGCCTTTCCCTCAGCACCTGTAAGGTTTTCTGCTGCGAGCGGCTTGCCACCGTATGTACAATTATCAAATACGATAGTTGCACCTTCTACCATTGAACCGAGATCAATTACGAATCCATCAGCAAATGAGCAACCAGTAAGAACAGTTGTACCATATGGACGATATGTCTGCTCCGCACCATTCTCAAACTTTACATTTGTAAAGTCTGCAGTTGTTGTTCCGCCATATGAAGTCCAAGCTGCAAGTGTAGAGTTCTTGACTGTAAGCTTAACCGCTGCTGTAGTGTTTACGTTGATTGCATAAGTAGCATTCATAACGACTACATTGTCAATAACATAATTACCAGCCTTTGTAATATAGATAGCGCGAAGACCTCTTGAAGTTCCGTTATCATCCCATGCCTGTTTGTTACCATCGATCTTTACATTCTTGATAGTGGCGTTACCTGCAGGGCGGAAAAGACCGTTGTCCTTAAGAGTTGCTGGAACAGTTACATTAAAATCAGCTCCGTCAAAAACAGCATCATTAACATTGAATGAAGCATAAACTACTGAATCTCCTGTAAGGGTTGTGCTAGCTGCAGGAGCTGTAACAGTATACCAATCACCAGTCTTAACTACATTGTAACCAGCAGCAACGAAGTTTGTATTAGGACCTTCTGATACATTGTTTGCAGGATTAAAGTTATAGAAAGTACCACCATATACTACGATATCTGATGTACCTGCCCTATAATCAGCATCCTTACAGTTAAGGACTGAGTAATCCTCTGCTGTACCTTCTTCTGAATGATCGCTCTTACTTGCCTTGAACTCACCGCCGTTTATTGTAACTTTACCGCCGGCAGATGCATAAATAAGGTCTGATCCAGGACCTGCGTTAGCATATGAACCACCATTGATAACAACTTCACCGCCCTGAGCCCATACGGCCATAGAATAAGAGCATGCCTGAGTGGTCACATTACCATTACCATTGATAGTAAGTTTTGCACCTTCTTTTACCCAGAATGCATAGCTGTCAGTAGTACCAACGTTAACAGCGCCGTTAGACTCTGCGAAGAGCGGAGCAATGATATCCTTACCATTAAGGTCAATTGAAACCTCAAATGCAGTTGACTTTGTTGCAACCACTGGTTCCACGATAACTGGCGCATCAAGAGTGATATTCTCCTCAAGAACCACGTTCTTACCCTCAGCAACTGCAGCAACGAGCTCTGCTGGTGAAGAAACCTTAACAGGATCAGTGTTTACGATAACTTCAGTAGTCTCTTCCCAATCCTCAACTGTAGGGTTGATAAGGATCTCATCGAGGTCGAAGAGAACTGTGTAAGTATACTTCTTACCAGCTTCCCAGTTATGAACAGCATTGTCGAGTACGAGAGGAACTGTGATTACCTGGTTCTCAAGCTTAGGAGTACCTGCCATAGCTTCCTGAGTATACTTGATTGTTACTGTAGTCGGCGTCTGAGGAAGAACGAGAACGCTAAGACCGCGATTTCCGTTTGCATCTGCATTCTCAAATACAGTAGCTGTAGTAGTAACAGGCCAACCTGCTGCATAATTGAAAACGTTAACAACTGGAGCAGGGTTTGTGCTGGCAGCAGTTGACCAAGTCTTGGTACCAGCCTTCATATCAGCTACGAGGTTTCCGACATTGTTAATATCGTTAACGATAACATCAGTAACAGTGAATGTATTGTTAGCTTCAACAGTCGACTTCATCTGGAAAACAATCCATGAAAGAGCGTGCTCGAACTTTACAGACACCTTCTCAGCAGCAGTTTCAGCTGTATAAGATGTAGATGTTGGAGAAACAAGGATATCATATGTACCAGCAAGGTCTGTAGGATACTCGAGGCCAGTGATAGTATAAACATCAGTAGCAAGAGTATGAGCTACCTTTCCTTTAAGATCAGCTGGGCTATAAGCAGCAAAACGGATAGAACCATTCTTTGGCCAATAGTAAGCAGTCTCACCACCCCAGTAGTTACCCTTATTGACAAACTTTACATCATTGAGGTAAGCACCTTCTGTTGTCTCATCCGCAGTAAACTCTGAACCTGCAGCCTGATTTGCCCAATAAGCGTAAACGCTGAAGTCCTCATTTTTGTTATACTCAGTTGTAGACATTACTCCCTGCTGAGCCTTTGTAGAAATGGCCGTTACAGGAGCAATCTTGATTTCAGAGTCTGCTTCGATAAAAGTAGGCTCAGTTTTAGCGCACGATGCTATCGCAGCGATGGCTAAGCATGAAAAGAAAATCTTTTTCATAATGGTTAGCATTAATTGTTGATATTTGTTTGTTTCTTATTATTCGTTTCCATCGGTGTTATCATCCCCGGTGGTATCATCCCCGGTGGTATCGTCGTCTCCTGTTGTATCATCATCAGAATCTTTAGGGGTGTCGTACCAGTCTTCAGGGAGTGGGATCAGGATATCTTCACCCACAGCATCCCAACCACCTACATTTGGTGTTACCGTAATCTCATCTGTACCGATTGAAAGATTGTAGGTATAATGCTTGCCAGGCTCCCACTTAGTCTGAGCATGACCCTCCTTAAGTTTCGTAAGGTTGACGACATAAGTCTCAGTAAACTCAGAATGGTCAGTAGATTCGACAGAATAAGTTATGCAGAGGTGGCCTTTGATATCTTGAGGAATGAACAGATACTCATCAAGAGTATAAAGTTTTGTTTTGTACGTTGTCTTGCCATCCTCCTCTACAGTATCATAATCTATTTCCATAGAGGCGTCTATAAGAGGGGCGCCTATAATGTATTTCACCTCCTGATCTGGAGTAAACTTAGTTTCATCAACCACCCATTCAATAGGATCAGATCCTGAAACTGTACCTGTACCTGTCGGAACTACATTTGTAAAAAACACATTCTTTACGGTAATCTTAGCCTCTATCACTGGGTCTACTCGCTTTGCAAGAGTCACGGTAATCCATGAAAGAGCATGCTTGAAATCCACAGATACGTTCAATGACGACTTGTTATACGAGCTCGGAGTCATATTAAAGTACATGATATCCTCATCATATCCCGTAGCACCCACCTTAGCAGCACTTACATTCGAGAATACCATCTTATTCTCATTCTCGGTAAATGTATAAGTAACTGCATCATCAGCTGTGAGCGCTGGAGCATGGTAACCAGCAAATACAAGCGAACCTGCACTTGGCCAGAAATATGCCACCTGTCCACCCCATTTGCCGTTGCTCTTCTCAATGAAAGGCTTTTCAACCACATATGGTGTCGTCGTTCCATCATCCAATCCTTCCTGGAAAGTCTCGATAGAAGAAGTAGCAGGGGCAGGGTTGAACCAAGACCAGACATTAAACGACTGACCTTTGAACTCTCCTGTCTGCATTATCGCTTTTGTAATGTTGGCGTTTACCGGAGTGATCGCAATCTCTTCGGCTGGCTCATACATCGGCGTTGTCTTGCTACAAGAAGCAAAAGCTGCGATAGCGATGGATATTAAAAATATTCGTTTCATAAAAACGCTGTTATATTCGTCTTAAACTATACTATTCAATCTCTGATGGTGTGTAAACCTCACCTGGATTAGGCCATTCAGATACTGTCGGGTTAACCAATATCTTCTCAGGATCGAAAGTAAGCTGATATGTATACTTCTTGCCTGCTTCCCATTTTGTTGTATACTTAGAAAGGTCAACTTCCACTATCTCATCTATAGTATCGCCAGCAGGGCTTTTATAGCTAATCTTCACCTCCAACTTTTTAGCAGCCTGCGGAATTACAACAAGACCTGCTGGGTTTGTCTCAAAGGTCACAGGCGCGTTTGTAAGTGGCTTCGATGAAGGTCCATAAACAGACATATCAGAATCATCATCCTCAAGCTCCCATGAAACTTTAGGGTCAGGAGCTACAGCTGTTCCTAAATATGTAAAGTCACCCTTTGTCTGAACGTCTTTAAGAGTCACTTCTGTTACTGCCCATACCCTGCCATCAACCAAAGCACCGTCTCCACCTTTTATCTGGATTGTTATCCATGAAAGAGCATGATTGAAAGTAAGAGGGACTGATACACCGTCGCGGCGATTGTTGTACGAAGTCGAAGTACGTCCGAAATAAAGGAGGTCAAAAGTCTTGTCTGTTTCAGAAGACTGAGTATATCCTTTTATCTCGAGTTTATCTGTTGTAAGGGTATAATTTACTTCTGTGCCGATTGGTTTCGAAGAGGTTTCTGGTGTCTCAGGCGCCGGAAGCGAGTATCCCGCAAAGACAAGCGAACCTGTGATCGGCCAATAGTATGAAGAAACAAGTCCTGACCAAATCCTTGTACTCTGTGGAGTTCCGGTATAATGATACTCTGCATCATACAGATATGTATCATAAAACCTCACATAGTCCGCAGAAGTCACTGCACCAGCTTTGAAATAAGGTGCATGATATGCGAATAGAGCAATATGGTTTGACTCAGGGTATACTCCATCACTGATTGCAGCCTTTGTGATGTTACCTGGGATCGGAGAAATAGTAATCTCACCGATCTGAGCATCATCATAGGCTACCTCTGTCTTGGTACATGCCAAGACAGCTGCCAGCGAGAGGAGTATGTAGATTGTTTTCTTCATTTTTAGCTAATTGTCTGGGTCGGGTTCTGAATACCTGTTGTTGCATCATCTCCATCAACATCTGGAACGGCATCATATTGATCCCAACCAGCTACAGTAGGAGAAATCATAATCTGCTGAGTAGTAATTATAACATCATATGTATACTTCTTTCCGGCTGCCCATGCTGAATCTGTTGAGGTTGGTGCCAAAGAAACAGTTTTTACCTCCTTGATTATAGTATTAGCCTGAGACTTAAATTCATATGTAATTTCTAGCAGACCATTGGTTTCATTAATATTCTGAGGGATTACAATTACATTATCATTGTTAGAAATATCAACTCCAGATGTAGTTAGAGATTTGCCTTTACCATTTTCATTGTATACTACTGTAGTAGCTGTTGCATCTTGAGGATAGTCATTATATACAACGTAGTCAACGTTATTACTTAAGTTGGCTGTAGGCCATGATGCAGTAATACCTAAGTTAGCTGTACCAGTTTTGTAAATATTCTTAACAACCACCTTTGTCACTTTCCAAGGAGAAGTTGAAGAGGCTGTTACATCGTTTCCTTTAAAGTTGAATACAAGCCAAGCACATGCATGCTTCATTTCAATCGACAATGCAGTACTCTGTGGCCTCTGTGGTTCTGTAATTGGGAACCACATAAGATCATTATCACCACTATCAAGCTGATTATAACCGGTAATTGTAAGTTGTTTGCCAGTCGTAAAATCCATGGAAACATTATTAGCTGATACATTACTGAGTTTAGAAACACCCGAAAAGATCAAGGACTTTTCATTTGGCCAATAAGCAGTCTCATTAACCCAAGCATTTATATTATCTGTATCAGTATTTTCAAACTGAACATCATCGAGATAACTATCGGTAAAAGTAGTACCCTCTCCTGCATTTGCATACACAAGAATTGGAAGATTAGGGTATTCACCCTGCACTGCAGCTTTGGTGCTGACTTTGGCTACTGGTGCGAAGGAGATCTGGTCGGGCAGGTCGTAGCTGATTTCTGTTTTGGTGCATGAAGCTACGACTGCGAGGGTCATCAGTATGTATGATATCTTTTTCATGGTTTTGTTAGTTTAAATAATAGGTGGTTACTTTACGTCCTGTGAAAGGCCTGAGCCTGAGCCTGTAGTCCAATCTTCTGCCTTAGGAGCAATCTTGATTTGGTCTGCACCGATAGTGAGGTTGTAAGTATAGTGAACGCCTGGAGCCCAAGCATTTGTTCCATTATATTGAAGAGAAACATCGCTCACATTTTCAGTGATTCTTGTTGTACCACTTGCTGCTGTAGTATAGCTATATGTTACAGATATATCGAATGGAGTCTGAGGAATTACTATAGTCTCACTGGTTGCAAGTGAAGTTGCACTTGCAGAAATACCTACACCTGTGCTATTATTGAAAATTGTCATATCTGAATCCGAATCAACTGCATTTGAAGTATTGGTCCAGGCTACTCCAAGTGGATTTTCTGTAAAAGTAACTGTACCCTTATTCTGCAAAGATTCTATTGTAACAGTATGAATCTTAATATCATTCCAATAACCTACGAGATTAGACTGAACTGCTACGTTGAAACTTAACTTAGAACACGCGTGATGCATAACAGGTGTAACATTTACCTCATTTGTAGTAGGTTTCTTATATCCATCTGGAGTATCACCTGCATCGTCACCATCTGTACCCTCATCAAAGAAATACATAAGATCTTTTGTTTCAGTTGCACTAGGAAGAGGCTGTACATAATCCTCAACTGTCATCTCGCCCCATGCTGACATTGAAACGTTTACATTATTTGTTGCCCCTGTCGCTGTTACACCTGCGAACTTAAGAGCTTTCTCATTCGGCCAATACTGCGGTGTAGAGCCTAAATAAACACCAGCTGTAGTGTTATCCTGGAAAAGAACATTTGTAAAATATGGTGTTCCTTCTGTTGTATATGCATATACGTAGAAATCCTGATCAAACGCAGGAGCATCATCTGCCTTAGTGGCGTACTTAGATACCGGAGCGAAAGAAATTTCACCTGGTTCATCAAATGTGACCTCTGTCTTTGTGCAGGCCAGTACCGCAGCCATTGCACAGATTGTAACCAAAACCTTTTTCATAATTTTATTATTTTTTATTTTTTTTTACTGCATTGTAATTATTCCACCTTCACCCCATGGATCTACTTTTGAGACGCTGAATTCGATCTTATATGGATTCTTGAAATTGAGGGTGTATGTGTAGTGATATCCAGCCTGCCAAGCTGCCCCGCTGTTATAGTCCAAACTTATATCGCCTACAGTCTTATCGTTATAGGTAACGCTAAGGGTTGTCGGTGGCTGAGGGATTACGATTGTTGATACCGAAGGTTTACTTCCGATTGTTGCTCCAGCTGTAAAAGACAACTGAGTATCTGTAGTAGGAGAGGTTGAGGACAAAGTCCATGTCGGATTGGCTGATCCAGAAGTGAAAGTTACTTTTCCAGAAGTATATAAATTAGCTATATCAACATTTTTAATTAGCCAATCGTCGCAAGGACCTTCATCCTGGCCTTCTTTCTTTTCGCCTTCTACCTTAATAGTAATCTTTGCACAAGCATGGTAAAGGATTGGTTCAACATCACCTTTGGCTTCAATTTCTTCAGTAAAGAACCACATAAGGTCATTATCACCATCCTGGTTATATCCACTGATAATCAATTCAACACTCTCCTCTTTTTCAGATGTGGCTTCAATGTAATTGCAATTAACATTTGTCTCAGTATCTCCAGTATATCCTGCAAACCAAAGAGAGTTAGTATTAGGCCAGTACTGTGTTGGGACACCATCATAAATACCATTTTTATCAGTATCTGTAAAAGCCGCATTAGCAAAATAAGGTATATAAGGAACATCTTCCTCTTTTGTATACGCAAACACATTAAGCTGTCCGCCAACATAACCAGCCTCAGCCTTAGTCATTACCGCTGCCGCAGGCGCAAACGCAATCTCGGACGGAGAGTCATAGGTGACCTCAGTCTTTGTACAGGCTGCGAGCAGGATGGCTGCTGCAAGTATGTTAATGACGTATTTCATTAGATTCTGATTTCTGTGTTGATGTCTTCCCATTCGTCTACCTTTGGCACGAATCCGCCGCTTCCGGATGTCATCGGCTTAGGGATATGGATCTGGTCGGTCTCGATGATGATGTGCTGGTCGCCGTTGTCATTCTGGAATGCGTCCGACACATCGAAGTCGAAGTGGTGGTCGTTACCTGCGATGTCGGTGAAGACGAGGGTAAGTACCTGGTTCATACCTGATTCAGGGTTGTATCCGAATGTGTTGAATCGTGCGGTTACACGGCCGTTTTCGTCGATGACCGGGGTATCGAAGAAGACAGACACGAATTCTTCCGACTTCTGGTTCAATCCGATCTTGTTGTGCTCTACCAGACCTGTGACTACACCCATGATGGAACCGACGTTCTCGACACCTGTGACCTCGGTCACGTCGAGAAGCCATGATTCGACGACGGTCTCGGCATTCGAATCGAGGATGAGGGTCGGAGCCTCGGTACTTCGTGCAGGGACGAAGACGTCGTTGATTCGACCGACGAAGAGGTGGTCAGGGTCGTATACGATGTTTTCTTCGTCGACCTTCGAGTCGGTCGTACGGCTTCGGAGCTTTGTCTTGAATGAGTCCGGGATAAGGGAGGTCGAGGCGTAGATCTTATGGAACCAGTTCTCTTCCTTGAGCCATGTGGACTCTGTATCGAAGTTGTAGACGAGTACGTCGTATGTTCTGTCCGGTACGAGGCTGACCTGTCCTCCGGTCGGAGGGAGGAAGGACTGCGAGACGAATGCGCCGCTTTCAGAGTCGTAGAATACGCATCGCATGATCGAAGGGTCCTTCGGTACCTCGTAGTTGGTTACATCCTTGTTGATTTCGATGTTAAGGATAACGGTGTAGTCCGCCGTAAGGATCGGACGGCGTTCGCAGGATGCGAAGATGCATGAGAGCATCAGGATTATGATCACAATACGCTTCATTTCTCACCTCCCACTCTATATTCCTTAGGCATCTTTGTTCTGACTGTGATAGGGAGAACGAGCGATACGCCAGCCCTTGTTGGGCCGAAGAAGCTTGTCGAGTTGTACTTCACTCCCGGTACGGCGATCAGGTCCGAATAGTCTGACGCGAGGTAGTACGGACGGTACTGCGTGCGGATGAAACCGAGTCCGATGTTGAACTCAAGACGAAGAAGGTCGCGTGCGATAGGGAGGGAATAGGTGTAGTCCACACCGAAGTCCATATACTCTCCCTGCGAGCCTTCTCTTGTAAACTGAAGGTCGTACATACCGATACCGGCATACAGGCCCACTGCGTGGCCCTTGAGTCTGCTGGTACGGTCCCAACTCTTATTTTTGCCTGGGAACCAGTATTTTACGTCAACGAATCCTCCGAGAAGCTGGAGACACCACTTGTTGCTCTTTGGCGAGATCCATGGGAAGTAATAGTCAGCTCCGATCGACCAGCGGTCCTTGATAGGGATCTCGACTCCGAAGTTCATCGCCGGGAGGAGAAGGTTGGTGCGGGCTGCGAGGATGGTCTTGCGCCATGGGATGACCCTTTCATAACCAGGGTTGTACATCGGTTTCTCAAGAGTCTCGAATGTCGGAGTATGAGTAATCGACTTCACCTCGGCAACAGGTACGAGGCGCACGAACTCGTCTACTACTCCGTCGAGGACTACGCAGAGGGTGATGGATGAGTTTCGAAGGGCGTAGAAATGGTTTTCCACGATGAAGTTCCATCCTTCCTCACACTCTCTGAGGGCAGCCTCAGTGTCTTCAGTATCTGAGGTGTTTTCTATGATCGAGAGCATCTGGGCACACTGAGGGAAGTCAGGATTGGCTCTGAGGAGCTGTCTGAGTCCGTCCCAGTTCTCTTCCATTATGTCTGTAAGTATGGTTGCTTCCCTGAATTCCGGGAACATCTGAAGTATCAGCCTCTTTGTGCTGTTCACACGGGCTTCCGCCACTCTTCTGTTGACTTCTACCGATCCGTCCGGAGACGCAGTCGAGAGGATGAGGAGGGAGTCGGTGACAGCATGGCCCATTTCGAAGGTCGCACGGATGTCTTCCCGCATTCGGTCGAGCACGCGGTCGTTGCCCTGGAACGATCGGTCGATGCGGGAGCTTCCCTTTTTGAAGAAGATGTTGTAGCGTTTCTGGACATATTTGGTCGAAACGACCTTGAGGGTATCATACTGGTGGCCTTCCTTAACAGCATCCGCAGTACCCTGCGCAGAAGCGGTAACGCTTGCAGCAAGAGACAGCAGAAGGAGCGAAACAATCCAGAATTTTCGCATATTAAGTTTTAGCGGGCTCAACTTTAGTTAAATAGTTAGTTGCAGTATGAATTTGTCGTTCGTCAATATCGGACATACAAAGATAAAATCTTTCTAAGAAAAATAGAAACAATTTCTTAACATTTTTTACCACACATTTACATATTTTACCCCCCCCAGAATGTAACTATCTGATTATCAAGTGCCATTTGAGTTAACAAAAATTGTTTTGCAAAACTTATAATATGTGTCTCTGGAGACTCCATATTTCATACAGATGTCCTTTATACGTATTCCAGCTGCCTGCATCCTTCTTATTTCGTCCTTGTTGCGGCTCAGCAGTTCCATTTTCGGAGCATATCCTTTCTTGCGTCCGAGTACTTTTCCTTCGGCTTTTCTAAGCGCCAATGCTTCCTTTGTCCTGAGTGATATCAGGTTGCGTTCGATCTCGGCGACGAGACCGAACGCAAAGCAGAGTATCTTGCTGTTGATCGTGTCATCGAAGCGATACTGTTCCTTGACCGTAAGGATGGTTATCCCCTTCTTGAGGCACTTGCCCATTATCATCATGATATCGGTCAATGTTCTGCTGAGTCTTGATACCTCCGAGACGATCAATGTGTCTCCTTTCTTCATTCTTGTGATTGTCCTGCCTAGCTTTCTGCCCGATACCTGCTTCTTTCCGCTGACTGTTTCTGAAATCCACATATCTATTCCCAATCCATTGCGTTCTGCATAACGTTGTATTTCATCACGTTGATTTTCAGGACGTTGTTTGTCTGTGCTTACTCTTAAATATGCTACTATCATAATTCATATTGTTTAAAGTTTACGTTGCAGTGGTTTATCGTATGGTGTGCGGTTTAGACGAACGATTGAAACGGCACAAAGACTAGCGCCCTAGAAGAGAGGTGCAGGTCTGCTTTTTCTCGTATAGTTCAATATCGTGCATAAGGGTAAATTGGTTTTGAAATTGACATGAAGATTCGACTCATATTAATTATGGCAGGTCTATCCTGCGCGCTGTCCATGATGGCGCAGGAGCATATAGAGAAGAGGTATACCTTCTTCTACCGTGTCAATCAGTCAGTCATTGATCCTACCTATATGGACAATGAGCACACGATCCAGACGATGATCGATGACGTCACCACCACCCTTGAAGTAGCAGGCAACATTCCGGACTCGCTGTTGATTTATGCTTCCGCTTCCCCAGAAGGATCGATTCAGGTCAACCAAAGACTCGCTGTTCAGCGTGCAGAAAATGCCAGAGTCCTGCTTGCAAAGCATTTCCCGCAATTCACCTCAGCAAACACAAAGATCGAAAGTCGCATCAATGACTGGAGCGGACTCATCCTTACTCTCCGCCGCGACTCTTCAATAGTCCACAAAGATACTCTGCTCAAGGTACTTACCGATGACAGAATCGTGGACAAGACAGCTGCTCTCCGTGCTATTCCTCAAGCATATGCAGAAATCCGTGATGGTGTATTCAACAGTATGCGTTCCGCAACTGTAACAATCCGCGTAATCGGAAAGAAAGACGAATTCGTAGCAGAACACGCCCTTACCATCACTTCAGAGAATCCTATGAACTTCCCGACAGAAGGAGGAAAAGGAAGAATCACATTTACCAAGACTGTTCCTGACGAAGTAGTACCGACAGTGGTCAGCGGCTCGGAATGGGTAAGCAATGTTGTACCGTCAGAGGACGGCATCGATTTCGAGGTCGCTCCTAACCCATCGTTCGAGCAGCGCAGCACTCCGGTTACAATCGAGTACTTCGGCAAGAACTATGAGGTAACCGTAAACCAGGAAGCGGCAGAGCCCGTTATCGAGGAGGTTCCGGAACCGGTTGAAGAGCCGGTGGTAATCGAGCAGCCGGAGCCTGTACAGCAGGAAGAAAGAAAATTCTTCATGGCCCTCAAGACCAATACTCTCTACGATCTGGCCCTTGTTCCGAACATCGGTCTCGAATTCTACCTTGGAAAGAACATTTCGATAGCTGGCAACTGGCAGTACGCATGGTGGAACCTCGACAAGAAAGCATGGTACTGGCGTATTTATGGCGGCGACCTCGCAGTAAGATATTGGTTTGGCAAAGCTGCCAAGAGCAAACCTCTGACAGGCCACCACGCAGGAATCTACGGCCAGATGCTGACCTATGACTTCTCGACCGCGAAAAAGGGCTATCTGGCAGACAAGATGAACTGGAGTGCCGGACTTGAATATGGTTACGCCCTCCCGATCGCCAAGAGACTCAACATTGACTTCACTTTAGGTCTCGGATACCACTGGGGAATCTTCGAAGAGTATATCCCTATCGACGGCCACTACGCATGGCAGGCGACAAAGAAACGTCAGTACATCGGACCGACCAAACTGGAGGTATCTCTCGTATGGCTGCTCGGCCGCGGTAATGTAAACGAAGGAAAAGGAGGTAAGCGATGAGAAGGTTATTCTTACTGATTGTCGGCCTCACTTCGATCCTGGCCTCATGTACCCATAAGGAACTGTGCTACGACCACCGTGAGCATGCGCACCGTTACCACATCAACATCATTGCCGATTACAGGTATGACTGGGAGGAATGGTATGGCGGCACAAACTGGAAGGAGAACTGGCCTGAGCATTTCATGGACTATGACACCCTCCGTCCGACCAAGCCAAGCGGTCTTCGAGTGGTGAACTATAATATCGTGGACGGCTACAACATCCACAACCTGAGCCCGGACGGCGGCGTGGTCACTCTTTATGAAGGCGTAAACAACATCCTGTTCTACAACAATGACACGGAGTACATCCTGTTTACCCGCGAAATGAACGGAAACTTCGCGACCACACGAGCTACCACCCGAACCAAGACAAGGGCGACATACCTCGGCAGCGAATATGCCAACGAAGGAGAAGAGACGATGACTCCGCCGGACATGCTCTATGCGAACTTCATCGAAGGACATACTCCGGACAAGGTGGCGGAACCGACTCCGATCGAGATAACCCTCCAACCGCTCGTATATACTTATAAGGTACGATATGAGTTCGAATCCGGACTTGAATATGCGTCGATGACCAGAGGAGCGCTTTCAGGAATGGCACGTTCGGTAACGATGGACACCGGAGACACTTCCAAAGAGGCGGCAACGATCATCTATGACTGCGAAATGACCGATTATGGTGCCCGAGCCCTCGTGACGACATTCGGAATCCCGGACTTCCCTAATGCCAACTACCCGACCCGAACAGAAGGTCGAAAACACGCACTCAACCTCGAGGTCCTCATGCGAAACGGAAAGATGATAACCTTCGACTTTGATGTAACAGACCAGGTGCTCGCACAGCCTCACGGAGGAGTCATTACTGTAAAGGGAATCGTGATCGACGAATCATTGGGAACATCAGGATCAGGATCATTCGACGTAGAGGTCAATGACTGGGGCGATTACGAAGACATCGAACTCCCATTGTAAAACTAGATTAAAAGATTATAAAACAATAATTTATGAAAAAGTATTTATTGACAGCACTTGCATTTGCGGGTATCGTTGCCTGCAATAAAGTGGAAAACATCGGCCCTAAGGCAGAGCCTGCCATCACCTTTGGTGATTCATTTGTAGAGGTAAAGACCCGCGCGGCCGCAGATCCTCAGATCACAACTGGGTCGATCGACAAGTTCTATGCATGGGCATATGTAAACGACCAGTCGGCTATGGTTCTTGACAAAGAGCTCGTAACCAAGGATGCTGCTAAGGGATGGACATATGAGAACATCCAGTACTGGCTTCCTTCAAGCACCTATTATTTCGGAGCCATCGCACCGGTAGGCGATGACAAGGGAATCACAGTCAACACAGCTACAGCAAACGAGTATGGACTTGGAAGTGTGGAATTTGTCAACAAGGATGGTTCTGTGGACCTTATCTATGCAGCAAAGTCTGTGACTACAGATGCGGACGTGGTTAACAAGGATCCGGGTAAGGTGGAGCTTCAGTTCTCACACCTTCTTTCAAAGGTCAAGTTCACATTCACCAACGGCTTTGTTACAGACAATGCTAAGATGACTATTAAGAACATCAAGATGGAAGTTCCGAAGTCGGGAACGCTTAATCTTGCACAGGAAGACTGGTGGTCTACAAATGCATGGGCTGTCACATCTGACAAACTGACTCTCGAGTTCGGTGACGTAAACGGCGGAAACAAGCTTGAGGCTACAAAGGGCGACGAGTGCGCTAACGTACGTTTCACTATTCCTGACGACGACACACGTCTTTATACAATCACATTCGATGTAGCACTCTACCTCGGAACATATGAGACTCCTGCATATCAGGTAAGCAGAACTGTAGAGCTCACAAAGCAGGAATTCAAGATCGGAAAGAGCTACAACTTCAAGACCACCATCGGTCCTGAGAACATCCACCCTGACGGTCCTCTCCGCCCAATCGTATTCGATGTAGAGGTCAAGCCATGGGAAGAGGCAACTGCAAATCAGCTTCCGTTAAAGAAATAACAAACAACAACAATAATAATTAATTAACTAATCCTAAGTATTATGAAAAAGATTATTTTTTCTGTGTTGGCGCTTGCTGCTTTGGCATCCTGCGTAAAGGAGCAGACTCTCGAGACATTGGAGCCTGCAAAGATCGAATTCTCCGGAGCTTTCGTAGAGAAAGCGACGAAGGCCGATGATCCGAGCACAACTACTGACAACATCCCTGAATTCTACGTATGGGGTATCATGGATGAGGCTGCCGGTATCGTTTTCGATGACGAGAGGGTTTACAGAGGAAATGCTGGATGGACATACGACCAGACCCAGTACTGGACTCCAAGCCACAACTATTACTTCGCTGCATTCGCAGGCGACCGTAGCAACGACCAGATCAAGATTGAGCTTGCTGCTGCCAACGGTATGTCAGAGGCAGGTCTTGGTATCGCTACTTTCACAAACGTTGACGGTACTAACGACTTCCTTTATGATGAGTATGAGTATGAGACTCCAGCATCAGTAAACACAAAGCCTGCTGATGTCAAGTTCGAGTTCGACCACCTCCTTTCAAAGGTTAAGTTCTCATTCACTAACGGATTCGTTAACGACAACAACACTATCGTTGTTAAGAATATCAAGATGGTCGTTCCTAACCAGGGTACTATCGACCTGACTCAGACTGACAATGGTTATGTTTGGACAGGCCTTCAGGGCGAGACTACTCTCGACATGGGTCACATGGATGCCGCTGCACGCGTTGCTATCGGTAAGACAGCATCAAGCGACAACGAGCGCCTCACCATCCCTGCAGCTGCTACTCAGGAGTACGAAGTTACTTTCGACGTAGAGCTCTGGATGGGTGACGTAAAGGCATCTGACGCATCTAAGACCGTAAAGATCAACGGTTGCGCACTCGAGCCAGGTAAGTCCTACAACTTCAAGGCTACCATCAACCACGAGAACGTAGACGAGAATCCTCTCTTCCCTATCGAGTTCGAGGTTGAGGTTGATGAGTGGGTTGAGGAAGAGTATGACGGTGGCGTGATTGCTACTAACGCTGTTTCTAACGTAACAGAGCTTCAGGAAGCTGTCAACAATGGTGGTCTCGTAACTGTAGCTCAGGATATCGTTCTTGATCAGCCGCTCAACATTCCTGGAACAGCTAACGTTGAGGTAAAGTCTACTGTGGCGGTTCCTAACGTTGTTACAATTGATCTTAATGGAAAGACAATTTCTTATTCAAGCGATGCAGCTGCATCTCACGCAATGATTAATGTTGCCAAGGGTTCAACTTTGATCATCAAGGATTCGGCAGAAGGTGGTAAGATTTCATTCGAGTATACTGGAGCTGGTGATCCTAATTTTGGTTGGGGTACATACACTATTGTTAACAACGGTAACCTCATTGTTGAGAGTGGTAAGGTTGAGATTCTTTGCGACATTAACACTGACGATCTTGCATCACATATGTACAGCACTATTGACCAGGGCGATGGTTCAACAACAGTCAATGGTGGTACAATCAGCAATCCATCATATCGTTCAATCCGCATCAGAAAGGGTTCATTGACAGTCAATGGCGGTGTAATGGAGGGCCAGGTATGGATGCAGCCATCTGCTGAGAATACCGAAATCACTATCAATGGCGGTGAGTTCGCTCCACGCGGTGTTGACGGTTCATCAGTATTTGTTGAGAATAAATCAAAGAAGGTAATTCTCAATGTTACAGCAGGTACATTCGCAACTAAGATCGGTGCTTCTGACTTCACAAAAGAAGGTGTCAAGGGCACAGTTAAGGGCGGTACTTTCGGTACTATCGATAAGAACCTCGTAGCTGAGGGATACTATGCAAACCTGATTGATGGTAAGTATGTAGTAAGCGATGTTCTTTATGCAACAAATGCTGAGGATATGGCTGCAGCATTGAAGGCTAACAAGGAAGAGATTTCAGTAATTCTTGCTAACGACATCGAGTTGCCAATTTCTTCACTTGGACAGCAGACAGGCGGAAGCGGCGAGTATAAGCTTGGTGGCGAGAACACTAAGAAGATCACTATCGATCTCAACAACTATAATCTCAACATCACCACTACATACTGGTCAAACCTCGGTGCAAAGAACGATGACGCTATCTTCACCATCAAGAACGGTACAATGACCAGCTCACAGGCTACCGGTACTTGGAACTCTTATGACCTCTGCTTCTCGAACTGTAACTATGTTCTCGAGAACGTAGTTTTCGAGAAGGCTATCGCACTCGGCAGCGCAAACAAGTCATTCACTCTCAACAATGTAACTATCAACGAGACTCATGACTACTATGCAATGTGGATTGAGGCTGTAGGTCAGACAGTAACTATCGATGGTCTTACAGTAAAATCTGCTGGTCGTGGTATCAAGATCGACGAGCAGTATGTTGACGCTCCTGCAAAGGTTACCTTGAACATCGCTAATTCTACATTCGAGACTGCAAATAAGGCAGCCATCCTTGTTAAGTCTGTAGCAGGTGCAGAAATCAATGTATCTGACATCGACATTACAAAGGTTGCAGCAGACGACGACTTCGCTGTTTGGGTAGACGAGGACGCAGCAGCTTATGCAGATAAGGTTGTTGTTAATGGCGCGTTTATAAAGGTCGAGGGAGATGAATCGGCTGCAGTTGCAAGTTCTGCTACTGAGCTTTCTGCAGCAATAGCCGCGGGAGCAACTTCTATCTTCT
>JAEIGA010005629.1_pt1 | contig 19114 bp, 17 predicted proteins | sample 9270691 | NCBI WGS metagenome assembly JAEIGA01 (sample SAMN17057246, study PRJNA624740) | gut metagenome | biome: biome; isolation source: fecal sample | host: Bos grunniens | place: China: Xizang | collected 2019 | reverse complement strand
TTCCGGTTTTGGGATTTAAACATTTATTTCGCAATGTTTAATGCTCTTGTGTATTGCGCCGATACATATGCAAACAAATCGCTTGTGCTATCTGAGTCAATTTTGTGCCAACCAGAGGTTGTTTCCAGCACCGCTACCGGGTAGCCAACTTTTTTATAAACATATAGCTTCGTTCCTGAAACTGATGGAGCTGAACGTACGTTTAAGTTTTCAGTCGTAGTTTCATAGATTGCATATGCTCCAAAGTCCTTACCACCCATCGCTTTGTCTAATTGGTATGCATGTCCGGCTGCTTTTTGACCCCAATAAGGATCAGAAGCGTAGCGAACATTGATTCCGCGAGATTTGTTACCAAACATACCGCCATTTGCATAGGCACCTGATAAAGGTATATAGTTTTTATTCAAATAGCGCTCAGACAGCGCCTTAATGCAGTCACTCACTGTCGCAAACCCTGCACCCTGTTCAGGATTGCTGTCGTAAACAGCCAACCCGAATAAATTATTGTTCTTTTGAGCATGATCGCTCATTCCATAGTTACTTTCATGAATGGCTAATGATAATACAAGTAATGCATTTAATTTATAGGTTTCTTCAGCTTCTTTTACAATTGAACCAAGTCCAATTAATTTACTTTTTGTAGTAGCATCCTTATAAATAGCATAGGTTTTAGGATTACTTGTATATAGAGCTTCTCTTTCAGCAAGCCTTTTTGTAATGATTGCATCTAATTCTTCTGCTGTATAGTTTGTTTTTGTACGGAAAGGCAGCATATTGAAATATTGATAATACGTGCCGATTACAGTGCCTGATGCATTTGTAAATGTTGCACCATCCCAGCTGTAATATTTAATATTTTGTTGGAAGTTTACTGGTGCTTTACCAACTATTGATGCAGCGTACGTATTTTTTAAAGGGTTATAAATACGGTAAACTAAATCACCAGCTTTATTCACTTCATAGTAGGAACGGCCCTTTGAAGCAGCTGTTGGAATCAGCAGTGTATCTTCATGCTTCACATAAGCTTGTCTTCCTGCAATTTTTACCGTGATTTTGCTAGCATCAGAAGTAACATATTCTAGCTCTATTCCAGCTGGTACAGAAGAATAGACTGTGCTCATATTGCTTTCATATAAAACAGTAGTCGCTTTGCCACTTGGATTGCTTACCGCCATTCCGGAGCCCATTTTAATAATTTCATCATTATATAAAATTACTTGCGTTGCCGGGTTCGTAAATTGTTTCATAGCATCATCATACGTTTTATATGATTGACTGCCAGTGGAAATATTCCCCGCTGAATCTATTGTTCCGATTTTGTATGGATTTGATTCAGCTGGTGGTGTTGGTTCGGCTGGTGGCGTTGGTTCCACTTCCTCTTGTTGGTCTTCATAAACCTTCAGCATACGATAAATAAATGCAGCTGCTTCAGCACGAGTAGCTGTATTTTGCCCTTTGAATGTATTGTCAGGGAAACCATTAACGATGCCCAACCCTACCATATATGAAACTGCATTTCTAGCACTATTGCCGATTGAATCAATATCAGTAAATGAAATTGTTCCTGAAACTTTCGTTACTCCTAAGTGATTAAGTGCCCGGTCAATCATTAAAGCTACTTGCTCACGGGTAATGGCTTGATTAGGCCTGAATTCCGTGTTGGAGTAACCATTGATGATTCCTGCCTGAGCCGCTGCATTTATACCAAAAGCTAAAGCTGAGTTCGGATTAACGTCATTAAACGTCTGTTTGCCGCCTGGAAGATTGAGTGCCCGTGTAATAAATGTCGCAAATTGCCCTCGGGTTACATCTTCAAATGGGGCATAGGTTCCGTTTCCATAGCCTTGGAGAACACCTTTTTCTATCATAGCACGCATTTCTTTCTCCAATTTGATACCGGTAATATCATCTGCAGCAGATGCTTGCGAAATCGGCAGTATTGTTACAATGAGTGTCAAACTAAGAAGTAATGATACTATTTTTTTCATTTTGAACTCCCTTCTAGTAAATATTTATAAAAAATCTCGTATTTTATAAGCCAAAAGATATTTTAACATATATTTTCGTAACGATTATAGCGTTTTTTCTTTCCTCATTTTGTATGCCTTCACAACATGATAGAATTATAGGCTCTAATATCCTTTGCTTACACAATTTTTCCGCACATGATTAATGATTAATCATTACCGCAACTTTTCTTTCAGACGGTGGCGAAAGTACTCCTTAAATTCCTAATAAAAACCACTCTTAAAATGGTACAGAGTGGTTCTAGTTGTAGTGATATTCTATTTTAATAAATCATGCTCTGCTCTAGATAAAAACACCGCAAAGGTCGCGCGATTCATATAATCATGCGGACGAAAAGTTTGATCTAAATAACCCTGAGCAATACCGTTCTGAACAACTTTTTTTATATGTTCAAAGCCCGTAACATCGGATGATATATCTGAAAAATATATTTCTTCGCTATCCATACCAGAAAGCTTATAGGCTTTCGAAATTAGGATGCTCATTTCGGCTCTTGTTACTGCTTGCTTTGGTCGGAATGTCCCATCTAGAAAACCATCAATAATTCCTTCCTTAGCAGCAGCGCCAATATAACCTGCAGCAACACTTTTCGGATCTACATCCTTGAAAGGTACATCATTTTCAAGTGGCAGACCGATGGCATTAACTAAAAGCATAACCGCTTCTTCCCTTGTAATAAGCTGATAAGGCTTCAATTCCCCCGTCGGATACCCTTTCATAATTCCTTCTCTATATAAATAAAGCATATTACGGGTGAACCAAGTTTGGTTATTCATGTCTTTAATACTTGGTTTACCCAAGTTGACAATGATTGTTTCTTCCTCTTCTCTGTTTTCTTTACCATCCACAATCGGAACCAGACGATATTCAATCTCGCCCCTTACTCCATAATCTGCGGTGGATAATAACATTCCATTTGATATTATTTTTGAATCATTTCTGTATAAATTATATGGAGACGATTGTAAGGGCAACTCTTTAAGAGTAATACGAACTGTTGCCTCTTCTGTTGTAATCGATAGGTTAGATTCGTTTTCTCCCTTTTGTAGCCAATTTGGTTGAACAAGTCCATATCCATATTTTGTATCTCTTCCTGGTTCTCCGAGATCGATGGCATTTTCCTGCAACAGATTACGAATTTCTACTTTTGATAAATCAGGATACTTCTCCATATATAAGGCTGCCATCCCCGAAACAAATGGGGCTGCCATTGATGTTCCTGACATCCGTGCATATCCAGACCCATTGCCATCCTGAAGATTCTTCGGATACGTGCTTACAATGGCTTTTCCCGGAGCAGAGAATTCCACTGCTGGACCGAAAGTGCTTCTTTTAGAAATGATATGGCCCTTGTCTAAGGCTGTTACAGCTATTACTTCATCGTATTTAGCTGGGTAACGAACCCCTTCCTCAAGACCAGTTATATTTTCTTGATTGCCAGCGGCAGCTACAATTAAAATGTCACTCTTATATGCCTTTTGTATAATTTCTTTTAGTATAAGGTCCTCACTGGTTGAATCTAGGCTTAAATTAATAATGTCCATTTCGTTTTGAATTGCCCAATCAATAGCTGCTACAACAGAGGAAGTCGTTCCCTCACCATCTTTATCCAAAACTTTCAAAGCGAATAAGTTAGCTTCTGGCGCTACCCCTACAACTCCGAAACCATTATCTAGCGCTGCCATAATACCTGCAACATGCGTTCCATGTCCATTGTCGTCATTATAGCCCCCGGCGCAAGCATCGGGATAGCTCGCCAATCCAAGAAAGCACTCTCCCCCGGCGATGCTTAAATCAGGGTGGGAACGATCGACTCCTGAATCGATTACGGCTATATTAACACCTTTTCCTGTTAAAGAAGAAGTTGTATTGCTATCAATATTTAAGCTATCATACCCCCAACTTTTCATTTGAGATTGTATGCTAACCGACTGGTCATATTGAATACTTTTCACTTTGTCTTCTTTTGAAAAAGTAGGAATATGATGAGCCTTTATTTCAGCCGTCACAGCTTGAATAGATTCATATTCATGAATTACATTTATGCCATATTTACTTAGAAGCTCATGGTCTATCCTATCATTGAATATAATATTGACCTTCGCCTGCTCTTCATACCCAATATCAGCTGCAGCGCCTTCGTTTTGAAACATTGCCAGTAACACGATCATAAATGTAAGTATGCCGAAATTTCTCCTCATTGAAGTCTCCCCTATTATTCTATTAATTTCACATTATTCTAATTATATCAAACAAAATAGAACGACGTAACATTCTTATGAATTGTAAAATATTCTTGTTCTATCGAATCTATTTACGGAAGAAAGACTAAATCGTTTACGCCAGTCTATTGTTCTGAGCAGTGGTATATATTTTTCTAGTTCCCTTTTTGCTTACTGCGCCACAAGGTGAATGATTGTCATTTAATCATTACTCGGGAATGAGAGGAGATTAATAGAAGAAAGGCTAATTACCAATTCAAACAAGCAAGGGACCTTTCAAAAATCAATTAATGACTTTTGAAAGGTCCCTTGCTTTGTATCAATAATAGCTGCTTACGTTATAGCCTTCAGCACCAAAGTAGTCTAATATGCCATGATAAATGGCTTTAGCTGCTTTTTGCTGATAAGCAGGATTAATTAACTTCGCATTATCATCCGCATTGTCAATGAAGCCTAGCTCTACTAACGTCGCTGGCATTGTATTGTATTTAATTACATAATAGGAGCCTTTTTTTACACCACGATCCTTGGTTCCCATTGCAGCTACTAATCTTTTTTGAATGTAAGTAGCTAATTTATTACTATCTTCTGTATAAGGGTTTTCAGCTGCACGATAATAGTAGGATTCCGAACCGCTAGCACTACCATTAAAGGCATTCGTATGAATACTTACAAAAGCAGATCCTTTAACCTTTGTCGCATAAGAAACACGGTCTGCTAACTCAACAAATACGTCTGTTGATCTAGTCATTTCTACTTTTATTGGGGTATTCTTCAAATATTGCTGCAAGTATAGACCCGTTTGTAAAACAACATCTTTTTCTTTTGCTCCTAATCCAATAGCACCAGGATCTTTTCCACCATGACCTGGATCAATAACTAAAGTAAGTTCTGACAATGGATTTGTTGAATCCACATTTCCACTCGAACCCCCACTAACTAAATAGCCATTGGATACAAAACCAATTAAAGAACCGGATTTGACCATCGTCCAAGATCCAACCTTATAAGCAACCTGTACCTTTGTTTGTTTTGTGACAGTACCTTTAACCGGATAATTAGTAGAAGGACCCGTTCTGACATTCAAAGAGTTTGCATTTACATATAAGTACTCCTCAGAAAGTGGTAATGTTGGCGTCAATCGATAGCTATAGTTAATCGCCCTGGCTAAAAACACCGCAAAATCGGCGCGAGTAATGTTCTGGGCTCCACCAAAATCCCCATTAGCGAAACCTTGAGCTATTCCTTTGGATTTTAATGCTTCAATTGCAGTTCCAGTTGTGCCATCCGTTGCATATCCGAAGGCTCTACTTATTAATAATGCCATTTCAGCACGAGTTACATTTGCACTCGGTTTGAAACTTCCATCAGAATACCCATTAATAATTTTCTTCTCAGTTGCTGACATAATATAGCCAGAGGCAAAATTACCTGAACTTACATCAGTAAAAGTCGTATTGCGCTGTGTGCCGTTTAGTCCAATCGCTCGACCAATCATAGCTGCTGCTTCAGCACGTGTTACTGTACGAGATGGATTGTAAGATCCGTTGGCATCTCCTTGAACAATTTTCCCTTGAGCTAAATAAGAGATTTCCTTATAAGCCCGAAAACTAGCAGGAACATCATTAAAGCTCGTTGATGCAGCTGCAGATGAAAGGTTAATACTCAGAAGAGTAGAAACTGCTAGTAGTAAACTTAGAAGTATTTTTACAGATTTCATACTTTTTAAGACCTCCTCCTTCACTTTTTCTACCATTCTAACATATTAACATACGTTATTAGCAAATTAACGGGTAAAATCAATAAATTTAAAGAATAATAGCGAATTTTCATTCATTATGTCAACTCACAGAAAACGATGCTGTCACTTCTTGCAACTACAGTGAAAATTCACAAGTGATATACTATAATTAAGTGAAACTTTACTTTGTAGGAGTCTGCTCTCCATAAATAAATTTAGATGAATACTTTTTATTTTTATGGAAAATGTTGTTTTTCGGCTATACTTTAATATACGTGTAATTATTGGAGGTGGAATAATGTCAAACGAGTTACTTGTCTTTGGCGAGGAGCTACAGCCGCTTGTAAATCCACAGTTACCAGAAGACATGGTCACTGTTCAACGTGGGCTGCTACTATACAGACAAGAGATGGTATATCGTAAGGTGGAACGGGAAGAAATAATCACCGCTACAGTCCAAGATGTAACACCGTGTCAAGTATCACTCGATTTGTCCTTTCCGGCAAATAGCCAATGTACCTGCAACCCATTAGGAGTGTGCCGTCATCAAATGGCTGTTTTTTTCTCCTCTTATTCTAAGATACAATCTGTCAGTGATTGGGTGCAAACCTGGAAAAACGGCAAATCACATCTGAATACTTTGCCACTTCAGCGTGCAAAGGAACTTTTTCTTGAAGAAAAACCAATGGAGAGAACCTATTCCTCCTGGAAAGAATCAATGGAAGACGCTTATCAAAAGCAAATTATTTATTTCCTGACTCAGCCCGCCTATACGCTATCTACGAAGTGGGATTCCTATTTACAGCGTCTAAAATCAAAAATGCCTATAGAATCCGAGTGGAAACTACTGTACTTATTTCTTTTATACTTTCATACTTATACCTTTACATTACGCACTCTTAAAAATGAAAGCGTAAGCGGTTCAGCGAGAATGTTTTTAGAAGAGGCTGCAGATGAGCTGCTTGACCAACTGAATTATTTGATGGATTTATTCAACCGCTCAGCCCGACCTTTTGCCTTCGATGATTTCTTTGATGGATTACAAAAGGACATGGATCAATTATTGGAGGATTACGGCGAACTAACCGTCCATTCCATTAACATATATCGTGCTATCTGGACAGATATTCTAAAGGAACGTACCTGGCGACAAAATGCACTGGTTCGCTTACAGGAAAGGTTAAAGGACACAGAGGTTAAGGCGGATGTTTGTCAAACGGTTCTGATTGCCGTCATTCATTTATTGCTGCTAACTGGAAAGGATGAAGAAGTACCGGCATTACTAGAGGAACTGCGTCCTGAGGACTTCCCGTTCATTTCGTTTTGGATCAGTCATCTTGATGAACAGAAATCGGCTATATTCATCGAATATGCAATCGAAAACATTCAAAGCTACCTCAGCTATTTGCAACATTATTATCGCATTAATCAATTTATCGGACACTTAAGCCCATATGTTCGGAACTATTGTGCTAAAACGAGGCAGCCTGACTTATATGAGAAGTATTGCGAGAAATGCATGCCCCATTCTCTTATGTTTTATAGTCGTGCTTTGCTGGAAAATGGGAAATATAAAAAATGGGTAGAGCTGTATATATACAACAACATCGATTATAAATTTATTTCAAATGAGGATCTTAAGCTAATCCAAACACATGAACCAACATTATTGCTGCCGTTATTGACCAGCATTGTTTCCGAAAATATTGAAGCAAAGAACCGTCAAAGCTATCGAGAGGCTGTTCGATACATGAAGAAAATTCGTTCAATATATAAAAAAGAAAAGAAATTAGAGCAATGGGAAAGGTATATTCATTTGATACAAACAACTCACAAAAGACTACGTGCCTTTCAAGAAGAGTTGAAAAGAGGGAAATTGATTCATGTTGACTAAATTAACTGTGCATACACAATGTTTGCAGGACGGAGATTTTTTTATAACTGCATTTGGAAATAACGGAGAAGCCCTGCATCCTTCCCGTTACTCAAAACAGTTATTCGCATGGGATGAAGCCAGTTTTTATGGAAGTTTTTTGCGCCAAGAAACAGTCAATGAAGAAGAAGGCATTCGGTTGAACGGTTTTGAGCTATTATCACTGTTCTCTCAGGATCACTTCATTTCCTTCATTGATTGGCACTGGGATGAAATGTCCTTTCTCTGCTTAACAATTGCCCCAGTTTTAAAGGATTCCATCGAACAAGGCATTCCTGTTCCACTTTTTTCTCAAATTGAGGAACAGAACTTTACATGGCCCTTGCCGGATACGGTATTAGATGAGTTCGATAGTGAATTTTGGGAGCAAATCCATATCCAAAATGAAATAGAACAAACAGCACGCTCATTTACGGAGAATTTATACAACAGTGCTGTGAGAGAAAATCTGCAAAACAATCCTGCTACAAAGGAACGATGGGCAACTGCTTTACAATCCTTACGACGAATCGACATATCCGCAGATGCACTGCAAAATTATTTCACCGAAGAGCGTTGGAGTAATTGGCTGTATCCTAATAATGACGACGTCCCTTTCACTACTGGTCTGCGACTGATTGAACCGGAAGACGGAGAAGGTCCATGGTCGCTTGAAGTCTTTATTCGTTCAAAAAAAAATGCCGACCAAATAAAGGTATATGGCAAACATAAGCTTCTTAAGGCATGGACACCTTATGAGCAAAACATTAAGGATGACATTGCTAGCTGGATAGAGCTTGTACCCATGCTAAATGAAAGTGGCACCATCAAGAAACAGCTTACTGAACAGGAGGCATGGGAATTTTTGACCGATGCTAGTGAGAAATTGCTATTTATCGGGGCATCTATCCTGCTTCCATCATGGTGGACAGAATTAAGACAGTCCGGAGTGAAGGTGAAGGCCCGCATTAAAGGTGCTTCTTCTCACAGCCCTTCATTTGTTGGCATGCAGGCTTTAATGGATTTCGATTGGCGTATTTCAATGAATGGTGCAGAATTATCTGAGGAAGACTTCCAAAAGCTCGTTTCAGAGAAACGCCATCTTATTTATATAAACGGTCAATGGGTCAAACTTGATAATGAACTTATCCGCCACATTCAGAAAATCATGAAAACGGCAGAAAAGAGCGGCATTTCAATACGGGATGTGCTTCAGCAGGAGCTGGCAACACCGGAAGAAATTGATGCGGAAGAGGAATTGCAAGATTTCATGAAGATTCAATTTGAGCTGAATAAGGATATGAAAAAAATGTTCACTTCCTTGCGTGAATTAAAGAGCATTCCGATGCATCAGCCTCCCACTGCACTTCAAGGCGATTTACGTCCATACCAGGTGCAGGGCTTGAGTTGGCTATTGTTTCTAAGGCAACATGGTTTTGGAGCTTGTTTAGCAGATGATATGGGCTTAGGGAAAACTGTTCAAATTATCTCTTATTTACTGTCTATTCCAAGTAATCTAGCAGCCACCCAAAGTGATTTGTCTGATATGGAGGCAACGAATGCCTCACTCATTATTGCTCCTACTTCGGTTCTCGGTAATTGGCAGAAAGAATTAGAACGCTTCGCACCTTCATTAAAGGTAGGACTTTACTATGGTGCTCAGCGACCGAAAGGCGAAGATTTTATGGTATTCAGTAAGCAATATGATGTCATACTGACCACTTACGGCATGAGTCATATTGATTTTGACGACTTAAAATCCGTCTATTGGAACAGCATCATTATTGATGAAGCACAAAATATTAAGAATGCAGGCACTAAGCAATCACGATCCGTCCGTAAGCTAAAAGGTGCACATCATGTTGCTTTAACAGGAACACCGATGGAGAACCGTTTAAGCGAACTATGGGCTATTTTTGACTTCATTAATAAAGGCTATCTCGGATCTTTGAAAGCATTCTCTGATACATTTGTTAATAGCATTGAACGTGACGGCAGTACAGACAAGGTGAAGGAGCTACAAAGTCTTATCCAGCCATTCTTACTTCGCCGCACTAAAAAAGACCGCGAAGTTGCTTTAAACCTGCCGGACAAGATTGAACAGAAGGAATTCGTACCTCTTACTTCCGAGCAGGCATCACTTTATGAGCAGTTGATAAAGGATACCTTCGATAAGATAGATCGGTTGAGCAGCTTTGAAAGAAAAGGATTAATTTTGCAAATGATTGGTAGGCTGAAGCAGCTGTGTAACCATCCTGCTCTTTATTTGAAGGAAGAAGTTATCCACAACGCTAACATTCGTTCAGGAAAACTCGATAAATTACTTGAACTTGTGCATGCCGTGATGGAACAGCAGGAAAGCTGCTTGATTTTCACTCAATATATTGGTATGGGGCAAATGATTCAATCACTGCTTCAGGAAGAGTATGGTCAAGAGGTACCTTTCTTAACAGGAAGTCTTGGTAAAAAACAACGTGATGATATGATCGAACGATTCCAGAACGGTGATTTCCCGATTTTCATCCTATCGCTAAAGGCGGGGGGAACGGGGTTGAATCTTACTGCAGCCAATCATGTCATCCATTACGACCGCTGGTGGAATCCTGCAGTTGAGAATCAGGCAACCGACCGTGCCTATAGAATAGGTCAAAACCGCTTCGTTCATGTACATAAGCTCATCTGTACAGGAACGCTTGAGGAAAAAATCGACAAAATGATTGACCAAAAACAGGCATTAAATGATGAAATTCTAACAGGCGAAAACTGGATTACAGAAATGACAACAGACGAACTGAAGGAACTTGTTTCCTTACAGCTATAAGAAGAGCGCAGGCACCATCATTTAGCTCCGTATCGACGATTCGATGTTGACTTATGGAGGAGGGGCGAAGTTCACTAGGCGTTGGGATGCTGGAGCTAGACAGCGCTAGCTAGCCAGCCCTTTGTCATTTTTGCAAAATTTATACTTACCTTTTTGATTAAGGGTCCTTTCAAAAGTTATTCAATGACTTTCGAGAGGACCCTTTGTTACTTATCTTAGTATGAAGAACGAAGTACAGTGCTGAAGCTAAACATAACAAAAAAATAGACTGCTATTTTGCAGTCAAAGCTTGCGGAATATTGAAATGTGCTTGATTGTTCTCAAGCGATGTCTTTAGTGGAATATAACAGAAGAATAAAAGGGGCTAACTAAATCGGCTTATAAAATCATGTGAAGATTATTTTCATTTTCACGGAGAGCATATACAGATTGTTCAAGCATAATAATCTGTTGCTGTAATTGGCGGATTTGTTCTTCATATGAATTAAGTTTGACGTGACTGCGGGCGTTTTGTTTAATTAAATCACAAATAAGCTGTTCCAAACGTGTTACTTTTTCTTCATCCATACTTCTCCCTTCTTTCTCAAAGCTTGCACTACCTTTGAACGGCTGGCACTTCAACTTTTTCAGTGCGGTTATTATTCAAAAACTTAACATACTCAGCAACTACTTCTGTTACATATACTCTTTTACCATCTGAGTTTTCATAGTGTCTGGAATGAATTCTGCCTGTAATGCCAATAACATCGCCTTTTCGACAATATTGGGCTGTGTTTTCAGCAGCTCTTTTCCATATGGTACATGATACAAAGTCAGCCAAATATTCGCCACTGCTGTTCTTATAGCCACGATTCATCGCAATTACCACATTCGATACAGCGTGACCATCAGGTGTATAACGCAATTCCGGATCTTTAGTTAACCTCCCTACTAAAGTCACTTGATTAATCATTCTTTTCCTCCTTTCTATGTTGACCTATGCTCCTATATTACTAAATAAATTTATTAGTTGAAAATTCAGATAAATATATTTTCATCTAAAAAAGAAATGAAAAATACTAGAATCTATTATTATTTAGAGATTTTTGTAAAATTATATCCTGTATATGTCATTTTTAATTATAAAATGCAAATTTCTACAAAAATAATTCGACATAACCAAAACAACATTTTCCTTTATTATCCTGCCTGAAAGCTGTTTCATCTTTGTTATATGTTATAATGAAATGAAGTGAAATTGATTCGTCTAAAACAAGATCCCTTAAGGAAAGGAGCTTTATTATATGAAATCCTTCAGACTTATTTCATTGCAAATCTTTACTACTGACAAGCAAATCGTGAATATTGAATTGACAGAAGGCTTAACGATAAACAAGGAAGATGAGCAAAATCGTTGGTTAATCGAAGCCTTTGTTCATAGCGATCACTACCCCCCTTTAGCTAGAGCAATTGACGCTCAGGATACTATTCGCATGCAGGCAACTATAACAAAAAAAGAAAACAACCCAGCTTCTTTTCGAGCTCAAGTGCTCACTATAAAAAAAGTGGATGATTTCTACAGTGTTTTATTTGAGGGGCAGATTGTCTCCAGTCATATCGAATATACCGAACTTCTGTTGGAGAACCTCATCAAGAGCGGTTTAAACGGAGATGAGCTGATTAACACCTTTAAGGAAAGAATTCGCTCAAAACCACTCTTATATGCTGATAAAAATAACTGATTTTTAAGAAAATTCTCATTTGACAAGTCTAATAAGGCATTTTGGCCACAACATCGAGTCTTCCACCACGTTGCCAATTTATATACTATCCTAGTGCGATAAAGCAGAAAGGTCTATCTAAAAAGTCAGTTTATGACTTTTTAGATAGACCTTTTGCCGTAAATTATTTACATCGCTTCTTTAGCGTCGTTTAACTTTTGTAGCTCCTGTTGAAGCTTTTCAATGATGTAACGTGCTTCAGCACGGCAAGAGTACATATATTCCTCGCTGTTCGTTTGCTGCTGTAGAAGCTCGATTGTATTCATTTGTTCTTCTGTCGGTTTCTCATTTAGTAATTTATCAATCGTTTGATTGATTTTATTAGCAAGCTCCTTATGAAATGCAGGATCTTCCTTCACGTTTTCATCTACCTTTACATACCATGATGCGTTTTTTGTAATATATTCCTTCCACTCTTTAACGAATACAGCAATATCTGCTTGATCTTCATCCCAATGAATTGATTTCATATATTGCTCAAATGCAGTAGAAATGGAACGACTAATACTAATTTTTACACCTGGTGTAAGATTCTTGTACATGTAGATCCAGAACCTCCCTATTAAAGGTATCGATTTTAATTATATACTTTATTAAAACAATTTTATATAACTTTTTTATCTTAACACATCTGATATTATATGGAAAAATAAAAGGCTCTGTTTAAAGCGGTTGACGCCTTATACAGAGCCTTTCAATATTAAAATATTTTATTTGTTCGTAGTGTTGCCAGTATTGTTGTTCGTGTTGTTATTATTATTATTTGACGGGTCTGCTTCTCCAGGTACATTGTTCTCAACGTCATTTTTCAGATCATCAACATCGTTGTCTACGCCGTTTTCTACATTGTCTACGCCGTTTTCAATCATATTGTTATCTGTATTTGTGCCCGTACCCGTACCGTTATTCGTATCTGTATCCATACCTGTGCCATTATCAGTATTTTGTTCGTTTACACCTGGAGTGTTGTCTGTAGTGTCATTGTTATCATCATTACCACCACACCCCGTTACCAACATTGCCGCTAAAGCACAGCCACCTAATACAGCCATAAATTTCTTATTCATTATGACTTCCTCCTTTCGTGATGAATTGACCTATGTATGGTCAATTCGTATTTTGCCCAAAGAGGAAGAAATGTTACATCAAAAATAAAAATTAACGCTGTATGCAATTTACTTTTTAAAAAAACAATACGATTGAAGAAGATGTACGAAAAGTCCAAAAAAACATTCGGACCTTTCGGAGTTTGTAATACAATACTTTATTCCTGCTTCAAACTGTCAACTATATCATTTATCGCCGAGAGCGAATGATATATCAACTTCGCAAGCAACTTCGCCTTCAACTGTGGCAATGCCTTTTCCTTTTCCGAACGAACTGCGCATACGAACAATTTCTACCTCCAAGCGCAATTGATCACCAGGTTTCACCTGTCTTTTCAAACGGCAATTATCCACGCCAGCTAAAAAACCAATTTTCCCTTTATTCTCTTCCTTCTTCAGAAGCGCTACCGCCCCCACCTGTGCTAACGCTTCAATAATTAGCACACCAGGCATCACAGGATAGTCAGGAAAGTGTCCATTAAAGAACGGTTCATTGATGGTTACATTTTTAATCCCTACCGCCCTTTTTCCTTCCTCTAGCTCCAAAATTTTATCCACCAACAGAAATGGGTAACGATGTGGGATGATTTCTTTGATTTCTGTAACGTCCAACATAAAAATATCCTCCTCGAAATTTAAATAAAACCTTACAACTGGTTCAACAAAACTTTTCCATATATTTATCTGCAGTGTAAAAAAGAGCCATTGCGGCAAATATAAGGTTAGATAATCAATTTCATACTTTCCTTTAAAGGACTAGTTGCACCTATACATACCTTTTCATTAACCTAGTCTTTTGCCAATTTTTACTTTCCTATATTATAAAAAAAGAGCCCTCAAACCGAGGGACATTCATTTTAAATACAGAATTACTTAAGGAATATATTCACTATATTATAGCTTAATTCACTTTATTTACCAAATCAACGATGTATGTCCAAGTGGACTTTTGCAGTACGCCAGTTGGATTCCCATCCCCAATTACTCCGTATCCGATCATGCTACCGATTACAAAAGCAACAAAAACCGACAGCACCACTACAATGATTCTTAACCAGATTGGGAAGAGACGTATACGGAACTTCATACCTAGCTCTTCTGTGGGCTTACTTGTCTGAAGCTGTTCATAATCTTCTCTTGTAATAACCTTCTCTTCCATATGTATGCTATCCCCTTTTAGCGTAATCGATTTACAAGACCAAGCATTTGGTCGGCAAGCGTAACAGAGCGAGCTTGGAATTGGTACAAACGCTGAGTCGCAATTAAGTCGGTCATTTCCTTCGACATATCAACGTTTGAAGATTCAAGATGCCCTTGTTGCATAGCAATGCTTTCTCTTAGGCCGCCAATTAAGTCAGTATAAATATCCTCTGGCACTATTTCTGCATTTGCATTGTTGGATATACCAAATAAATTGCCACCTTTACTTTCTAAATACTGTGGATTCTTTACAGAAATAACACCTAGCTCAAATGCTTGCTCCTGTCCGTTACTTGTAACAGCTACAAGCGTACCTTTTTCAGTTATTGATATGCTATTCACATCTCCAACTAAGGATATCGGCTCATTCCACTGATCAAGGACTTGAGCACCGCTTGAGGTGACTAAGTCAAACTGATTAGTTCCCTCCGTAGATGGAGATAAATAAAATGCTCCATCTCTTGTGAACTGTACATCAGTATTTCCACTAGCATCCGTTGTCAGTATTTTAAAAAACAGATTGGGCTTCGTTAATGCAACATCCAAATCCCTCTCTGTACTCTTGAGATTGCCCTGTGTAAGACTAAGCTTAATTAGACCAAGCTTTGCTCCAACACCTTGACGAATGCCCTCTGAAGTCAAGCGTCCAACTTCTTGGCCAGCACTTTGTTGATTATTAAATTGCTGAACAAGCAAATCACTGAATGTGCCTTCTTTTCTTTTAAATCCTGTTGTACCCACATTCGCCAAGTTATTTCCAATTAAGTCCATTTTTAATTGAAGTTGGGACATTGTATTCGTTGCTGTTATAATTGTTCGATTCATTTTATACGACCCCCAAATTATTGCAAGTAACGACTTCATAAGGGATTGTGTGACTCCCGCTTCTAGACGATGCGTTATTAAAGCTGATAAGTGGGATATCAACTGTTCCTATAAGTCCTATTTTTCAAAAAAGGACTCACCTGACCCTAGACCACCGAAACACTTTATACTTTCCCTATTTCATTTACTGTTTTTTCCATACTACGATCATATGCTTGCAAAACCTTTTGATTGGCTTCAAAAGCTCTGTATGCAGTCATCATGTCCGTCATCGTCCTACTTGTATCTACATTCGATTGTTCTAACATTCCTTGCTGTAGTGAAAATTGAACACCATCTGAGGTATAGGCTGATGGTAAGTTTCCGCCACCATCTAATCGTAACAACCCATTTCCTTCCTTAATTAAAGCATGAGGATCTTCCGCAAAAGCAATTCCTATTTTTCCGACATATCTCTCATCTTGATATAAGGAACCATCCGGTTGAACTGAGAAATTATCGTTCCCAAGCTGAATGGTTGCTCCATTTTCATCGAGAACATAGTGACCAGCTGCTGTTGTCAAAAATCCTTGCTGATCTAATGTAAAATTGCCATTTCTCGTATATCTTATCTCACCACCATTAGTTGCTACTGAGAAGAAGACAGAACCATTGCCTCCAGCTTCATTAATCGGCATAACACTATCGATAAGAGCAATATCGGTATTGCTGTTTGTTTCGCTCAAGCTCCCCTGTAAGAAGGTCGGGATTGTTTCTTGCATGTAAACTCCCGTATTCAATTGGCCGACTAAATTACTTGTCGGTAATGAAAATCCATTTTTCACAGGAACATCCTTTTCCCCAAAGTGGCTAATCAGCATTTCTGGAAAAGCTCGCAAGCTTGATTGGTCTGCTTTATATCCTGGTGTGTTCGCATTTGCCAAATTATTAGTCAGCATTTCTGTTCTTCGCTGCTGTGCGATCATCCCAGTTGCAGCCGTATAAAAACCTCTTAACAAATTCATTCACTCCTTATCTTTCTCCGCACATAAATATAATTCCATTATATACAATCCCCCCCTTTTACTGATAGTCTTTTTACAAAAACTTTCAATAAATTTAAATTAACTATTATCTTCAGACGATTAAAATTTAATAGAAGGCTAGGAAGATTGCGTTTTGCAAGCCTACTATAAATAAGACATAGGCTAATAATCGCAGCTTCTACTCGTTGCAATGTATACTTTCCTACTCGTGCAAAAAAAGGTTGTTTGAAAAGCGATCTAACACTTTTCAAACAACCTCTCCATTCTTAGTTCTCATCCAAAACGACGACTTGAAATTTTATCCATATTATCAAGCATAATACCTGTTCCAATTGCTACGCAATCCATTGGGTTTTCCGCAATAAGCACAGGAACCTTAAGCTCTTCAGCAAGCAACATATCCATACCGTGTAGCAATGCTCCACCACCTGTTAAAATCACTCCACGGTCGATAATATCTGCAGAAAGTTCAGGTGGTGTTCTCTCCAGAACTGATTTAGCAGCTTGGACGATAACAGAAACCGATTCACGCAAAGCTTCTTCCACTTCCTCTGAACCAACTGTAATCGTACGCGGTAATCCACTTACCATATCGCGTCCGCGAATATCAATTGTCTCATGACGAGAATCACGGAAAACAGTCGCTACCTGAATTTTAATATTTTCAGCTGTTCTTTCACCAATTAGTAATTTGTACTTACGTTTAATGAAATGAAGAATTTCATTATCAAACTTGTCTCCAGCCATTTTAATAGATGCCGAGGTAACGATGTCACCCATAGACAATACTGCAATATCCGTTGTTCCTCCACCGATATCCACAACCATATTACCGCTTGGTTGGAAAATATCCATACCTGCTCCAATTGCTGCGACTTTAGGCTCTTCTTCTAAGAATACCTTCTTACCACCGCTCTTTTCAGCCGCTTCTTTAATTGCTTTTTGTTCAATACTAGTAATATTTGTCGGACAGCAAATAAGAATTCTCGGTTTTGACAAGAACCCTTTAACATCTAGTTTATTTATGAAGTACTTAAGCATTGCTTCTGTGATATCAAAATCAGCAATTACACCATCTTTTAACGGTCTAATTGCAACGATGTTTCCTGGTGTACGACCAACCATACGGCGAGCTTCCTCACCAACAGCCAGTACTCGGTTTGTATTTTTATCAATCGCTACAACTGAAGGTTCATTCAGTACGATGCCTTTACCTTTAACGTGAATTAACACATTAGCAGTACCGAGATCTATGCCTATATCTCTTGCAAACATGGTTATTATTTCCTCCTCGATTACATACAATCGTTTCTTACCTAATTGTATATTTTAACACAACGACTATTAGAAGTAATAATATTTTAGTAAATATTGAATATCTTTACACCCACATTGTGAACGGAATAAGCATAGAAAGTCTAAAATAGCATCTTCGCTGACCGAAATGAACAAACATACTCATATTTTATCTAGCTTCATTCGCTAATCATCGAGTCCAGGAGCGATTTTCTGGTAGTTACAGTATCGTAGCATTCTTATTCGCTGTTCTTGATTCTCGAATACTTATATTTTTCGATGTACTCATTTAGTCTCTTAGGGATTAGTATGAGTTTCTTACTTTCTCCATATATCAAATAAAATCCCCCAGAGGTAAATTAAACTCTGGGGGATTACTCTTTGTTGTTGCATGAAAAGTTATGCTCGAACACGAGAAGCTTCTACAAAGTTAGACGACCATTATTGATTTTCTAACGGAGTTTAACACAGCCTTGCATTAAAATGATTCATGTAAAATGTGAGCCTATATAATAATAAATGAAAACCTTATAACACCGTTTCTTCTTCCGGCTCCGTTTTCTTGTATTTAAGCTTTGTCGCCTCTCCGCCCCGCAAATGTCGTATTGACTTATGGTAATCTAAAATTTCCTTCACTTCATTTGCCAACTCTGGATTAATAGCTGGCAGTCTTTCTGTCAAATCTTTATGAACAGTACTTTTGGATACTCCGAATTCTTTCGCAATTACGCGAACGGTTTTCTTTGTCTCCACGATATACTTACCAATCTTGATAGTTCTTTCTTTGATGTAATCGTGCACACTACTCTACCTCCCTAAGTTGGATGTAAGAAGTGTGAAATGAGATTCGCTTCGATGTAATTAGATAGCTGAAGTATTTTCTATTTAAAGGAATCATTTATTTTTAGAAACAAATTATATTCTGCAAACGACCCCTCACCTCACCCACTCTCTATAAATAGGTTTGTAACATTGTATTAGCTTGGGCGAAGTAATATGCACGAAAAACGCAAGAAGGACAAGGTGTCATCAATATTTTTCATAAAATGATGATTATAAATGAAAAACGTTACCATTCCTTTTTGGCAAGGGTATACTTATAGCTGACTGTTATCTTCAGATATTTTCCATTATAAACGTATTGCCAATAAAAAAAGAGCTCTGCTGTAGTTATAGGA
>JAEIGA010005628.1_pt1 | contig 19114 bp, 12 predicted proteins | sample 9270691 | NCBI WGS metagenome assembly JAEIGA01 (sample SAMN17057246, study PRJNA624740) | gut metagenome | biome: biome; isolation source: fecal sample | host: Bos grunniens | place: China: Xizang | collected 2019 | reverse complement strand
CATTCGTAAAGACAAAACTCAGAAACCTCGAGAACGGACGTATCCTCGAGAACACATTCACAGCAGGTGCAAAGATCGACACCATCAACGTAGAGAGAAGACCTTATCAGTTCCTTTACAAGGATGAGGACGGATTCAACTTTATGCACGAGGAGACTTACGAGCAGATCCACCTTGATACTGACCTCGTTGACAACGCTGACCTTATGAAGGAAGGACAGCACGTAGAAATGATGTTCCTTGCTGACGAGGAGCGCTGCCTCACTTGCGAACTTCCTACATATGTGGAACTTGAGGTTACTTATACAGAGCCTGCAGTAAAGGGAGATACAGCTTCAACTAACGCTCAGAAAGAGATCACTCTCGAGACTGGAGCCATCATTATGGCACCTCTCTTCATCAACATCGGAGAGAAGATCCGTGTAAACACTACTGACCGTTCATACGGTGAGCGCGTGAAGTAATTCACCCACAACAAAATAAATAAGCCAGATGCTGACCGGCATCTGGCTTATTTATTTGATCTACCCGCGCGAAATTGTCGGATTTCTTCATCAATTTCTTCCATAGACATATCGGCAGTACCATTGGCAAACGCATTCTTGCGGCATCTTTCGATCGCTTCCCAAGCACGCTGAGCAATAGCTTGATTTTCAGACTCCACTTCAAAAGGAATCCTTTCCTGCTTGATGACGGCACGAGCAAAGATATTGAATGCAGTATTTGCACTCATTCCAAAATCTTTACAAAGTTCATCAAATTTCTTCTTGACATCCGCATCCATACGGACGGTAAATGCTGTCTGACCCATATAACATTATTTATTTGCAAATATAATCAATCCGCACTTATATGCAACCGTTTCACCACCACAATCACACCTTATCAGCCATAATTATGAGAATTGATAGGAATAATACAAAAAATCCGGATGGTTTTATACGCCATCCGGATTTTTTGTTTAGCAATGAAATTATTCCTGCTGAGGCTGTTCTGCTGCAGCATCGTGCTCAGCCTTGGTATTGATTCGCTGAGGACCGCCCTGTTCTGCACGCAGGAAGGCTGCCGAGCGCTTGAGAACAAAGTTCGAACCGAGATATTTGGTTCTCACCTCATCGTCTCCGGCAAGCGCCTCCGGAGTACCGCTCTGAAGGATCGAGCCTTCATAAAGAAGGTAGGCACGGTCAATGATAGCAAGGGTTTCACCCACATTGTGGTCCGTGATGATCACGCCGATATTCTTGTATTTAAGCTTTGCAATGATGTACTGGATATCCTCCACTGCGATAGGGTCGACTCCGGCAAACGGCTCATCCAGAAGTATGAATTTAGGGTCGATGGCCAGCGCCCTGGCGATCTCACAACGTCGACGCTCTCCTCCGGACAGCTGGATACCCTTGCTTTTACGTACCTTATGGAGATTGAACTCATCCAGAAGATCCTCCAGACGCTGCTTTCTTTCAGCCTTTGTGAACTGCTTGGACATCTCCATCACAGACATAATGTTATCCTCTAACGTCATATGTCTGAACACTGACGCTTCCTGTGCAAGATATCCTACTCCCATCTGCGAGCGCTTATACATCGGAAGCTTCGTAATATCCTCATCATCAAGGTATATCTTACCGGCATTAGGGACAATAAGGCCTGTGATCATATAGAAGCTGGTTGTCTTTCCGGCACCGTTAGGACCAAGAAATCCCACGATCTCTCCCTGATTGACCTCCATAGACACACCCTTCACCACCGTTCTGGGGCCATATTTCTTTACAAGATTTTCGCAACGTAATTTCATAAATTTACATTTTTGCTGCCTTCATAGGCTATTTTATATCAAGCTCGAGATCTTTCACCAGGCTTTTGACTTCCTCGTTCTGTGCCATTAGCTCCTTTGCCTGTTCGCTCGGCATATATATCTTCTTCTGTTCAGGTGAATTATCCGGTGTTACAGCCACTCTCAGATATACCTTCAATGATCCCACTATCCTGCGGTAGTTGCCTTCAAGCTCGTGCAGAAGCTTTGACTCCACCCAGTCCTTCTGTGCATCATTCACCACTCGGAATGTAACTGTCTTGGCACCTTCTGTTTCTTCAATCTCCAGGGAAGTGCTCTTGAGCATACTTGCCAGACGCGGCTTGTCATTATAGCATTCCGCGAGTTCCGGCCATTTAGACTTCAGGACTTCATCTGCAGGTACCGGGGTCTCCTTTCCGGATGAAGATACTTCTGCAGCAGGAGTATCTTCCATCATTGCCTTCATCGAAAGCGAACCACCAGCACGTGAGGCACGGGTACGGCGTTCGCGCGGCTGAGGTTCTTCTGCCGGTGCAGGCTGCACCTGAACTGAAGGCTGCTGCACCGGAGCTGGCGCTGGAGCAGAAGGCTGTGCCGCCTGCTGAGGAGCCGGTGCCGGCTGAGGGTGAACTGTCTGCTGAGGGGCCTGTGGCTGGCTGAGCTTGCCGCTAAGGAAGCTCAGGCGCATAAGTGCAAACTCGATATGCAGACGAGGGTTGACACTCGCCCTGTAACCTGACTCACATTGAGTAGTTATACCCAATGCATCGTAAAGAAACTGAAGATGGCATCTTTCTGCCTGTTCCTTGTATCTTTGCTTCAGAGAATCAGGAAGTTCCAGAAGGGCTTCCAATCCCCCGCTCTTGCTGACCACAAGGTCTCGCAGATGTGATGACAATGCCGCAACGAAATGAAGCGCATTGAATCCCTTGGTCAATATTTCGTCAAAAGTCATCAGAGCCGTAGGATAGTCGCCGTTCAGAAAGGCATCTACAAGAGAGAAACTGTATTCGTAGTCCAGGACATTGAGATTGCGCAGAACGTCCTGATATTTCACATCTGTGCCGCAGAAGGCCACGGTCTGGTCAAATATGGTAAGAGCGTCACGCATTGCTCCGTCAGCCTTGTGAGCCACCACGTGCAGAGACTCATCATCGATAGTGATTCCCTCGCTGGAGGCTACCATACGAAGGTTCCTCACGATATTGTCTACTGTGATTCTATTGAAATCATATGTCTGACAGCGTGAAAGGATTGTCGGAAGAATCTTATGCTTCTCAGTGGTCGCGAGGATGAATATCGCGTGTGCAGGCGGTTCCTCCAAGGTCTTGAGAAAGGCATTGAATGCAGCCTGTGAAAGCATATGTACCTCATCGATGATATAGACGCTGTAACGTCCTACCTGCGGAGGTATGCGGACCTGGTCCATCAGGGCCTTGATATCCTCGACACCATTGTTTGATGCGGCATCAAGCTCGTGGATGCAGTATGACCTGCCCTCTGCAAAAGAGAGGCAGGACTCGCAGGTTCCGCAAGGTTCCATATCCTCTGAAGGATTGGAACAATTGATCATCTTCGCAAAGATGCGGGCTGTGGTAGTCTTGCCGACTCCACGCGGTCCGCAGAAAAGATATGCGTGCGCGAGCTGTCCTCTCAGAATGGAGTTCTTGAGGGTCTGGGCTATATTGTCCTGGCCTATAAGGGTTCCGAAGGAATCCGGCCTGTACTTTCTGGCTGAAACTATATACTGTGACATATTCGTTCTTTGGTCAACTTACAAATATAGCATTAATTTTGATAGAAACTGTTTTCTTGCCTTTTAAAAATGTATCTTTGCAGAGGATTTCACAGAGAATCAGTTTAAGTCAATATGAGAAAAGCTATAATATTCATCATTTCCATCATCCTGCCGATTGCAGCATCCGCTCAGGCTCAGATAAACACAAAGAAGGTGAAAATAAGCGACTTCACCCAGAAGATCACAAAAGTAGTGCTTAACGGCAATGATTTCTTCGACATCACCTTCCAGGAAGAAATAACTGCAGGATGGAGGATCTCGCCATATGAATTCTGCACGCTTGAAGAATTCGAGCAGTTGAAAAACAATGAGAATTACTATTTCCTTATGGCCACATACGGTCAGTTCAGAAAGGAGACCGCACCGGGACTTCAGTTCCTGACATTGGTCAAGGGAGGCAAAGGAGCAGACAAAGGCATCGGCCATATGCTGGAAATCGTATCATTGCCATTTGCTTCAGCAGAATATCCATCCGGCAGGGAACTGGTGTTCCTTCCGGCATTTCTGAACATTATCCAGAACCACACACTGGCTTCAATGGAGAACGACTATAACGGTTACGGAGGTCTGGCAAGCAACAACATCAATCTTGGTAAGGCCGACGACCTGGAGATCATCTTATCCGAAGATGATTTGAGCGAAGACGTTACTCAGGAGCAGCTGGATAAGATGAAAGATAACGGAATCATACTGACTGATGAGGACGATGCCGATCAATATATGACTGACGGCGTCCCGGGCACACTGGTAAGTTATGTAGCAATACCGTCTGAACCGGTAGCCGGTTCTTTCTGCTACAAGATGCTTATAGACACTCAGACACACAAGCTTTATTATTTCAAGAGACATCGCATCGGAAAGAAAGCTGGAGAAGGATTTCTCCCTGAAGACATTGACCGTATCATAGCAAGCAGGAGATAAGGGATGAAAAGCGGAAAGGCAGGATGCGGACTGCAATATGCAGTGAAAAAGAGCGGGTCTGCTGTCGGATACTGTGCCCTGAGCATAAAATGCGGAACAAGGGATGAAGCAGGATATCACAGCGGCATAGCACATTTTACAGAACACACTCTATTCAAGGGCACCTCCAATAAAAGTGCCTATGTAATAAACAGTTACCTCGACCGCTTGGGTGGAGAGCTCAATGCATTCACGACAAAGGAGGAGATTGTATTCCACGCAACGGTACTGAAAGAGGATCTTAACAAGGCTGCTTCATTACTTTTTGAACTGGCCACCGGAGCTACATTCCCCGAGCAGGAGATCCAGACTGAAAAAGGTGTGGTCATAGACGAAATCCAATCCTATAAGGACAGCCCCTCAGAGGACATCTACGACAAGTTCGAGGAAATGATTTTTCAGGGACATCCCCTCAGCGGAAACATTCTCGGAACCACAGCCTCTGTGAAGAAAATCACCAGAGATGAGCTTCTGGCCTTTGTCAAGGAAAAGTTCATCCCTTGCAAGATGGCTTTTACCGTAGTGGCTGATATGGATGAGGCAAAGATGGAAAAGGCGGTACTGAAGCTGGCTGACAGATTTTTCGGAGGTTCGGCCGTGGCTTGTAATAATATACAAGAATGCGGAATGAGTGAACGGCAGGGATTTCCTTGCAGCAGCAGAGCAATACCATCTGCTGAACCCTTCGACAAACGGATCAGCAAAAGGAATCATCAGGCCAATTGCGTCATCGGAGCTCTTGCTCCATCACTTTATCAGGAACGTGAAAGACTAGCCACCGTACTTCTTTGCAATATTCTCGGTGGACCGGCGACCAATTCGATATTGAATTCTGTACTGCGCGAGAAGAACGGATGGGTCTACGGAGTGGAGTGCGGATATACCCAGTTCACCGACACAGGACTTGTGGCTATTACGCTCGGATGCGATAAGGCCAATCTGGATCAATGTCTCACGGCCATCGATAAGGAGATCGCAAAGCTTCAGAGCGAACCGTTATCGGAAAGGAAGCTGAAGGCTGCAAAGAAACAGCTGCTGGGACAGATCGCCATCAGCGGAGACAATGGTGAGACCCAATGTCTTTCAATGGGAAAGAGTCTGCTGGCTTACGGAAAGGTGGCAGGCGGGAAGGATAACAAGGCGCTGGTAGATGCCATTACTGCAGAGGATGTACAGGAAATGGCAATAAAGATATTTGACAAAGACCGTATATCGAAACTTATCTATATTTAGTCTGAATGGCAAGAACAGAATATGGAGCACATCTATAAATATATTGAAGAACACGCGACCCCTCAGAGTGAGGCTCTGAACTGGGTGGTGAGACAGACTCATATCAGGACCAATCACGCGAGGATGCTTTCCGGAGCTCTGCAAGGACAGCTTATGAGGATGCTCGTGCAGATGACCGGGGCCAGAAGGATTCTGGAACTGGGTACTTTTACAGGATATTCTGCAATCTGCCTTGCATCCGGACTTCCAGAAGAGGGACATCTGGACACATTGGAACTTAATGATGAGCTGGAAGATCTGATTCTTGAAGGTTTCGAACGAGCCGGACTGGCAGACAAGATTGCCCTTCACATCGGTGACTGCAAGCAGACGCTTGGCAGATTCCGCGAAGAAATGGGTCTGGCAGAAGGTTCGGAAGCTGATCCGGAGAAACTTTATGACATCGTATATATGGATGCCAACAAACGTGAATACTGCGAGTATTATGATCTGGTATTCGATATGGTACGCCCGGGAGGACTCATCCTTGCGGACAATGTGCTCTGGGACGGCAAGGTATGCCAGGATCCGCTGCCTCAGGACAAGCAGACCCTGGGAATAGCCCGTTTCAATGATCTTGTAAGGGATGACCCCCGTGTAGAGTCAGTGATTCTCCCTCTGCGCGACGGTCTGAATGTAATCCACAAAAGATTATAAATCAGCTTAAAGCATCAGCTATCAAATACTACGGGCGCGCATAGCCGGGATTCTGGACGAGACGATCATTGACTGCAAGCTCTGTCGGAGGAATAGAGAAGATACATTTGTATTCAGGGAATGCCTGACCGGCGTACGAGTCGCCACCTTTATATGGCCACAGATAGGTATCTGTATGATAGAGTCCGTATCTGATCAGGTCAGTCCTGCGGTGTGCCTCCCACATAAGTTCGCGAGCTCTTTCTGCCATCAGAAAATCCTGTGTAATCTCAGACGGAGGTTCCACCCCGGCTCTGGCTGAGAGTTCCTGAAGCTTCGGAAGAGCCATTGGATCTGTTCCCAGATGCATACAGGCTTCAGCATAAATAAGATATATCTCCGCCAGTCTGATCATCGGGAAATCCACATCCGAGAATCCTTTCTGGGCCGATGTAGCAAGATAGGATTCATCGGTCTGTCCGTACGGAATGTTAGTGAACTTCAGGCAGGACCATCCGTTCATAAAGGAATATAGAGCTCCTTCCATCGATTCCTTGCGTCCTTTGATATAGAATATCTCTCCCCTTTTGTCAATGACATCATAAGTTCCTGTCTCATAATTCTGTCCACTGACATTGAAATATCGGGAAACATATTCATACGGCACTCTGAGACCAGCCCAGCCGTTCACCTGCCCGTTAGGACGCGATTGGTCCGTGATGTCGGTCGAGGCAAGAGATGCACTGAGGATGTAGGTCGTGCCACCGTATGAGTCGGTGTAGTCGGAATCATAATCCACAGCCCACAGCATTTCAGTCTGTACCAGAGCATTGGTGCCATTGTCTCCTCTGAAAAGCGCTGTATAATCCGGACATAGGGAGTAGCCCATATTGAAGATGGACTCACATATTGTCTTGGCTTCCTGCCAGCGTTCCACACCTGTATACACCTTGGAGTTCAAGTACATACGAGCCAGAAGACCGGCTGCGGAGCCTTTGTCGGCGCGTGGATAAGCGAAATGAGGCTGAGGCATATTGCTCTGATCCGAGATGAGATAGGTCAATTCACTGACACAATAGTCAAATATTTCCGTACGGGAGGCCTGTTCAGGGAAATATGTTCCGCCGAACGGAGATTTTTCGGTAGTGAAAGGTACACTTCCGAAGCAGTCAAGGGCCATCCAATACAAGTAAGCCCTGATGAATCGGGCCTCGTCCCTGCAGCCGTCAATCTTTGCTGCCAATTCCGGCTGCACACCTCTGGAAGCAAGCTTATCGGGAGATGTCTGACGGATATATTCATTTACGTATGCAATACCTTGAAGCGTACGGACATATACCGCATATACCGCATCATTCTGGACTTCAGACCAGGTATTGGTATTCAATGCCCTTACCCAGGCATCGTTCTCCCAGGAACATTTGGCCGCGTCTGCAGTGGTCTCCTGAACCGACCAGAAGGCACGGATGATTTCTGAAGCACCACCGTCCATCTGCTGAAGGTCGGTCAGATCGTTCGAGACAAACTGGAAGTACAGACGGCTCAGGCCGGCAAGGTAGGCACTTTCGTCAGTGCCGTAGACATATTCGGAGACAGGCTCGGTATTGTTAAGAGGGAGTGTATCGAGATCGTTCACGCAGGCTGTCATTGCCGCTGCGATGAGAATGTATATTATTCGTTTCATATTTTTAAAAGTTAACGTTCACACGGAGTGAGAAGGTGCGTGGACGAGGCCAGATTATGTTGTCGATTCCGGTTTCGGATGTGACTTCAGGATCCATTCCGCTGTAAGCGGTAAGTACAAATACATTCTGAATTCCCAGTCCCAGACGCACATCGCTCTCCCATCGTCCGATTGATCTGAAAGTATAACCCAGGCTTATGTCGTCAAGTCTGAAGAAGGATGCATTCTCCAGAAAATAGTCAGAATACCATTGCCGGGCGCTATTGGGAGCAGTAAATCCCGTCTTTTTGACAAGTTTCGCTTGATTTGGAAGAGCGCCTGAGTTCAGGTCGAGACTCGCAGTGGAATTGGCCGATGCGAAATCATTGAAAACCCAGGTTCCGGCTGCACCGTGACCGTTCAGCCCGAAGTCCCAGTCCTTGTATGAAGCTTTCAGACTCAATCCGTAGAAGAATTTCGGAGACGGGCTCTTACCTGTCATATATCGGTCGTTTTCGGTTATGTGACCGTCACCGTCCCTGTCAACGAATTCATTCTGGACCGGATGGCCGGTGGAGTCATATTTCTGCTGATAAAGATAGTATGTATATGGAGCGTAACCTGTCATCTGACGACTGAGATACCCTCCGGTTCCTTTGGATATATTGCCCACTTCTATATAATAACTGTCATCTTCGGTAGGATTGAGCTTTGTGAAGACTGTATTCTGAAAAGCACCGTTGAGGCTAATCTGGATGCTCCAGTCAGGCCGCTGGACTGGTATGGCATTGATCGAAAATTCCAGACCCTTGTTCCTGATCGAGCCGACATTGGTCGTCAGCTTGTTGCCGAAGCTGGCTCCCATAGGCACCTGCACCGAATTCAGAAGATCCTTTGTATCACTTATATATGCATCAACACTTCCACTGAGACGGTCATCGAAGAATCCATAGTCGATTCCTGCATTATATGTAACTGTGGTTTCCCAACGGATGGTAGGATCGTAGGCCTGAGGAGTAATCGGATATACATAGTTGGAATTACCCATATTATAGAGATAAGATGGATTGCTGGTGATATTGTAGCGGGCCAGATGCACATAGTCTCCGATGCCGTCCTGCTGACCTGTCATACCGGCTGAGAGTCTCAACTTCAAGGTAGAGATGGCCTTGTATGGCTTCATAAAAGGTTCCTGCACTACATTCCAGGCAAAGGCACCCGAAGGGAAGAAGCCCCATCTGTAATCCTTGGCGAATTTGCTGGATCCGTCTGCACGGGCTGTAAATGTGAATACATATCTGGAGTCAATGGAATAATTGATTCGTCCGTAGAATGAGACCAGATAGTTTTCATTCCTGAAGGTCAGGTAACGGGAATCGACTGTCTCACCGGGATTCAGATTCGGCTGGTTCGTCTCATTGAAATATGTTATGCTGCGGTTTGAGAAGAAATTGTTCTGCCACGAATATCCGGCAAGGGCATTGAGGCTGTGAATTCCCCAGGTTTCCTTAAAATCTGCATATGCTTCGAAAAGCTGGCTTCGGCTGATATTCCAGCTTTTGGTATGCTCGCCGATGCGGAGATTATCAGTGTCAGCATAGGCTTGGAACGAGCCCGGACGCACGCCATTGTATGAATGAGTGGATGTAATATCGACTCCTGCACTGACATTGAAACTGAGGGCTTCAAAGCCGTGCACCTTGTAATCGACGGCCGCACGGGAAATGAAACGGGCGGAGCGGGCATTGCTTATGTTGTCGTAAAGCTGTGACAAAGGACTTGGACCGACAAGCACATTGGGAGTGAATGCCTCTCCCCGTCCGTTTCCGTAATTCCAATATCCATTGGTGGTAGTATAATCGACCGAGCCGTCAGGATTCCTCCAGTAAGGATCTTGAGTAGGGTTGAAAAAGGCCGCATTTCTGACAGTTCCGCCATCAGAATAATCAGAGTATGAATACATTCCCTTGGCGTTAAGATCAAGCTTCAAATGTTTGTCCAGGAATTCCGGAGCAAGGGAGATATCCATTGTACCTCTATCGTAGCGTGATTCTTTCAAGGTTCCCTGCTGACCGCTGTAGGACGCAGAAGCGCGGTACGGCATCATTGAGTCGTAATTGCCATAGAGGCTTACATTGTGTTCGGTAGCAAAGGCCGTGCGGAAGATCTGATCCTGCCAATCGGTGTCGTGATTGCCGCTCAGCTGGACGATCCGGTCGCCGGTCGGCGTACCAGGAGGAAAAATCTGCCAATAGAATTGCCTTAGTTCTGCAGGTGTCATCACCGGCACTTTACCCGAAATACGCTGGACACTCGCCGAGCCATTGTAGCTTAGCTGAGGCTTGCTGCCCTTTCCCTTCCTGGTAGTGATGATAATGACTCCGTTCGAAGCGCGGGAACCGTATATTGCTGCGGAAGAAGCATCTTTCAGAACCGTAAAAGATTCAATATCATTAGGATTCAGAAGATCCAAAGGATTGGCCATTGCGCCACCTGCACCTTGGGCGACAGGTACTCCGTCGATTACGACAAGAGGATCATTGGAAGCGTTCAGAGAAGATGAGCCTCTGATCCTGATTCGGGAACTCGAGCCCGGGCCGCCATCGCCGGGAGTCACCAGCAGACCTGATACCTTTCCTTTGAGCATATCCTGCGTGTTGACCACCGCTCCTCTGTTTATATCTTCGGCCTTGACTGCCGAAATGGAACCGGTCATATCTTCTTTTTTCACGGTTCCGTAGCCGATCACAACAACTTCTTTGAGATACTCGTTATCTTCCTTCAATGTCACGGTCGAAGGGACTGCGGCAGCTTCAAACGTCTGCGAAGCATAACCGATACAACTGATCTCTACCATTGCGGAAGGACCGGTAACCGTAAGGGAAAAGCCTCCGTCCGGGCCGGTGGAGGTTCCGTTGGATGTGGATAGCTCCACGACTGCCGCTCCTATTACCGGTCCATATTGATCCTGGACTGTTCCCTGCACAGTATAGCCTCCCTGTGCTGAAGCAAAAACGCAATCCAAGCACAGCAGTGCCAGGATTGCGCATATATGATTCTTTCTGTCCATAGTCTGTAAATTTTAAATTTTCCAATTTACAATTTACAGACCAAGAGAATGATTTATCTTACGAGAAGCTTGAACTCGCCTTCCTTGAGGGTTACAGAGCCTGATATGAACGAAGTGTTGTCATTCATATAGTCCTTCCACTGGCCGTCAGGAAGAGTTACAGTCGTACTGTTCTTTCCGAAGTTTCCAACAACGTGGAATGTCTTGCCATCCACCGAGCAGGTGATCTTCTTGACTGCTCCGGAAGGAGTCCATTCAAACTTGGCATCCTTGTCAAAGAAACGAGGGTTCTCGCGACGGAACTTCAGAAGTGAAGCGTATGTGTCATAAAGAGCCTTGCGGGCCGGTACTGCCATATACTGATCTGTTACGACCGGTTTCTCACCTGTACGGTCATTGTAGTCGATAGAGTAATCGTATCCTATTTCACCGAACTGCCAGATCATCTTAGGGCCAGGAACTGTGAGGAAGAATGCTGCAGAAGCTCCTGCACGACGCATCGCCACTGCAAGTGCATCCTCGGACTCGCCGCTTCCTGGAACTACTGAAGGATCTGCCGGACGCTGACCTGATGACATAAGCCATACCATTTCTGCATCAAGGCTGAAGTACACGTCGTATGTACCCGCCGCCGGAACAGCCATATCCTGTGAGCCTGAACCGAGCGTCAAGGCATAACCCGTATTGAGCGGAAGTTTGTATCCCTTTGTTGAGGCACCATAGTTGAACGCATCGTTCCACTGGCCGTTACCACGGATCTTGAACATATCGTCAGCCTTGAATGTAACGTTCTTTGCTGAGAAGAATGATCCATCCTTGACGAGAGTGATGTCTGAGGTCCAGTCGGTAAGAGTTCCGCATATTCCCCAGGTCACAGAAGAAGCATCAGCACCTGCACCGTAGCAGATACGCTCCTCATCGTGGCTCTCCATATATCCTACGAATCCACCGAAAGGTGCATTGGAATACATATTGCCGAAGTTGCCTGTACCACCTCCTACAGCTGTTCTGTACTCGTGGTTGACATTTCTCCAAAGCTGGATACCGTAATCAGCGAGGACCTTTTCCTCATCCCAGTCTGAAAGGTGCTCGAAGATAACTACTGCATCCTCGTTCACTGACCATATATGGTCTGCATATCCCTTGAGGATATCCACTCGGCTCTGGTCATAACGTCCCCAGGCCGCTACATCCGGATCAGTCTGCTTCTGCGTAAATCCTTTGGTAAGGTCGAAACGGAAACCATCCACATCATACTCGGTAAGGAGATACTCCAGACTGCGCTTCACGTGCTCCTTGACCATTGCATTCTCGTGGTTCATATCGTGATATACATTGTATGGATGCGCAGGAGCCACATTAAACCAAGGGTTGTTATCTGCAGTGCAGTTTGCACCGCTGTTCCACCACATCTTCGCCCAAGTGTTCGAGCCTGTAGCGTGGTTGTAAACCACATCGACGATAACTGCAAGACCTCTTGCGTGACACTCGTCAATGAATTCCTTGTACTGCTCGCGTGTACCATAATATTTATCCAGAGCGAACCAATGGTTAGGATTGTATCCCCAACTGAGATTACCGTCAAACTCCTGGATAGGCATAAGCTGCACTGCTGTCACTCCCAGATTTTCGATATAGTCGAGCTGAGACATTGCACCTGCAATATTCTGCGATGTAGTGAAATCGCGGAAAAGCATCTCGTAGATCACAAGGTCATTCTTATCCTCTACCTTGAAGTCCTTATGCTTCCAAGAGTATTCAGGCTTGCGGATCTGGAATGCAGAAACGAGCTGCTTAGCTCCGGCAGGAAACGCAGGCACACCCTGGATGTACTGGTCGTTCCACTCATCATACACGACCTCTGTATAAGGGTCGCTGACATATGTGTCATTGCCGGAATTATTGCCGAGACGGTACTGGAAGCGGTATTCCTTATCGGCCTCAAAGCCGTCAAGGGTAATCCACCAGCAGCCCTTGGAACCGTCATAATACATTGCTCCCTCTGTCTTGCGGGTCCAATCATTCCAGTCACCTACGATATAGCAATACTTGTGGCTCTTGCCTGCAGTATCATTATCATAGAATACGAATGTAACAGAACCGTCTTCATTATAATTTATACCATATGTCACTCCTTCCGGGAGCTTCTTTGTTACAAGCTGGTCCGGAACAAATTCCTCTGCCTTGTACTTTTCATCTATTACCGAGCAGAACTGGTCAGCATCGTGACTCTTGGTATTTCCGTCTGCCGTTCTTACAATAAGGGCAATCTTGGTTACAGGAGTCTCACCGCTGCCAAAATACTCACGGATGGAAGGTTCCATCTTGAACTCCCAATGATTATCGTCTACCTTTTTAAAGTGAGTCTTCTCTTCTGTGGTACCCCATTCTGTAGGAACATATTTCCACTCTCCATCCACAACAACTCCGAAATGGCCGTATAGCTCTCCGGTATGACCATAGAGAGGATTATCAGATGTAGGTTTGAAAATGATTGTACACGGTTTATCAGCATTTGGGCAAACAGGATCTACCTCGATGCAAGATGCTGCATCCGGATAGAACTCACCCTTTTCTACTTCAACCTCGGCATCTCCTGCCGCCTGATTTACAGTGACTTCAATTGACTGGCCCGAGCAGCTGAAAACCATCTTTCCGGAACGTGCAACTGGAGAATTGGCAGTCACAGATACAGTTACTACCGCTGAAGACTGACCGTATGTCTTCGAGCTGGTAATCCAGCCTGATCCCTCAGTTATCTTTACAGCCCAGGTATCACCGGCTGTTACTGAAACAGTAAGACTCTGAGCATCACCTCCGAACTCGAGTGTGGTAGGAGTTACAGAGAACTGCTCGAGCGTCTCCTGACAACTTACAGCAACCGAAGCTGCAAGCAGGATAATTAAATAAAGAATTCTTTTCATTTTTTGTTGGTTAATCAATTAGAAACCAGCGGTCCGGTCAGGGGCCGCTGGTTTATATCGGATTACTTCGAGAAAACAGCCTTCACATCTGAATGAGCGTTACCGTCCCAAGCGAATGTGATAGTTACTTTATATGTACCAGCCTCATCGGCCACGAAGTTATCAGAACCTGAAACTGCAAGTCCCTCAACAGCCGCACCGCCTACTCCGATCCACTGTCCGTTGATACGAATCTTGAACTCATCACCAGCGGCAAGAGCAAGACCTTCGAGTGCGAACTCATAAGTACCTGCGAAAGTAGTCTCGTCAGCAACTGTTTTGTTTACAAGAGTCGCTCTGTCATTCTGATCGAATGAAGGATCATCCCATCCGAGTACGCTGCCAGAAAATCCTACTATGAATGTCGCTGCAGAAGGATCAATGTAAACTACCTCAGCCTGACCTGCATCTGCAGGAGTCTTGCCCTGAGTCATCACATAGAACTTATCAAGAGACTTTGCGAGATATACATCATATACGCCACCTGCACTAATTGTAGAATTTCCGCCACCTGCGGCGCAAGCATATTCAGCATCCGGTGTTACGATTCCTTCGTAAACCACCTCAGTACCCCAAGTTTCACCCTTTCTGAACTTGAACTGGTCATTATCTGCGAAAGTCACACCCTTTGCAGAGTAGTATTCACCATCCTCATAGAGTTTGATATTGTTCGTCCAGCTGTTGCAAGCCGCGAGTGAACCGATGAGTCCCCACTCAGACTCAACTGGAGCAGCACCGCCACCTGGGTATGAACCGTCGGTGATTAACCAAGCCTTAGCATTTGCCTCATCAAGGTAAACATCATAAGTACCTGCAGGAACTACGATGTTTGCACCGTCCTGTGCAAGAGCGATCTCAGCGTTAGCCTCGAAAGCAGCACCCTCTGCATAACCGAAGTTGACAGCCCAGTCACCATCCTTGCGGAACTTGAGCTCACCTTCGAGTTCTACACCCTTGACAGCATAGTATGTACCGTCTGAAGTAAGAGCAAGGTCACCTGCCCAGCCGTTGAAAGCTCCTATAAGGCCCCAGCCTGAAACCGGAGTCGGCTCTGGTTCTGGCTCTGGAGTAGTAGTACCGCCCACTGGCTCATCCTTGCCGTACATTCCTGCTACGAGCTCGATTGTCATTCCAGCTGGGTTATTCATATTAGCGTAGATACGATACTTACCAGCCTTAGCCTCGAGGTTGCCGTCACTATTAGAAACTGTCATTCCAAATGCATCTGCACCCCAGTTTACAGCCCAATCAGCATCAGCACGAAGCTTGAACTGACCGTCCTCAGTAAACTCAACGTCAGCATAGAATCTCTGCTTCTCAGGATTGAACTGCATAACCACATCAGCGGCCCAACCGTTGAATGAACCGATTACACCGATCTGGTTGAATGCAAAGTTCTTGATAACCTTAGGTGCAGACTTGTCGAGTGTAAGGCTGTAGTATCTGTGTGTAGTATATGCCGCGATATTGTCACCACCGCCAGCTACGAGCGGAAGCTCGGCAGCCTCAGGAGTCTGAGCCTCACCTGCAGGAACATAGAACTCATTGTTACCCCAAGCTGTGCCTACGAACTTGAACTGAAGAGCAGAAACGTCTTCGCCGAAATCGATCACACCGCTGTACTGAGTATCTGTACCCTCGAAGTCAAAGACAAACTGACCCTTACCAGGAGACCAGTTGTTGTATGCATAGCTACCTGCTACAGTAAGCTTAGGATAAACCTTCTCAGCAGCAGTCACCTTGCAAGATACTGTGATGACGTTAGAGTAGATCTTCTCATACTCACCGAGCTTTGCACCGATCTTGAAAGTAACATCCTCTGCCACGCCGTCAGCAAGCTTGAGGTCGTTGAAGAGAATCTGGTTGAGTACATCATATGTAACCTCAGCAGTAGTGGTTGTAAGACCTGAAGTGATAGTCACTACTTTTTCAGGAGCAGCTGCGCTTGCAGCCTCAAGAGAATAATTGACCTGGGTAGGTACACCATAGTCAGCTGCTGACCAAGAGAATGTAACCTTCTCAAGAGCCATATTTGTAGGAGTGATCTCGATCGGACCGGCAATAGCCTCAAGAACAGGCGCCTTGACATCCTCTGGAGCTGCGATCTGGATCATCTCCGGTTTCTGACAGCCTGCAATCATACCGACCGCAGCCGCCATTGAAAGGAAATATTTTGTAATCTTCATATTCATTAAACTGTTTTATGACTATCTGGCATAACCTGGGTTCTGCTGGAGGTCAAGGTTAGTTGCAAGCTCTGTTGAAGGAACAGGGAAGATATTGAAGTGTGAAGGAAGATCCTGTCCACCGAAGTTTCCACCCTTGTAAGTCCACTTGTAGCCGCTGATCCACTTGCCGTAACGGATGAGGTCTGTACGACGGTGAGCCTCCCACATAAGCTCGCGGGCACGCTCAGCCATAAGCCAGTCCTCAGTCACCTCTGCCGGAGCAGATACGCCTGCACGCTTAGCAAGAGCTTCAAGCTGCGAAGAAGCGCTTCCGCCGGCGTGCATACAAGCCTCAGCATAGATAAGATGGATCTCACCAAGACGGATGAGAGGCCAGTCAATATCACTGAAATTCTTTGTTGCAGCAGTTGCAGCGTAATCTACAGCATCCATATTGTGAGGAACGTTATTGAACTTGATGCAAGACCATCCGTTAAGGAATGTATTGAGATTTCCCTCCATAGACTCTGTGCGGCCCTTGATATAGAAATAACCTGCACGCTTGTCTGTATACTGGTATTCTCCTGTCTCATAGTTCTGACCCTTCACGTCAGTGAACCACTTTGCAACATACTCATAAGGAACACGGTTACCGGCCCAACCTCCATTGATACCGGTGATGTTTACAGCTCCGTCGTCACCTGAGAGAGTTGAAAGAGTAAGGTAAGTGGTTCCACCATATGACTGGTTGCTTTCTGCATCATACGAAGCAGCAAAGAGGAACTCCTTCTTTACAGCATCGTTCTCACCGTTATCACCGCGGAAAAGCTCTGCGTGAGTAGGGGCAAGGGCATAACCGAGATCGTAGATCTTCTCGCAGACAGCTTTTGCCTCAGCCCACTTCGCAGTGCCTGTATAAACCTCTGCATTGAGAAATACACGTGCAAGGAGACCGAGTACAGAACCTTTGTCGGCACGTGGATAGTTTGACTGTGCTGCAGGCATTGCGCTTGCGACAGATGCAAGGTCTTCACGCACGCTTACAACGAAATCGAAGATATACTCGCGTGGCTGCTGCGGAGGGTTGTATCCGCCACCGAACTGAGTATCCTCTGTAGAGAAAGGAACCTGTCCGAATGTATCCATTGCAGCCCAGTAGAAATATGCACGGAGGAAACGTGCCTCGGCACGGAACTGCTGAACCTTAGCCTTTACATCAGCTGAGCATCCTCTTGAATCAAGGTTTGCATCAGAAGTCTGACGAAGGTACTCGTTTACATATGTGATACCCTGGAGAGTACGTACATATACTGCGTAGACAGCATCGTTGAGGACGTCACCCTTCCAAGTGTTGTTATTGAGGTCATTTACCCAAGCGTCACCCCAGGCACACTTTGCTGCGTCTGCTGTAACCTCCTGAGTAGACCAGAATGCACGGATGAACTCCGATGCACCACCGTCTGCGACCTGAAGGTCCTGGGTGTTGTTCGATGTCAGCTGGAAATAGATCTTTGCAAGACCCTGCACGTAACCTGTCTCATCTGCACCGTAAGCGGTCTCCGATGTCACATCGGTAGGATTCAACGGAATAGTGTTGAGATCACCGATGCAGGCCGAAAGCATAGCAGCAGCTGCCACTGCGGAAAATATTCTCTTTATATTCATTTTCATTTTCTCCCTATTAGAAGTTTACGTTAAGACGAATTGAGAAAGTACGAGGTCTTGGCCAGAATGTTCTGTCCACACCGTCAGTGCTGTTGATCTCAGGGTCGATACCAGAGTAATTTGTAATCACAAATACGTTCTGACAAGATGCTGCCAGACGGATATTTGCACCATTCTCATTTATATCCTTGAATGTATATCCGATGTTAACATCATCAAGACGGAAGAATGAAGCATTCTCAAGGAAGAAATCAGAGTATATTTGGTAGTCGCTGTTGATCTGTGTAAATCCTGTTCTCTTCACTGCAGTAGCAAAGTTAGGAAGGTTACCCGCATTCACATCAAAATATGCTGATGAATGATTCTGAGCAAAGTCATTGAATACCATATATCCGAGTGAACCGTGGCCATTGAAGCCAAAGTCCCAGTTCTTATAAGAGAGCTTCAGATTAAGACCATAATAGAAGTCCGGGTTAGGATCACCGGCGCAATACCTGTCGCTATCGCTGATGATACCATCGCCATCAAGGTCAACAAATGCGTTCTGAACAGGCATTCCATTCTCATCATAGAGCTGCTTGAGCGTCCAGTAAGAATATGGAGCATAACCTACCTGGTGGCGTCCGATATAGCTACCGGTCTTACCAGAGATTCCAGAAGTCTGGATATAATAGTTATCATCGTCTGTAGCGTTAAGCTTAGTGAACTTGGTATCCTGGAATGTACCGTTTACGCCGATAGAGAGATGCCAGTCATTAGTCTGGACAGGAATCACGTTGAGAGCGAACTCGATACCCTTGTTCTGCATTGAACCTACGTTAGTGAGAACTGTGTTACCGAAGTTAGAACCCATCGGAGTAAGCACGCTGTTGAGAAGGTCGTCTGTATTACGGAGGTAAGCATCCACGTTACCGGTGATGCGGTCACCGAAGAATCCGAAGTCTACACCGACATTGTAAGTAGTGGTAGTCTCCCACTTGATGTTAGGGTCGTAAGCACCCGGAGTCCACATGAACTGCCAGCCTGCATCACCCATGAACTGCTGGTGATAAACGTCTGTTGACAGGCCATAGCGTGAGAGGTGAGCGTACTCGCCGATACCATCCTGCTGACCTGTCATACCT
>JAEIGA010005627.1_pt1 | contig 19115 bp, 15 predicted proteins | sample 9270691 | NCBI WGS metagenome assembly JAEIGA01 (sample SAMN17057246, study PRJNA624740) | gut metagenome | biome: biome; isolation source: fecal sample | host: Bos grunniens | place: China: Xizang | collected 2019 | reverse complement strand
CTGGAGCCTTCGTTAGAGACAGAGATTCGTGCTTTATACAAAGAGAAAGCTGATGAAATAGCTATTAAAGTTTTCGCCGAGAACCTTCGCCAGCTTCTCTTGGCAGCGCCTATAGGACAGAAACGCGTCCTCGCCCTCGACCCTGGATTCAGAACAGGTTGTAAAGTTGTAATACTCAATGAATATGGCGCTTTGTTACATAACGAGACCATCTTCCCTCACCCACCACAAAACGAAATAAGACAGGCGACTAATAAAATACGTTCGCTCGTCAATGCATATAAGATTGAAGTCATCGCCATAGGCAACGGCACTGCAGGACGTGAGACAGAAGACTTCATCCGAGGAATAAAATTCGACCGCGACATCATCGCAGTCATGGTTAACGAAAGCGGTGCTTCTATCTACTCCGCTTCCAAAGTGGCTCGCGACGAGTTTCCAGAATACGACATCACAGTGAGAGGCGCTGTCAGCATCGGACGTCGTCTCATGGACCCACTCGCCGAATTGGTAAAGATAGATCCTAAATCTATAGGTGTAGGTCAATATCAACATGATGTGAATCAAAAACTCCTGAACGAAGAACTAGGTCATGTCGTAGAGAGCTGCGTTAACGCTGTTGGCGTTGAACTGAACTCTGCAAGCGAGCAGCTGCTCTCATATGTCAGCGGCGTAGGTCCTCAGATTGCCAGCAACATTGTAAAATATCGTAACGAGAACGGCGGTTTCAAGAGCCGCAAGCAGCTTTTGAAAGTCCCTCGCCTAGGAGAAAAAGCATACGAACAATGCGCTGGTTTCTTGAGAATACACGATGCAGCACAACCATTAGACGCGAGCGCCGTACATCCTGAGAGCTACCATATCGTAGAAAAAATGGCGAAGAAACTCAATGTGGAAGTAAAAGACCTTATCGGCAACAAAGAACTTATTGCTAAGATAAACCCTAAAGACTTCATCGAAAAAGACTTCGGCATCGAGACGATTAACGACATCATCAGCGAGTTGGAGAAACCAGGTCGCGACCCAAGAAAGACATTCGAGTTCTTCGAATTCAACAAAAACATACGCACCATCAACGACTTGAAAGTCGGAATGCAATTAGTTGGCATCGTAACAAATATCACTGCCTTTGGATGTTTCGTCGATGTTGGTGTACATCAAGACGGACTCGTTCACATCAGCCAGATGTCAAACCAATTCATAAAAGACCCTAACGAAGTGGTTAAACTCAACCAGAAAGTGAAAGTCACAGTAACAGAACTAGACGTCGAGAGAAAGAGAATAAGCCTCAGCATGAAAATTAGTGTAGCTAAATAATATAACGAACACATTAGCGTTAAAATGATATGAAAAAGATTTTTACAATATTGATAATATGTGCCTTCGCATTATTGTTCAAGACAGAAGCAAATGCCCAGATAGTCAAAGGCGAAGGATTCATCGGATTCAACCTTTCGCAAGTCGATGGAGACCAGGTGTATGGATACAAGAATTTAGGATTGCATGGCGGCATCGGAGCCATTGTCCCTGTATATCAGAAAAACAACTTCAGCATTGATGCATCCATAGAAGTCGTATTCAACCAAAAAGGCGCACATCAAAGAGCCACATACAGCGACACCATCAATGAAACAATCTATAACGGTGCATACGATTTGAACTTGACATATCTTGAAGTTCCATTGATGTTTTATTTTACCGACAAACAAATCACTTCTTTTGGACTCGGAGTTTCTTATGGCAGACTTGTTGGTCTGAAAGAATTCGAACATGGCAGAGAGACAAACGTAAACTTAAATTATACAGGACCTGACAGATACAGACTCAGCGACTTCAGCATCCTAGCTGATTTAAAATTCAGAATATATGAGAGATTCAAGTTAGGAATAAGATATCAATATTCGATGGCTAAAATCAGAACAAGAGACTTCTATCTCATCAATGGAGAATATGACTGCTCCAGAGACCAATACAATAATGTTATTACAGCCAGATTGATATATGTATTTAACGAAGATAGAAGCCAATACATATATGACGAATACCAATTCACAGGCGACAATCCAAAGATACACCAAAAGGCTATCGACAAGAAACTTAAGAAGTTAAGAAAACAAAGATTGAAAGCCGAAGAAAAAGCAGCAAAGAAAGCCGCCAAATAAACAGAGCATTAACATTCTAAAGCATAATATGAAATGAGACGCCATAAAATGACGTCTCATTTTTTATACATTTTCCTACTTAAAACACACGATGATATTGCAATGGCGCATATTCACATGTGATTACAATATTATAAAAATGAAGTGATAATATCCTTAATCACTACAAAAGCAACTACTAAAGAATATACCACTTTTAACAATGTTCCTGCAACAAATCCCACAAAAGAGCCTATTGCAGAACGCCATGCCAGCTGGTCGTCAACACCTGACATCTTCTCTCCTATGTATGCACCAACAAATGGTCCTGCCAATATACCGATAAGTCCGAATGGTCCTATCACTATTCCTAAAATAGGCAAGACAACAACACCGACTATCAATCCTATGGTGCTGCCTCGAACTCCAGCTTTAGTGCCACCAAATTTCTTAGTACCCCATACTGGGACAAAATAATCTACTATTGTTATAACGGCACATAATATACCATAAATAACCAATGCTTCACTTGAGTATGTTATGTCGGTAAAAAGATGCAATAAAATCATCGCAGCATAACTAATAGGTACGCCAGGCAGTCCAGGCACCACATCACCGATAATTCCTACAATAATGAAAACAACTGCTAATAAATAGATTAGATATTCCATAACTTCTATTTTTAATACTACCTAATATTTTTTAACTTACTACACATTATTTTTTAACATACTACAAAGATACATTTTATTTCATATCGCTCAATTATTTTTCTACTTTTGCGAGACCAACAAACCATAATTTTGTATGAAGCGTTTTTTTATCTTGGGCTTATTAGTCCTATCTTTATTCACAAACGCATATGCGTGGGATATGCTGCAACCAAGCGGAGGAAGAACAAACTCTCTCGGCAAATGTTCCGTTGCATTAAATGATTTCTGGTCACTGCATAATAACCCTGCAGGATTTTCCTCATATAAAGATTTCAGTATCGGCTTATCATATGAAAGTCGTTTCCTATTAAAAGAACTAGGATACAAAAACATCGGTGTTCTTTTGCCACTTAATATTGGCGTAATAGGCATATCCGCTTCTCGCTTCGGTTATGAACATTATAACGAAAACATAATTGGAATTGCATTAGCAAGAGACTTCGGTCCTAAACTTAAAATAGGATTGAAACTTGATTACATATATCTAAAATTTTCCGGAGATTACGACAATTTCTCCGCTCCCACTTTTGAATTAGGATTACAATATGAAATAAATGAGAATCTGAGTCTCGGTGCTTATCTTTTCAATCCCATCCATGTTAAGTTAAAAACTTCCATCAATTACAAAACTCCAATAGTCACGAGATTAGGATTCTCTTATTTCATTAAAGATAACTTCATGATAACAAGCGAAATAGAAGAAAACTTCGAAGATAACTTCTCCTATAGATTCGGCATTGAATACGAATATCACAAAAGCTTTTTCATAAGAAGCGGTTTCCAACTCAATCCTGAATTGTTCACATTCGGATTCGGATATATTTACAAATGGTGGATTATCGACATTGCAGGACAAATGAGTCAAGACTTGGGTTCATCTCTTAATTGCAGTCTCGTCTTCAAAATAAAAGACAAATGCAAAAAAGGAGGTGTATCATGAGAAAAACATTTTTAATTTTTATACTTGTTTTGCCAATTCATCATGCTTATTGCCAGACAAACAACGACTTGATAATTGAACATATAGAAAGAATGTCAGAAAGCAATGATGACGAGAATACAGACTATTCCGAAATTATAGAAGCATATTGGGATATCGTCGAGAGCCCGGTAAACATCAATAGCGAAGACATTGACCGACTCGTGGAATTCAAGTTCATAAGTGTTTTTCAATTAGAAAACATCAAAAACTACAAAAGAAATTATGGCGATTTCCAATTCATAGAAGAGCTTTATGAAGTAGATGGCATGGATAGAAAAAGCATTGAAGTCATAAAACCACTGATTTGTTTTGAAGATAAAAAAAACGACGATAAGATATCTTTGAACCAAATTATAAGACACGGAAAAAACAAAGTGTTTTTTGAAGTGAATCAATGCCTTAACAAAAAAGAAGGATATAAAGGAATTGACGATTCACTGCTTTATGCAAAACCTAATTCAATATATTTAGGCAGTCCACAGAAATTATATTTACGATATAATTTTTCATACAAAGATAAAATTGAAGCAGGCATGGTTCTGGAAAAAGATCCAGGAGAATACCTATTCAGAAAAAATATAAACGATTCCATAAGGAGTATGTTGGGCAACAAATGTTACTCCGGATTCGATTATACCTCATTTCATTTCATAATTTTTAGTTTTGGTTTTTGCAAGGCCTTAGCCATTGGAGATTATAAAATCTCCTTTGGTCAGGGTCTTACAATGGGAAACGGAATGTCATTCGTGGCTAGAGGAGAAAGTCTTTTAAGAAGGAACAAGAAAATCAGCGCCAGCAAATCCGCTAATGAAGGGCATTATTTAAGAGGAATTGCCAGCACCTTAAAATACGATGACTTTGAGCTAAGCATATTTTATTCCAACAAACTAACAGATGCCAATGTATTAACATACGATAGTCTTAACAATACACCTCTGGAAATCACGAGTCTGCAACAAAGCGGATTACACAGGACATATAATGAAATAATGGACAGAAAAGTCATCAGACAACAATTATATGGCGCTAATCTGAGTTATAAGATTTCCAATTTCCAGCTAGGTTACACAATACACAAAACCCATTTAAGCGCAGAATTAAACCCAGAAAACAATGTATATAATTTATTCTATTTCAAAGGACAAGATATTTTAAACCAAGGCCTTGACTTTTATTACATCTTGAAAAACATTGTTTTTTATGGAGAAGTTGCGATGAGCGACAACAAAGGTTTTGCCGGATTGATAGGTGGAACATTCCAAGCTGCAGGATATATAGACTTCACAATATTATATCGCAATTATGCAAAGAACTATCAATGTCTATATAGCAATGCATTTGCGGCAGGAAGCAACACAAGAAATGAAGAAGGTTTTTATTTCAGCAGCGCCTTTTCATTAGCTGCAAATTGGAGATTCATTAATAGCATAGATTTCTACTCAAACGACTTCTTTAAAAACACTTGCCATTCCCCTAGTCATGGTTATGAATTTGATTCACAATTAAACTACACACCTGAATCAAACACTTTGTTATTCATAGAATTCAGGAACAAACACAAAATGGAGAACAGCGCTGTCACGGAATCCTTTCAAAGAGATTTAATCACTGAAAGGAACAATATGATTAGACTACATGCTTCATATCAAATAACAGATGATATAAGCTTAAAAAACAGAGTTGAATATCATTTCAATTATAAGGAAGATGACGAATACAATTCATATTTGATTTATCAAGATGTAGTATATGCGCCTATAGACAAAACATACAACATAGCCATCAGATACGAGTTGTTCAATGCAGAAAGCGGCAGCGTCTATGCATACGAAAATGACGTTCTATATGCATTCGCTGTCGGGAGCCTGTCTGGCAAAGGCATTAGGACTTATTTGGTTGGAAAGATAAAAATATTAGAACAGATACAGTTTTCAGGGAAGATAGGATTTACTTTTTATGACGACAGAAACGAAATCGGAAGCGGATTAGAAAAGATTGGAAACAATTGGAAAAGCGATGGAAAATTACAAATTGTTTGGTCATTTTAGCATTATGTAATTTCAATAATGACGTTTGTAGAAAAATTTCATTCATAACACTTTATGCAAGCATTAATTCAAGAAAAAACCTTATCTTTGTAACATAATTTAAAACCATATTATTATGCAATATTCACAACAATCAGACAATCAAAACAACAATGATTTAAAGAAGTACACTCCTATTTTAGTAATAGTCGGCATCATTTTCCTATTGATAATGTTCTGGGGCCGCATCACTAAAACAATCCCAGCTGGTCATGGCGGCGTATTGTTCCGTTTATTCGGCGGCGGTGTAGACACATCAAAGACATACGAAGAAGGTTTCCATTTCATAGCACCATGGAATACAATGTACGTTTATGAGACACGTCAACAAGAGACATCAGAAGAGATGAGCGCATTGTCATCAAATGGTCTTGAAATCAAGATTGAATTCTCGACATGGTATCAGCCACGCTGGGAAGACTTAGGAACATTACACGCAAAGATAGGTACAGAATACCTCACAAGAATAGTCATCCCTGCGATGCGTTCAGCAGCAAGAAGCGTTGTAGGCCGTTACACACCAGAACAAATCTATTCTACCAAACGTGATGTAATCCAAGAAGAGATTTTCGAAGAAACAAAGAAACTTTTAGACGAGAAATACGTTCAATTAAATCAAGTTCTTATCCGTTCCGTCACCTTGCCTCCAACCATCAAATCTGCTATTGAAAGTAAGTTGAAACAAGAACAAGAAGCTCTTGAATACGAATTCAAACTTGAAAAAGCAGCACAAGAAGCAGAACGTCAACGCGTAGAAGCAGAAGGTAAAGCAGCAGCTAACAGTATCTTAAGCGCAAGTATCAACGACAAGATCCTCCGTGAAAAAGGTATTGAAGCAACATTAAAACTTGCTGAATCTCCAAACTCTAAGGTGGTCATCATCGGCGGCAGCGATGGTATGCCAATCATCTTGGGCGACATGAAATAAAGAACTTTAGAACTCTAGAATTCTAGAACTTTAGAATTAGGACTTAGGTCTGCAGGAAACAACAATTCCTAATTCCTAACTCCTAATTCCTAACTATATAAGTATGGCGAAGGAAAAAACACAAAACAAAATCCATATCAAAAACAAAAGAGCGTCTTTTGAATATTTTATCATAGACACTTATATGTCCGGAATCGTATTGACTGGCACTGAAATAAAAAGCATACGCGAAGGCAAAGCCAGTCTAGCTGATTCTTACTGCGTGTTTAAAAACGGAGAATTGTTTGTCGTCGGGATGCATATCGCAGAATATGCTATGGGAACATACAATAATCACGACCCTAAACGCGAGAGAAAGCTTCTTCTTACCAGAAGAGAACTCAACAAACTGAAAACAAAATCAAACGAAAAAGGATTCACTATAGTTCCAACTGACTTGTTCATCAATGACAAAGGTCTGGCAAAACTCAATATCGCATTGGCAAAAGGTAAACACTTCTACGACAAACGTGAAAACCTTAAAGACAAAGACAATAAAAAAGAAATAGAAAGAGCAAAATATACATACTGATATGAAAAAATTCAACTTAATATTTGCAGTAGCAATAGCTTTATTATTCTCATATAAAACTAATGCACAAAACAATACAGAATTAATACGACTACAAAAAAGCAATTCACAAGAAACTGTATCTTCTGAAAAAATCAATTGGATGACATTTGAAGAAGCTGTAAAACTAAATACAGAAAAACCTAAGAAAATCTTCATTGACGTCTATACAGAATGGTGCGGATGGTGCAAGAAAATGGACCAAACTACATTCTTGGACAAAGATGTAATCGCATATATGAACGAGAACTTCTATGCTGTTAAGTTTGATGCAGAACAAAGCGGAAGTGTCGAATTCATGGGTCATACTTTCATCAACCCTAATCCAATGGGAAGTAAAAAAGGAACTCATCAACTAGCATCTGCATTACTTCAAGGAAAAATGTCCTACCCTTCTTATGTATTTATGAACGAGGCTAATGTAGGCATAACAGTTTTACCTGGTTACGCTAACGCAGAACAATTATTAAATGCATTAAAATATATCGCCACCAATGCTTATCTTGACACACGATGGGACGATTTTTTAAAGCAGAACAATAATTAAATCAACCATACGTAATAATCAAAACATTACGAAATCACTATGCATAAATATATTTGGATTTTCATCTTAGGAGTTATATTAAGTTTCGCATCATGTAGAAAACCTGTCAACTTCAGTGACGACCAATCACTGAAAGTCAATTTTTCTAATGATACAATCACATTTGATACCGTTTTCACCTCTTTAGGTTCTTCGACACGTCATCTAATGGTATATAACAACAATGATGAAAATCTGAAAATCAGTTCGATACGCCTGCAAAACGGAAACCAATCACAATTCTCCATCAATGTTGATGGAGAAGCTGGTTACGATTTCTCCGACATCGAAATTTATGCAAAAGACAGTATTTACATTTTTGTTAAGGTAACAATAAACCCTAACGACCAAAACACACCTTTCTTTGTTGAGGAGAAGCTATTATTCGAGACTAACGGCAACAAGCAAGAAGTCAGCCTGACAGCTTTCGGACAAAATGCCAACTATATAATTGCAGATCAACATATAAATGGATTCCCTGAATTCAAAATTATTGCTGACAGTCTTCAAGAAGTACACTGGACTTCAGAACGTCCTTATGTAGTATATGGTTATGCATTAATAAACTCATACGGTACATTGGTCATTGAAGAAGGCACACAAGTTCATTTCCATAATGGCGGAGGACTTTGGGCATATAGCGAAGGTCAACTACGCGTTGAAGGAACTGCAGAAAATCCGGTTGTATTTCAAGGCGACAGACTTGAACTTGGATTTACCGACAATCCTGGACAATGGGACAGAATCTGGCTGATGGAAGCTCGTGAAGGATACGGACACTCTATAAAGAACGCTATCATTAAAAACGGATTCATTGGAATTCAAGCACAACGTTTCTTGAAAGACAACAGAGCCCCATTATTCATTGAAAATACTATTATTGACAATCATACCGGCATGGGCATTTACGCTAATCTCTATAATATTAAAGCCGGAAATTTCGTAGTATCTAATTGCGGAAATTATGCTATAGCGTTAACAGGAGGCGGTGAATACATCTTCGAGCAAGGAACTGTAGCAAACTTCTGGAATCAATCTACAAGAACAACTCCTTCATTGCTGTTCAATAATGTATATGCAAATCCTACAGATGGTTTCTCATACGCATACAACTTCTACTGCCAAATGAACAATTGTATCATGTATGGAAATCAGGATGATGAATTTGCCACAGACTTCTACCCTGGTCCTGATACAACATACTTCTTTAACAGCAGCTTATTGAAAACAAAGAGACAAAATTCGGAATCATTCACCAACTATACAAATTGCGTATTTAACAGAGACCCTAAATTTGTCAACAACCAATACAACTTCCATCTCGACACACTCTCCCCTGCTATTGGAATCGGAAATCCTTTCTATTCAGTGGGAGCGCTGCAATACGACTTAGACGGTGTTTCAAGAGAAAACGCTCCTGACGCTGGAGCTTATCAATACGTTTACACTCCTAGCGAAGAATAACCGCAGTATAAACAGTTTCATTGCCTACCATATCTGACACGATAACTTTAATAACATTGTGTCCTGGTTTAAGACGATTATCAATCTGATACATCAGCAACTTGTTCTTTGCATCATAATCTGCCAGAACCCATTGGTCGTTGATATACATTGCATACTTTGAAATACCAGTTCCCAAATCATCAATTTTCACCCTTAACGACCAATTTTCCGCCACTGAACCCTTATCCTTAAAATTCAAAGGTATAACAGAAGGTCTTATAGAATCCCTGGCAATAAAATATGTTCCTAACTTATTAGTCTTTGCTTCTATAAAATCATCAACTCTACTATTACCCAAGAATGATATATTATTTTTTTTGTCAATAGTAGCGACATAGATTAAGGTATCATCAATATATTCTTCATTGATTCTCAAACGTATCTTCATCTTTTTATGCATTGGTATCTCTTCAGTACCAAGACGATACGCAAAATCAGAATATATATTTTGCATTGTATCAATACGTGATGCTTTTAACGATACATTACGGTAAAATGCCAGCTCCGGAATTTGTGCTTCAAAACCATCTAGATAAACATCCCTAGATTCTCCATTAGTAATTCTATAATATGAACGAGGGAGAACACCTTTAGGTTCAAACTCAGGAAGCTCCGTACCAATCAAAGTGAAATTTAATTTGGATTTGTTTTTATTAAAGTCTCTAATCACAAACGACATCTCCACAGTATCACCTTGATTAACAGTTATAACGCCATTCCTTTTTTCATAAAGCTTCAATTTATTGAACTCATCTATTTCTGTTCTGATGAAACGTTCATTATTTTTAACATAATGAGAATAATCGATAAGACTATTGATATAACGAGTCTCGTCATAAGAATATTTGTCTGATATGATTTTATAAATCAATTCATTATCTGCATAAAGTTCAACACTATAAGCACCATTTTTATTATTTGCGCCATCAGCCTGATCAAACACATTTATGCCGAAAGCAATATCTCCACTGACTTCAATTACAGGATTATCAAGAAAATAGACATTATTTTCATAGTTCACTTTGCAGTACATAGCAGAGTCAGCATTGTTTACTGAAGAATTATCTAAAGGATAAATCGCAAGTCCTTTGATTGTTGGTTTTCTGGTGTCTTTTATTTTCAAACCAAAATACAACGGATTTACAGGCTCTTGTGTTTTGGTATAACGTATTTCATAATGAAGATGCGGGCCTCCTGAACTGCCGCTATTACCTGTAAGTCCAAGGTAATCACCTCTTTTTATTGGAAACTGATGCTTTTCAAGAAATATAGTCTGCGCAAACGACTCATCTTCATATTGCTTGCTTTTCACAAAATCATTTATTTTCTTATTAAACTTGGAAAGATGAGCATAAACTGATGTAAAACCATCATTATGAGTAATATAGATAACTTTTCCATATCCATAAGGAGAAACGCCTATCCTACTCACATAGCCATCAGCAACAGCAAAAACCTCTTTACCTTCAACGCCCTGCGTTCTGATATCGACACCAGCATGAAAGGCATTTGAACGCAATTCCGCAAATGTTGCAGAGAGAGAAACCGGTATATTTACAGGATTCGGATATTGTGGATATGTTTCATTTTGCGCGAAACTTACATAAGTCAATAATACAAAGTATATCAATAATTTAGCTTTCATAATTCTATTAATTTTTATAATTTTATTCATCTACAAAATTAAAAAATTATCAAGACCTAATTTAATAAACATCACACTTAATTTATTATCTTTGCATATAAATCTTAATTAATTTTATTTTATTAAATATGTTAAAAAACAAAGAAGTCGTAGCCTGGAAAATGATGCTTATCAGATTAGGTATCATGCTGTTACTCCTGTCTTTCAGCAGGTGGCTTCTTTATATTTTTAATATTAATAGTTTTGAAGATTTAAGCATAAAAGAACTTGTAAGATTATATTTCATAGGTTTCAGATTCGACATATACACCCTGGTAATTTTCAACATACCTTTTATAATCGCTTATTCTATTCCATCGAGGATAAAATACAACAAGATATATAAAAAAAGCATTGATTTAGTTTTTATAACAACCAACGCCATTGCCATTGGCTTAAATCTTATTGATGTAATTTATTTCAGATATCTTGACAGAAGAATGTGTTCTGAACTGTTTACATTTGTTAAGAATAAGGACGAAAACCAATTCAATCTTATATTCAGCTTCATAAGTGATTTCTGGTTCATGTTTGTAATATTTTTCCTTTTATTATTCATTATCATAATATTAACTAAAAAAACAGAACTCAAGGAGACATATATTACAGACAAGAAATTATGGTATGTCAATCACTCTGTATTTTTTATACTGATTTTAGGATTATCGATCATAGGAATCAGAGGAGGATTTCAGTTAAAACCAATCAACTTACAGACTGCGACAGACTACACAATTCCTAAAAACACACCATTAATTATAAACACTCCGTTCAGCATCTGCTTAAGCTCCACTTCATCGGCCTTAAATAAATTAGATTATTTTGATGACAATGAGATTGAATCTCTTTACAGTCCAATTCATAAAAATCTGAAACACAATAGATTTGTAAAAAACAGCAGTAATAAAAACAATGTTGTAATAATCATTCTTGAAAGTTTCGGTCAGGAAATGATTGGATTTTACAATAAAGATTTAAAGAATTCTCACACTCCATTTTTAGACTCCATATTGAGAGAAAGCCTTACATTCGACGGCATGTCAAACGGACGACGTTCAATCGAGGCGCTCCCTTCGATTCTTTGCGGACTACCATCATTAATGTCAACCGATTATCCCACATCAAGATACGCCATCAATAAAGTCGATGGTTTGGGCAGTATCCTAAAGAAAAACGGTTATAGCACAGCATTTTTCCATGGAGGCAACAATGGCACTATGAGTTTCAATTCCACTTCCAGGTCAAGCGGCTTCGATGATTATTACGGAAGAAATGAATACAATAACGACACCGATTTCGATGGCAATTGGGGCATCTATGATGATAAGTTCTTACAATTCACAGCAAAGAAATTAAAAGAATATGAGAATCCTTTCGCTGCTGTAATATTTACTCTTTCATCACATCATCCGTATTCATTACCGAATGACTACATTACATCAGACACTACGAATAAAACTCCATTCGAAAAAACCGTCACTTATACCGACCATGCTTTGAAAGAATTTTTCAATACCATTTCCAAAGAAGACTGGTTCGAAAACACTATTTTTATAATAACATCAGATCACGTAAACCCAGAACATAAATTCAACAGTTACAAAACCACAAGAGGACTATATCAAATACCCCTCGCCTTCTATGCTCCTGAAATCATTGAAAATAAATCAGTTGATGAAATGGCACAACATATCGACATCGGAATTTCTTTGTTAAGCCTTTTAGACATCAACGATACAACTTTCAGTTTTGGAAGAAATGTTTTCGACAGCATACAAAATCCATTTTTCATGTGTTATAGTAATAACTCATATATATTCTCTGACGGAAAATATTTTATGCAGTCAGACGGCAATGATATAAAGAAAATATTTGACATTAAAAAAGATAAAACATTGAAGAACAATATATATAAAGGCGATAACAACAAATGGCATGAACTTGACAAAGAGCTCAAGTTAAGACTTCAACAATATAACAACAGAATGATTAACAACAAATTATACTACTGATGGCAAAGAAGAAAATAATTTTTATTGTTAATCCCATATCAGGGAACCACAACAAGAATAATTTTCCGATTCTTGTAGACAATTATATTGACAAAAACAAATTCGAATATGATATTGTTTTCACAGAACGTATCAATCATGCTACAGAACTGACGATGAAGGCAATAGAAGATGGCTTTGAATATATTGCTGCTGTTGGTGGAGATGGAACGATTAACGAAATCGCAAAGTGTTTGATTGGGAAAGAACAAGTGCTTGTCATCGTTCCTTTTGGTTCCGGCAATGGCTTGGCGCGACATCTGGAGCTTCCTTTCAGGACAGAACGCCTAATTACAGATGTAATCAATAACGGTGATGTTTTCAAGATGGACACTGCCAGCATGAACGGCACTCCTTTTATAAGCATCGCTGGCATTGGTTTCGACGCTTTGATAGCCGATTATTTTGCAAAAGACGGCAACAGAGGTTTCATCACTTATGCTAAATTAGTTACAGAAGAATATCACAACTTCGTGCCTAAAGAATACACCATGATTTTGGACGACGAGAAAACAATCAAATGCAAACCATTCTTCGTAACATTCGCCAATTCAAGTCAGTTTGGATACAATGCAGAAATTTCACCCAAAGCCAGCGTTCAAGATGGACTTTTGGATGTTTGCATATTCAAGAAACCTAACATCATAGAAGTTCCTATTGTTGCCACATATTTCATTGCCAAACAGATAGACAAAAGTAATTTTATAGAAATTCATAAAGCGAAAAAAATAAGCGTCATCAGAGAAATTGAAGACGTAGTTAACATAGACGGAGAAGCAATGCAAATGAGCAAAGACATCACCGTAGAAATCAACCCATTAAGCCTTAACATTTTACTAAACAAATAAAGTTATGTTCGAAAAATATATCACATTATTAACCAAATTATTTTCAAAAGTAGGATTATCAGAAACCACATCAGTAAACATTTCTGAGCTGATAAGTTTCTTCACCCTATTAGTTGCTGCTTTTGTTATATTTCTTTTAATTAGATTGATTGTAGAAAAAACACTTAATAACTTTATAAAGAAAAGTCCGTCCAAAAGAGATGACATCTTAATCAAAAATAAAGTTTTCAGGAAAATATGTCTTATCGTTCCTGCTTATATCATAAGAATTTTCACAGCTGTTGCGATACCTTCATTTCCATCATTAAGTGCTGCAATTATTCTAATAACAAAGATTTACGAAGTATTTGTCTATAGTCGTGTTATTGATGCTATATTAACAACATTAAACGAAATTTACGACACTTATGAGATATCCAAAAGCAAGCCAATCAAAGGATTTATCCAAGTGTTAAAGACAATCGTTTACATCATCTGCTTTTTATTAATCATTGCAATACTAACACAGAAACAGTTATCTAACATACTGATAGGCCTTGGAACTTTATCAGCCGTCCTTATGTTGGTATTCAAAGATCCTATTTTAGGTTTTGTAGGAGGCATCCAATTAACCATCAACGACATGCTTCGCATAGGCGATTGGATTGTAATGGAAAAAAGCAAAGCTGACGGTGAGGTTCTGGAGATTGGACTAACAACGGTAAAAGTCCAAAACTGGGACAAGACAATTACAACCATTCCTACATATTCGTTGATTTCTGATTCATTTACAAACTGGAGAGGCATGGTGAATTCTGGAGGAAGACGTATAGCACGTTCTTTTGTCATTGATATTGACACTATTAAATTCTGCACTCCAGAAATGCTAGAGCGTTTCAAGAAATTCCAACTAGTAAGTCAATATATCATTGACAAGGAAAAAGAAATCGAAGAATACAATAAGGCTAACAATATAGACGACAGCAATTTAGTCAATGGAAGGAGACAGACAAACATCGGTATCTTCAGAGCATATTTAAATGCATATTTGGCAAACTGTCCATACATCAACAAAGATATGACATTCATGGTCAGACAGTTGTCACCAACCGAAAACGGAGTTCCTATTCAGATTTATGCGTTCAGTTCAAACAAAGCATGGATATCTTACGAAAACATTCAGAGCGATATCTTTGACCATGTATTCGCTGTTGTCACTATGTTTGATTTGAAGATTTACCAGAAGCCATCAAGCAATAGTCTAGCAGCAACTTTTGAAGCTATGGAGTAATGAAGTGATGGAGTGATGTAGAATTTAAAAGGCCTCTACATCACTCAATCATTTATTTAGAAAGTCTTTCAATAAGAGAATCGCGATAGCTTGCGCCAATAGGGATTTTATTTCCAGCAACAGTAACATTCAGTTTATCAATATCCTCAATATGTTTAATTGAGACAATAAATGACTTATGTGTTCTGACGAATTTATCTTTAGGAAGAGTTTCCTCAAGGTTTTTCAGAGAATATAAAGCCGTAATACGTTTTGTTGTCGTATGGAATGTCACATATTCATGCTGGCCTTCAATAAACAAAAGATCTTCGTAATTCACTTTATATAATTTATAATCCGCTTTAACCAGGATATAATCATTGACTTGAACAGAATCTGATTGCTGGTCTGATACATTGTAACTTACAGCTTTGTTTATTGCCTGCATAAAACGAGCGTAATCAAATGGTTTCAGGAGATAATCTACCACACCTAATGCAAATGCGTCAACTGCATATTCGGAATAAGCTGTTGTAAGAATTACTGCTGGTTTATTATTTATCATTTTCAGCATCTCCATTCCTGAAATATCTGGCATTTGAATATCCAGCAACAAGATATCAACATTCTCATTTTTAAGTACTTCCATTGCTTTAGTTGCATTAGGACAAGTATCAATAAGATTCAGATAGTCTATTTTTGAGACATACTCTGACAAAAGCTTTCTTGCTAAAAACTCATCATCTACAATAAGAACATTATACTTCTTTTTCATTAAAAATATCTCCTATTTTAATTGTTACCACATACGAATTGTCTTCCTGTTTTACATTGAAAGAATAGTTGTTACCATAATACAATTCCAATCTTTTCTTGACATTTGCCAGACCTATCCCAGCCTGTTTTTTCTTATTAGGATCCACCAAGGATGATGACATGCAATTCATCGAATTTCGAGCGATGAAAATCAAGTTGTTATTCTCTTGTATTATATAAAAATGGACATATCCATTAGGATCGTTATCCAACCTGCTATGTTTGAAGCTATTTTCCACCAAAGGCTGTAAAATCATTGGTGGAATTTTGAAATTAGGATTATTTATCTTCTTGTCAAAAATAATATTAGAATTATTTTCCATACTCATCATATGAAAGTCGATATAGGCATCTATATATTTGACTTCTTTTTCAAGAGATATGAGGTCGACCTGGCAATCGACCATAACATAACGAAGCATATCCGAAAGTTTCAGAACGCTTTGCGGAGCATTTTCATCTTTTATATACACAAGAGAATATATGTTATTCAAAGCATTAAACAAGAAATGAGGTGTCATCTGCGACTTCAAGAAACGCAGCTCCATATCAAGTTTCTCACTCTTTATTTCATTCTTTATTCTCTGGCTTTCTTTCTCTGCGCGTTGCATGTCGGTGATAACCGAGATAGCAATCGTGATTATATAAATCAGCATACGTATTAGTAAAGGTATAAAGAAAGCCTTTGCTCCATCAGGCTGACGTATTTCTGCCAGGGATATATGCTTACTCATAATTGTCAACATAAAGGATTCCAGGTATGTAGTTAATCCAGACATAACTATAACCAGCAATATGTTGATCATATAAAAAAGAAAGTTATTCCCTTTTTGAAGATACTTGACTATGTATCTCTTCTCGATGTAAGTTGTTATTAAAAGAAATGTTACTACTAGAAATGCATGTGCCAATGAAATAATCCAGTTTGCCCAGAAAGACAAGAAGAAAAACAGGAATACCATTCCCCATGCAACTATTGAACGTTTGTTTTCCTTGACTAATTCTATCAATTCCAATCCTTTCATCACGAAATTAATTTTTGACAAAAATATAACAACTTAGATAGGTTGTGTAAAAAAATCAATCAAAAACAAACAATTTTCAATAAATATCAATATTTCTTTCCTATGAACAAACGTAAGAATGTCACCAGGACCGTATAGATTTCAAGACGGCCTAACATCATAAGCATTGACATAACCCATTTTCCCATATTGGACAATTCCGAGAACGAAAGAGAAGGGCCTGTACTTCCCATTCCAGGACCGCTATTGCCAAGTGCCGAGACACAGTTAAACATACTTTCTTGTATGGTACATCCGCTTAAAACCAGCATAAACACGCCTATCACGAAAAGCAACAGGAAAATAATCAAGAAGTTAATAACTCTTCTTGTTTTGTCTTCATCAATAACTTCATTGGAGACCTTTACTGTGAACAAAGCATTAGGGTGAAGAAGATGACGGAAAATATTGTTAATGGATTTTATGGAAATAACTTCACGAATGATTTTAATACCACCACTTGTTGAACCAGCACAAGCGCCGCTTGCCATCATAAAGAATGTAGGTACAAGGAAAAGGCTTCCCCATACATCATAATCGAAATTGGCAGCCTGATAACATGTTGATGTTATTATTGAACTTACATGGAACAATGATGTACGGAATCTATTTTCAAAACCTACAGGATATGATTCTGCATTCGACACAACAGTTTCAACTTCAGGAGCATAGTAGAACAACAACATCATTAGTGCTGTAATTAGAACTACTGCTCCGAGATACCATCTCAGTTCCTCATTTTCACGGAACAATTTTCCTTGACCAGTAAAAAGAAAATAATACAAGGAGAAATTGACGCCTGAAGCCAACATGAAAACGGATGCCACATATTCTATATAAGGTGAATTATAATATCCCAAACTAGCCTGATGGGTGCTGAAACCACCACTCGACATTGTAGTGAGTCCATGACAAATAGCATCGAAGGTTCCCATTGGACCAAGCCAATACATAAAACTGCATAGCAACGTCAATATAAAATAGATACCCAAGAGTTTACGAGCTGTCATCATCATCTTAGGATGAAGTTTCTTGATACCGATTCCCGACATTTCAGCAGAGAACATCATGACTTTGTTGGAAGAACGATTCAAGGCAGGCATAATGGCTAGGAACAAAACGATAATACCCAAGCCACCCAACCATTGCATTATACTTCTCCAAAACAAGATGCCATGAGGTTGACTGTCAATATTATTCAAAACAGTAGAACCAGTAGTGGTAAAGCCAGACATAGCTTCAAAGAATGCGTCGGCCACTGTCTTGACAGTTCCATTTAAAAGGAAGGGCAACATTCCAAATAAAGCAAAGATTATCCATGTCGCCGTCACAATAAAGAATGAGTCTTTGGTTTCGAAGTTCTCAATATTATGTTTGCTAGTTTTTTTGTTACTTCTTCCTGCCGATATCAAGATAAAGCCTGATATTGCAGTAATTATCGTTGAAACGGTAAGAGCCAATACATCACCGTCACCACATTTATAAAAATAATACAAAGCGACCAATGAAGCCAACAACATGAATGCTGCTTCAAACAACAAAAAAAGACCTAAAACCCTTGCCTTCATATCTAATCACTTCATATTTTTTCCGTCGGTAAAAGTACGACTTTTTTTGTATCGCACTAACGTTTCAAACACTTTTTTAAGGCTAATATTTTTTAAGAAAAAATCCGGATTTTTTTCAGAAATATTTCAAACATTTTCATTAAAGGAAATGTTATTAATAATGACTAAAAACCTATGTTTTGCAAGGAATATTTAAGGTTCATTGAAGATGAAAAAAAATACATTGAAATGCTAATATTTTTTATTGAAATGTGCTTTTTTTATTGCAATTAATTCAATAAT
>JAEIGA010005626.1_pt1 | contig 19117 bp, 21 predicted proteins | sample 9270691 | NCBI WGS metagenome assembly JAEIGA01 (sample SAMN17057246, study PRJNA624740) | gut metagenome | biome: biome; isolation source: fecal sample | host: Bos grunniens | place: China: Xizang | collected 2019 | reverse complement strand
CTCTACTGAATTAACAACTGATACTTGGATTGGTTCATACTCATTAAAGAATTTCGCTTCCATGTTAATTAGATTTAAGGGTTATATCCTATCTAACAACGGAAACGTGAAAATGTTTGTAGAAACTTGAAGAATCTTCAAATATTCCACCAACCCACTATCAGCATCCGACAGAAGTCAGAATAACAGACCATATCCATTCTGTCGAGTACAGCATCCATTATAACACCTTCCCAATCTTCCAAGTATAGCATCCGCACTCGCTGGTAAGTAGTTTCGTCTTATTCCATGCCTTTCTAGCGATTTCTCCCCCAATATAGCACACTTCTTCACTCTCTAGTGGAATACCTTCGGCAATGGAAATGAATACCGCCAAGTGCATTATTTCATGCTGAATACTATCCGCATATTGGTTAGCAGTCGAAGCCTTACCAATCACACAAACAGCCTTTCCGTTCTTGACATAGGTAAGACCTGTGTTCACCTTCCCTTCCTCCAACAACTTCCTAGCCTTGTTCAGTTTATCCCCACGAAAGCCTATATCGACAAGATTGTCAATAATCTCATCGACATAGTACCCGTGAATGGCATAGTACATCGTAATATCCCAATCGTAGTTGTCTAGGTGTATCTTCTGTCTAATCATATTAAATGACTTCTTCCCAATCTATTGGAGTTCCACTGAAATTACAATCAGCATAAAAGCGGTTGAATACATAGCCAACAGGCTTGTCAGCATCGTCCAACACATCCTTTACATATTGAGCTGCATCCAATTCAGTCTTGATTGACTTACCCCAAAAGTCGGACATCATCATCGCATAGACATAGGTGGAATCATACAACTCATCATTGTCTATCTGAATGTTATTCTTCTTCAAGATTTCCTGTACCTTGTCCTTTGTAGGGAAATCAATCTTCTCTTTCTTTCCCTCCTTGTTGGTCTTGTACATCTTGCTAGTGGCAAATTCATACATCTTCTTGCTGAAATGATAGCCATTCCGTCTTAGGTATAACTTCATTTCATAGGGAGTATCCAAATACATATCCAAATTATCTCTGCCCATAACAATCTAATTTATGGGAGAGCCGAAGCCCTCCCAAGTTAATACTAACGCATATAACGACCAGTACGAGAACTTCTGCGCATACCTGAACCACCGCCTCTGTAGCCGCCACCTTCTCGGTAACCACCACCTTCTCGGTAGCCGCCACCACCGCCACGATAACCGCCTCGCATACCCATTTCTTCTTCCTCTTCCCAATCGTCTTCCTCGTCACGTTCTCCGTAACCGCCTTCCGACAATTCTTCAATGCAGGTCATTAATTTTCCAGCATGTTTGAGAATTTTTTCTGTGTAATCCGAAAGTTTCTCTACCTTGGATTCTTCAATTCTTATGATTTTCATACCTCACTCTTTTTAGTTTTGTTCAGTGCAAGACTAAGCATCTCCCTAATATCGGATAGAGTACCTTCCATGCCACTCATCTTCTGTTCAAGCAACCCAATCTTCTCTTCCTGTTCCTTCTCCTTTGCGAACTGAGGATTCAATTCTCTTAGCATAATGTCACAGGAAGCAATTACCTTCTCGTGGTAAGGAACAGATTCTACTATCTGTTTGCTGTTTCTAAGCATACCTTCAACCTCCGTATTCATCGCTTCCTTGCTTTCAGACACAACAACTCCGCTTGTTCCGAAATTGGCGATACTAAGATTGCTCGGCAGCTTCTCAAACTTGATTTCCTCTTCACCGACCTTTGCAACCACATCAACAACCATTTCTCCGAATTGCTGATTAGGCACAAAGGTGTTACTATATCTCGGTGTCGGTTGGCTTACACTAACCACACTACCAATCTTTAATTTCGGTTCGTCTGCCTTTTCTAAGATATAAAAGGGAGAGCTTTGTCTTAACGCACTAAACATAGTTAATTACTCTTTTTAGTTAAACATTGTAAGGCGCAATCAACTGCAATCTACCTGCCGATTGGTCGTAGAACAAGTGATATACACCCGTGCCAGTAATCTCCGCTACGGTAATTGGTATGTCATCAATGCCTACAACTGGAGTAGGGTTGCCGCCATCGCTTGTGAAGACGATTGGTAAGGTTGCCGTTGTCCCAGTAGGAATTGCTTGCGCCAAGTAAGCATACAATCCGCCAAAGTAAGGTCTGCCCCAGTTCGGTCTATTTCTGAAAACAAACTGAACATCGTTAGCAGTAACAGTTACGGATATGCTTCGCAAGGCAACAGGAATGTTTGTGTTCATATTCCCTCCTTTCATTTAGAAGAATGAACCATTACCATTGTTGAATCCGTAAGGGAAACCGAAGCCTGTCAAGCAATTGTAAGGAGCATAGTTCACATTGATACCACGATTGATTGGCACATAGTCAGGAGTTACATTTACCACCTCGGTCTTCGGGAGCTTGCATTTCAATGCTTCTACCTCATTCAAGATAGGATTAGTAGCAGCCGCAATCATGTTACCCAACTTGTAAGTCTGCTTTTCTTCTTGGAGAGTAGCGATTTCTCTTTGCAATTCTCTCTTTTCGATAGCAGCCTGTCCTGCCAAGATTTGTGCTGTTGCATCTTGGATTGACTTCTGCAAGTCGCAAGTCTGGCGTTGAGTTTCAAAGCCGATGTCGCTGAATCCCTTTGCCAAGATTTGATTTGTATTGCAAAAACCTCTTTCAGTCAAGTAGTTTGACTGAGCAATCAACTGCTTCAAATCACAGCAACAGCCACAAATCTGACTTGTCAAGGCATTGTTACCCTGCATAATCGACATGATAATCTGATTGGTGTTCTGACCCATCTGATTACCCAAACCACAGATAGCAGTAGAAACTTGGTTGATGCCTTGCAAGATTTGGCTTGTAGAGCAATTAACCGACTGAGCCAACTGATTAATGTCGATGCCATTTCGGTTCAGTGTCTGCATCAACATTTCAGTTTCAGCATTTCGGTTGTTGTTACCTCCACCGAACAAACCACCACCATTGCCATTACCGAAGATAGCAGCCACGATAATCAAGGCGATAATATCACCCAAGCCATTGTTACCCAAGAAACCGCCACCCTTGTTGTTCATCATTGCCATTGCAGCGGTCGGGTCGATGCCTCTGTTCTGCAACAACGCTGGAAGGATAGCCGAAAGGTTGGTATCCTGTCCTTCATAAATGTAAGTGTTTGAACCACCCATAATAAAAAGAATTAAGTTGCGACCAATATTAGTCGTACACAAATAACAAGACATTATCATAGATGGTTAAGAAGTTCGTGGATAGTTCGTAGAAAGTTCGTGGAAACAAAAAAAAGATGACCTATTCAGTCATCTTCTTATACATTTCCTTCAATCCCCACCGATATTGACATCTTTTATGAAAACTATTCTTAGCCTTGTTGACCAATTGCACACTCCATCCGCTTACCTCTGCAATCTGCTTATCCGATAGCTTCTCAGAAAGCACCGCAATCACCACATATCGAGCATCCACACACTCTTCCAAGTTCGATTTACACACTTTCTCGCTAGAAAGTTCAGCCATTTCACACACTTTTCCCAAGATAAAATCAAAATATTCTCGTTTATCCATAAACAAAATCCGTTAATTGATTGTTTGACTAATCAAAGCCGTACAACCAACTAACGGGATTTCTCAATAATCGCAATGTCTTTTCTACTACGTGCGGCTTTTTTTCTTTTCCCGTACGCACAAGGAGCAGCATTTATAATTGGGCGAACATCTACAACTAGTTTAACTATTCAGTTTAACACCAACCAGTTAATACTATGTTAATAAATTCGCAATTTCTTCAGCAAATGTAATAAAAATAATCCGATAACCACAGCTAATGCAATACCAAAATACTTACCAAAAGATTCTTGTCCTCCGATATATTCTTCCGATACTTCGGATTCCACCTTTTTCGTGAGGTCACGAAATTGCTCCACTTCCAAACCGCTACAATCTGTTACGCTTTCGTTCCCTTCTTCGGCAACCACTTTGTCAGAATTTTGTATAGCTTCCCTTTTTGCTTCGGTTTCTTTAATCGGTTTACCGCTTTCCGCATCATATTCAGTAATCTTTATAGTTTCGATTATCTTCAATTTGCTCTTGTCAATCTCAATCCTAAGTACGTTGGACGTATCTGTAAGTGATTCAAACCTAGATAGTTCAGTATGCACGTTCTCTTTGCTCACGACATTTATGTCTCTAGCAGACTTCTGCGTCTTACAACTGCACATCAGCACACAGAACCCAATCAGACTATACCAAAACCATTTCATCCCTTAAACCATTTAAACAACATTGCAAAAATTCGACGGTATCTTAAAGTTCAACACTGCATTATATACTTTTTCGCTTATTTTATTTGCTTTATAATACTCGTTCGCCACATTATTAGCCTCTTTGTACTTAGCTTCAAGATATACCTTATGTGCCTCAATTTCACTTTTAAATACCCCAAGGTTTACACTTTTTCCTCCAATTCGTATAGCAGCTCTATAGGTCTTACTTTTACGTCTTTTTATAAGTGAAACCCCATCTAATACACATTCTTTCGTTCTTCCGAGTTCCCTAAATAAAGTATTGAGTTTATGTGGAACAAATACGCAACTGTCCTTAGAGTAAATTCGATTATTTGGTATCAACAAATCTTTGTCTAAATCATACCCTTCAATGTAATGTTCATCAAACCATTTCTTGAAATTAGAAAAGAGCTTCCATTCCTCACAAACCTCACAATCCTCATAAGTTTTATACCTATTCCTTGTATTCTCACAGTAGCATCTACTCAACATATTCCTCCATGTTTGATAACTTTTCAGCTCTTTACCATTAAGGTTTATGTTTCCGTTGTAGTCATTTAAACCTACGCCTGCAACAAGTTTTTTCAATTTTCTTTCTTCTTGATAGCATTTTTGACAGCCGTACCCTTTGAGGTGTCCTCCAGCTTCTTGCCAAAACTCTCCGTGCTTTTTGCAAATAATGCAAACCTTAGATTTGCTGTTGATATACTCTACTTTTGAGTAATCATACTTATCACCATGAATTCTCTTAGATTCTGCGATAAATTGTTCTTGCGTCTTTTTAACTCTATGTCCGCCCATTTTGTTGATGTGTTAGTTATGTTGATGTATCTAAAATAGGGAAGAGCCATCAACTTACTCTTATCAATAGGTTAATTACTCCTATCTATCCCTAAGTATTTCAATATTTTAATCAAAGTATGTTATAGCTCTATATCCGTCTGACCTTGTGTCAACGTGCATCCATGTTGGAGCTGACTGTATAGATTCAACCCTTATTGGATGAGGCAATAATATCTGATTACTCTTTAGCCATTTATGGGTTTCTTCTATACTCATTCCTGATACATTAAAATCAAAAGCCATACCTTGGAGATGTGCACTTAAATACAATTTTTCTAAGACTGTTTTCTCTTTTACAATAGGACTTATATTTGCTCTCAGTCCACGCTGTGAGAAGTCGCCTCCATTACTCCAATTGTTCACGATGATAGGTTTACCGATGCCCTCTCTGATTGCAAGCAGCACATCAAGCAATCTAGGGTCAAAGAACTGCCAAGCATAAAGCCCGAACTTGTCATATACGTGTGGGCAAACAAGCTCTTGAATATCGAAATATTTACTTATTCTATGATTCATAATTCATTCAATCTATGGTAAAAGTCAAGTTTAATTCTATCAAACACGGCGGTCACATTAGTGTTGGTTCTATCCTTGTTCTGTCCGTTCTTGTTGTAAATCTCAGCCACAACAATATTCCCCATCCACTTCATCCAATCCTCATTGGTGTAACCCGACAATTGGCGACCTCTATACGAATAATAGTCAAACTTCGTGTTCATATCGTGGTGCATATTATCCACAAGACTGGTAATCTTGTCCTCTGTAGCCTCTCTGTCCGAGATATGATTTTCAGACAACACCGTGTCGATAATCTCCAGCAAACGATATTTAGCCAATTCAAATGCCATTCCGCTTGTATTCTTGATTTCAAGCATTGTGTCAGGCATCAATCCCTCTGCAATACTCTTCAATGTCTTATTGTTTTCTGCCATTTGAGCATCCAACTTCGCAAGCATCTCCTTGTTTGTCTTCATTACATCATTAACGGTACTCATCAGCCATCGAAAACTCGCCACCATCAACAGTGCTGCTAGAACAATAAAAAACGCACAGATAACAACCATTATCCCAAAATCGCTAATACCTTGGGCAGTCCTCAGTGCCCCATCTACAACCTCAATATCCATTTCTTGAACCTTTCGCCTTAAAAAACAAAAAGAGCCTATCGAGGACATCAATCCCCAATGGCTCTTGGATTTATATTAATTCAGTCTCACACATAACACACGTTGAAGGCAGCTTCACCTTCCCACCAATCTACAATAGTAGAAATTTTCTTTCACCACAAAGATACGCAATTTATATGATTCCAAACAATTTTAATCCACATTTTGTTTACTCATTTAAATTTCATACATTTGCAACCGAAGCATAATGCGTGCTTCGTATTATAATGTTTATTTGCCCTCCCCGTCTGCGATAGATAGGGAGGGTTTTGTTTAGAGTATCACCTCAATCTCATCCAGCTTCTTCAACTCCCAACCATTCTCAACGAGCATCTTGGTAGCCGATTCTTCCTTCAAAGGTTCGATGTTCAGTTCCACTTCACGGGCAAGCTCATCCTTGATTGCATTGTCAATCTTCTGCTGATAACCGATGATGGTCTTGTTCACTTCCACACGTTCAGTCTCGGTCAAGGTCGTGTTCTCACCCTCCTTCTGCCATTGAGCAGCCTTTTCCTGCACGGCATCCCAATCTTCTGGTTTGAACTTCTCCTGACAATCCTTTAGAAAAGCATCGAAGTCATCCGCAATAGGTCGCATAGCCTTGCGAGCCTTTACCACTTTGATTACTTCCGATTCTTCCAACTTAGTCACCTTCGCATCACCCAATACCTTGTAAGCCGACACAATCTTCTTGATACTTGCTTTCATACATTAGATATTAAGAGGTGAAACTTCAACAGCCGCTTCCACATCACCGATAAAAGCATCAATCGCCATAAGGATAGCACACTTGTCCTTTACGTCCTCTACGTTGTTGTAGTTGATGTTCTGCTGATGGTTGCCATACATATTGAACGATGCCTTCTGCACACCTTCCAATCTAACTACACCGCCATCCATACTAACCACCTTGTTTTCGTTAAGGTTAGCGTTGGCTTCGATGTCATACACTCTCTCAGTATCTACCGAGTTGTCATACTTCACATTCGCTGAATTCAACTTCACTGATTTTACTTTATCCATAATTCAATAGTTTAATTAAACGTTACAAATATACTAAATAATTCTCTATTATTGACCGATTTACGACTATAATTCTTCACAAATTAAAGTGTCTGTTGTTCCGTCTGCTGCTGTCAGTCTTAACGAATATATATCGCCTGTTGTATAAGACCCAGTTCTGGAATATGTATAGCTCATAAAGTTTCTATTGCCGTCTGAGCTATCCTTTGTCAAGGTCACAGTTTCCGTACTCAATTCAACGGTTGAGTTTCCGTTAGTTTTCAATACCGAAACCTTGATATTTGTTCCTTCCAAGTTAGGGTTGATGTTATTATAAGCAATCTGACCACCGAATGTTTGCTTACCTGGACCTTGTGACCAATATACACTTCCAATAACCCAAGCAATAGTTCCTTGCAACGGACTTGCTTGTGGAGTAGAAACCTTGACAATGGCATTTCCGTTCGCCAAATCGGGACAAGCAATAACGGTAGTTCCCGGTGCTCCATTCGTTGTGGCACTCACTGACTTCATCGAGAAGAAAGCAGGGTATATCGTAACCTTACCACCCAATCCCGACACGTCTGAATAAGTCAGCGATACACTATTGTTCGCAAACAAGGCAGCACTACCAATAGGCTCTGCGGCTGTCTTGACACGTGTAGCTCCATTCGAGCCTATCGCAATCACTCCGTAGTAGTAACCGCTTAGTCCACCATTCAACAAATCTCCCATCACAAGGTTCGTACTTGGGTTGACATCGTTGTTACCCAAACACGTTGATGTAACGACACTGTTGTTGTCAGTCGTGTACCACATACCCGAAATCTCGTGCGACCAAACGGGCGATTTCGCATTCTTATTATAGTTCCGCCAATCGCCACCACGCAAAGGTTCGGATGTCCCACCCGTAGGAGGGTCGTACACAAATGTCGCACCACTCTTATATGCCGCAACCAAATCGTCTATCACACCGAACACAATAGAGTTTCTCACAAAACCGCAACATCCATCGCTCGCTTTCCAAAATGGAGGATTCTCATTACCCGTAGTATGCACGGAAGGGTACTTTGTAGGCTTCCACTTACTCCACTTGTTCGCATCGTTCGCTTGGTAGTAGTTCGGCCAATGATTGTCAGCCGAACCTCCAAAGCTATTGATAGTATCACGAATGTCATCACCCGTCAGTTGGGTGGTTGGTAATATGCTTAATACTGCCATATCTTATTGTTCTAATTTATAACTAAACATTTCAAAATTACCTTCCACTTCAACATTGCATCCTTTATAGTTCTCTATAAAATCATCCACTTTCATTATACTAACACCATCGGGAACTGATTCCCCACAATGAAGATAACTTAATGAAATCCCATGCTCAGACACCAAGTATCTGCCAAATTCTAATCCGCTGTAGGCTTTCACCCCAAACAGATGAAGATTGCCTTTTATCTTAACTACTTCTTTTTCCATCCTTATGCTGATTTAAGTTTCTCAATTTTTTTTCCAATTCCTTCACTCTCTCCTTTAACAATCGAATCTTCCTATCGGTTTTGCTTTCATACTTAACAAGTTCACGTGCAATCGAGATAGCCGATGCCAAAGCAGCATTCTGAACCTCCATAGTGTAATAACCTTCATTATCGAGCTTACAGAACCAATCGTTCATCGAAGCCCAATATTGAGCAATAGAACCCACGTGAGTAGTCTTGTTGGAATCACTATTGTAGTAATGTTCAATCAATGGAGCTTCAGCAATCTGTTGTAAGGTCAATTCCACATCTTGCAGCTTTGTTTTCTTTCTTATATCGGAGTACATGGTTATACCACCTGCAACAAGTAAGTTTCCTCCATTTTCTAATCTCATCCCAAGAATACCACCTCTCCATCCAAAAAATATCGGCATGTGTGTTCCCGACTCAGAGTCCGTTTTGTTCGCTGCCTCAAATTCTAGCCCATAGGTCGAATTGCAAGTAATAGTTGCTTTATTGTATGTTCCTGTTCCATTATATGTAAATTGATACCCCGTTGCAGCAGCCCATCCACTTATATCAAATTGTGTTACAGGGTTATCTTTATTTACCCCAACATAGCCACTTTCTGTAATGTGTATGCCGATTTTACTATAAGGTGATGTGCTATATTTCAATGTGAGTGTCTTTCCGCAAATCCAAGTATCACTACCACCACCCGCTGAATCATACCCAAGAAGCAATAAATTATGAGAATTAAATTCCAAGATAGGAGCAGTATTACCACTTGAATACTTTGAATACAATAAATAACCGTTTGGCATATAGATACTACCCCCAGTTGTTATCGTGCTACCAAATGTAGCGGCATTTGCGGCTCTAAAAGTACCCGCTACTTCTAATTTATAGACTGGAGCATAATCGCCTATCCCAATATTACCATTTTTGTGGAGAACGATTGTTGCTTGTTTTTCTACATTATAGGTTCTTATCACTGATAAATCTATAGTAGCTTCTATTTCTAAAGCGGTTTTACTGGGATTAAAAATATCACCTGTATATCCATTTCTATTCAGATTGATAAAAGAACCTCTAAGGTAAATATCGGACAGCCTACTATCGTCTATAACGTGCAACTTCCCTGTAATAGTACCCCCACTCAAAGGCAGATACTTGCCACTAACAACATCATCGGTAAGTTGGGATAGCTTGGTGAGGTTTCCTGCGTGCCAAATAACAAAAGGCTCAGAATCTTTATTCAAGAATAAAGGTTGCCCATAGTTCTCGCCTACACCGGCTACACCAATAAATCCTAATCTTCCGCTTTCTTGGTTCGAGAATTGTATAACACTAGCATTATTATTCGCTCGCACGACAATCAGTGCTTCTCCTAACTTTTCGCTATACACGCTGGAAGTAATGAACCCCACATCATTGTTAAACGAAGAAAGCAAGGTAGGAGTACCACTAATCTCACTATAAGAATAGCTGGGCTTCGTATCAGTAATCCAAGACGGCTTGCCAAGCACATTACCCCAAGCAACAGTGCTTACTTCTCCACCTCCGCCACCTAATACCAATTCAGGGTTAATCATCAATGCACCCGTTTCAGTATCCTTCAGAATGGTTACATTGTCAACTACCACACCATCCATAATGACAGAAGGAGTGAAAGCAGAATCAGAAGCATACATAGTAACTCCACCCGTTACAAGCAAGTCACCTTCCAACTTCCAATATTTGTTAGTAGCATCATAAACAATAGGACTACCATTCACTTTCAATCCGCCTGTGAAGTTCTTTTCACCCGTGATTATTTGTTTGGTTGCAAGAGTGACATAATTACCAAGCAGCTCATCCACCTTAGTCTTGGTATAAGCATCTGTAATACCATAACCTGCGAGAGTGGTAGCCTTGTCAGCCTTAGTACCAAGGATAGTTGCTAGATTGTCACTTTCGCTTAAACCGCTAAGGAAAGATTCTAACTCCTTCCATTTGTTGATGATGGTATCGGTATCACTGCCTTCGAGGAAATCATTAACCTTTGTCTGTAATGCGTTAAGGTCAGAAGAAGAGGCATACCCAAGTGAATACACCCAAGACTGTGTAGCATATTTCTTTTCGGTCAAGTAAGCAGCCAGCTCTTCCTCATTCAGTCCTACATTGGCAGCCAATAGAGTAACCTTACCATTGCTATCCACAGCAAAGTAAGTTCCATCGAATGAAGCAATACCTTTTGCTGTAGTTGATGCTATGGGCAATGAATCAATAATACTGGGTATATTTACTTCCCCTTCTGCATACATGGTTACACCTCTCTGAGTAACAACATCAAACGCAGAGAAAGCATAGGTATTACCATTAGCATCAGTCTTTAACTGCCATATATTTTTTATTGCAGCAAATCCGTCAAGCATCATCTGCTGAGTTCTGTTGTATGACTGCTGAATAGTTTGGGTCATATCGTTGAACACAGTCAATAGATTCAAATCTTTATTGGCGGATGCAACTTCTTCTTTTAGCTGTTGGGTGTTTCCTTTGACCTTTTCGTTACCGATGGTAATAGACTGCTCAAAAGGAAAGTCAAGTTGAGCTGTCAGTTTTATAACTCTAGTAGAATACGAATAGTCGCCATTAACATATCTTACTGCTCTGCCTATTGATAGTTGTGGGTTATTCTCGCTAAAAGCAACGGGATTAGACTTAAACGAATAGTTATTTAAGTCAGAAGTTAGCTTCGCAATCTCCTTATCAAGTTCTACTTCCAATTCATCATAAGCCGATTGGATATATTTGCTAGGCATTTCTATATTGAAGAGAACCACATCATCGCCATCACTAGGCACTAAGCCTGTCATAGAAGGAATGATAAGATTATTCTCTTCAATAAAGCAAATCTCATAATCGCCTGCCTGTACTTCAAAAACAATGCCATCCGAAGTTGTAATCTTCTTCGCTTTATCATAATAGATTACTTCAAATTCCCTGCCATTGAGCGCACCGCTTTGGAATGAAATGCTAGGAGTTAAGCCTTCTATTACGTTATTGAAGTCAAACTCAAAACCTTCTATGCGAAAGTACCAAATCGAGTATTGGTCATAGATAGGATTACCTTCATTGTCAGTTCCTAATTGAATCTTATTGCCAGATTCATCCAATCGGAACATCAATCTGCTTCTAACATCCGAAATGCTTAATTTTGCGCTAGGATAAACATTATCGAATATCAATACCTTAGAAAAGATTTCCCCTTCTCTTAAACCTCCTCTAATATCCTTATAACCGTTAGGATATTTAATAGGGTCAAGCGTCAGCCTTTTATTTACGAGATTATTGGTATTAGCTCCGTTATAGTCTTGTGTAATGTTACGGGTTGAACCGAAAGCATAGAATCTTGTGTAGAATCCCTCCTTTGTAGATTGCACACTAGGGATACTGATATTCTTCCCTACTTCCAGAACTACTTCCTCTCCATGCGAAAAACGACCCAAATAGATTGTATTGGTTCCCTTGTCAGCAAACCATTCAGTCTCAAAAGCACTAGCAATCTGATTAAGACCTGAAAGAATATCCAATGAAGAAAATGAAAGCGAAGCTGATGCGGAAAGAGAAGCATCAATAGAATAAGTCCATGATTCACCCGATTCATTGCGGATGGAATCACATACACAGCGCATAAAATCGGCTGGATTACTTGTTAAAGTCCAGTCTGGCTCTTTTGAAATTCCACTATAAAAAAAGAATGGCATTTTTCCCCACGCTCTTACGCGGGATTCAAACTTTGGAGTATATGTAAACTCCAATTCGTCCTTTTGCGTAGGAGAATACGGCTCTAATAATCTGTATTTCTCCCCGTTAATATCAATATAAGAACCAACAGGAATTACGTCTGATAAATCAGAATTCCATGATAACTGAACATAATCAGCTGTCATCAGTTCTTCAACCTTCTGACAAGATTGAGTGATTGGAACTGACAACAGCTGATTACCTTGTATGTCTTTTATTTCTATCATAAAGTTGGGTTTTGTGCACCTTCACACAATGCGTTATTATTTTACAAATATAGTAATTTTATTTGTAATATCAATAATAATCAGACACTTCTATTCTTTGGATTAGGTTCATTTAACCTTAATGTGAATTTTGCCATACCCAAACGGAACTGAGAAAACTGAGTGCAACTGATGTAATTCATTCTGTATAGCACATCGCTTTGGTAAGATGTCTTAATTTCAATTTCCCCTAATTCCAATAATCCACACAACTTGGAATACTTATTTAAAAAATCAGTTCTATTCTTGGCTGTTATATGGAATTGAAGATTTAATTCTCTTTCATCTACCTTTGGATTGGAATTCACTACCCTTTTTCCGTGTTCCAGTCGGCTCTTGTTTTCAATCAACTCCTTGTTTGGTGGAGGTGTCATCAATGCCGACAAAGCACTTGATTCCAAACTCATCCCATATTCAGTGTAGGCGTCCACACCATTAATATACAATTCTCCTTGTGGCATATCACTTCAATATTACTGCTTGTTTGTCTTTACTTATACTTACTTCACAATTCCCGATATTCACCAATCTTACTACGGCATAGTTCCTTGCAATTATGAAAGCCTTTGCTCCGTGCATCAACACCACTTTATGTACTTTGGTGTTATCGTCAAAAACAAGCGAACCTTCTGTTTTACCGATAAGGGCTATATTAGCATCATTAGAACGTGTTATTTCACCTTTATCGACAAATATTCCAAAATCTGATATAGATGAATCCGCTTCCCTAAAAGTCTCTAGGGAAGGGAAGTTATTATCTTCACAGAACTCCAATCCTTGTGGGGTGAAAAACAACCATGAAATGGTTTTCCAATCGCTAGCACCTCTTGATTTCTCGCAAGCTCCGTTAAGTACGGCTTCTGCCATTATTTCATTTACAGTTTTCATGGCTATAAATTCTTAGTATTTTCTACAATATTATCTATTTTTTCTCCAAATGCAGACATAACCTTTGAATACTTGGCTATATCCGCTAAATAAGAGTTTGACAAGGCTTGCTGAGCCAAAATATCATTCAATACGCTATTGTTTTGGCTTGTCAAGCTTAGCATCTGTGTGTATAGAACAACAGACTGAATCATTTGGTTCTTTATTTCCTCCCCAGCTATCTGCAAAGCAGTAAATCTACCATTCAATTCTTCCCCTGTTTCTTGGCTCATAGCCTCAAAACCTTTGCTGCTTGCTTGTTGCGAATACGATGAATCGTCACCCATAAAGCTGTCTGCCCAACCAAACTTGTTATCAAGCTCTTTTTGAAGGTCGGTTACCATCTTATTCAAGTAATCCTGTTCCCATCCACTTATATATTCATCTGACCAAAAAGCAAGTAGCTTTTCACGGATAGCTTTCATCGGGTCTGATGCGGCAGCTTTAATGGATTCAGTAATCATGTTTTTAATCATTGCCTTAACCATATCCTTTGCTGACTTAGCCTTATCCTCACCTGCGCTCCACGCTTCAATATATGCAGACGTAAAATCTTCAATAGCAGATTTTAAATCAGAACCGAATATAGCATCAATAGCTGCTTCCTTGTTATCCTTAATGGTCTTGTTGATTTCTTCAATCTGTTCTTTCCACTCCTTTATTCGATTGTTATCTGTCTTTTTCTTTTTTTCTTCCTCTTTTATCTGCTGTTGAATAAGCGCTTTTTGCTGTTCAAGCAATTTATTTTGGTCCTCGATAAGATTAGAAGCGTCCTTAGAATAAGCATCTTCAATTGCTTCACCTAATCTTTCGTAAGATTTCTCCATTACCTCAATCTGCTCTTGAATCTTTTGTATTTTCTTTTCGTTCTTTTTGTCGTGCAGCTTAGACAATGAGCTAGCAAGAGAACTTACCGCTCCTATTGCTGCTCCTGCTGCAGCTCCCCAAGGACCGAATACAGCACCAGCTTGCGCTCCCGACATAGCTGCGTTGGCTGCGTCTGTGGCTACACCGATACCCTCTGCCAATCCTCCTAGGAAGTTCCCTCCAAAAGCATCCGACAACGTAGATAGTGATTCTCCAAGAAACTCTGCGGCTTGTGTAATCTGACCTACTCCGTCTAGAATTGTGCCAAGCTTTTCATCGAACTTGTCAGTCTTACCACTGAATATGTCATCAAGGGCTTTAGCCATTCTCTTTAATGTTGGCTCTGCCTTGTCTGCTTCAGTATTAAGGTTAGCTATCTCATTCTTTATTGCTTCAAGCTTCTCTGGAGATGCTTTCAACAATTCATACTGCTCTTTGGTAAATCCGAAGGAGTCCTTCAGACTACCTTCCTGTGGCTTGAACTCACCCGATTCTATATAGGAAAGCATATTCTGTGCTTCATTGGCGATTGCTCTCATATCAGAGACAGTCTTCTTGCTCATATCTCCGAACAACTTGGATATGGTGGAAGTCTTGTCTCTCACTGAATCATCCACAGCTGCAAGTTCTCGCTTCATTTCCTCGCATAGAGTAAGCTTTTCTCCTTCTGTTGTAGCCTTGTTTATCTTTTCGGTGTAAAGTTCTGTAATAGCCTTACGTTTATCCATGTATGAGCCATATTCCTTGAGATACTCATTCATGGTTTGCTTTGCTAGTTCAGTTTCATCTTTTGTGAGTTTAGCCAAACCGCTTTCACGAACTTTCATGGCATTGGAAGCCTTGTTTCCAAGGGCTGTTCTCTGTTCTTCAGTCAATACTCCGTTTTGGGCATCTTCCCATGCTTTCTTCTGCTTTTTGACTTCATCAATCTCCTTCTGATAGTTAAACTCGATTTGCTTTCGCTTCTTTTCAGAACCTTCCGCCATGAGGTTAATTTCGTCCTGTTGATTCTGCCTTGTCATTGAAAGGATTGCTTCAGCTATCTTCTGCTCTTCCTTTGCTTTCTGTTCTGCGTCTTTGTTGGTTGTTGAAGGTGACTTGTACTTGGCAAGCTGCTTGTCTGCTTCAATGATTTGGGCAGTGTACTTCTTCCAATTTGCTGAATTTACCTCTTGAACTGCTAATGCGTCCCTTGCAGTTTCAGCATCTTTTTTCTGCTTTTCCCAATAGGATTTATTCTTTACTTTAGGAGTGTCATCGGTGCTGACTGTTTGAGCGTTTAACTCATCCAGTTCTTTTCTTGTATTCTTTATCTTTTCTTTGATAGCCTCTATTCGCTCTTCTTGCTTTCTCATTTCAGAGCGGTTGTTTTCTTTCTCAGCCAAATTACGAGACCATTCAGCTGATTGCAGCTCCATTTCAGCATTGGCAAGATTTGTTTGGAGAGATTCCTTTCTAGATGCTTGCGCTTGCTTATTATACTCTTCCCATAGACCCGTCAAATCAGTAATGTGACCTTTCTCATCCATAAATTGTGCTGCAATTTGCGGATAAAGGGATTTCATTGCGATTATAGCTTCTCTTCTTTCCGAATATTCGGTGTTTTCATCTTGAAGAACAGAAATCAATCTTTCAAGTTCATCACGTTCGCTTTGCAAGCCTTGTGAAATCTTGTCTCTTTCTTGATTGTATTGTTCTAATCCTTTTTCTGCGGCAGTCGTACTGTCAGACAAAGCCCACATAGCTGTTCCAAGAGCCACCACACCTGTTGCAACCAACACAAATGGATTAGCTTTCAATGCTGTATTTAAAGCGATTGTAGCGATTGTCTGTGCCTTAGTAGCTGCCGTCTGTATAGCCTTAGCTGCTGCATCTGCCCTAGCTGCCACTGCCCAACTTCTAGTCAAGGCTATATTGGCGATTACTGCTGCCCTGTATGCTCCGTATGTAGTCACAACAGCCATGAGAGCGTTTCCTACCAATTCGTAATTTTCTACGATTGCAGAAACACCACTCAAAGTTAGGTTTATTACACCCTCTGAAGATTTGCCAAGTTCATTGAACATTTGGTCGATGGCATCCTCGATATTCGAAATCTGACCTGTGATAGTCTTCGATTGTGCTTCCATTAAACCACCGAACTTACCTCCTTCGGATGTCATAGAAACAATAGCCTTTTCCATTTCAGCGAAACCTACCTTACCAGCCGTCACAAGTTCTCCAACGGCATCTTTAGTTACACCGAACTGCTTAGCCAATTCGTCTGCCAAAGGAATACCTCTGCCTTGGAACTGGCGAAGGTCTTGGGTAAACATACGACCTTGTGTCATAGTAGTGCCATAGAGATAAACCAAGTCATTCAAAGGTATGGAAAGACCTGCGGCAATATCCCCCAAACGAACCAAAGTTTCGTTTACCTTCTCGGCTTCTACACCATAAGCAAGTAACTGTTTTGCTCCTCCAGCTACATCTTGCAGACCGAATGGAGTAACTGCCGCCGTTCTTGTAATCTGAGCCATCAGCGAACTTGCTTTCTCGGTTGAACCAAGCATAGTCTCAAATGCCACTTCAAGCTGCTGGAACTCGCCTCTCACATTAGCCATCTGACTAATGAACTGCTGTGCGGAGAAAGCCATACCTATACCTGCTGCCGCCTTGGATAGCTTACCGAACATGCTTTCTATCGTCATGCCGCTATGCTCAACCCCTTTGGCAGTATTTCTAATCCCTCTTTCGGTCTCATTCAAAGCCTCCATGAAGTTTGAATTATCACCTGTTATGTCAAAATGTAAGCTACCCATGTTTTTCCGATTTATTATTGTCGGGTGCAACTTCACACCCTTTTTAATGTGTCAAATTCGTAAATTGTTCTATATCTCCGAAAACAAGAAACGGTTATAAGTATTTTCTCGGTGTTTTACTTCTTACATCTCAAAACTTTTGTTCTATTTCTCCGATTTTCAGAAAATTTACTCGTATGCGTGTAAGACCTCTAAAATTATCCACCGAAAATCTGCTTTATCTTGTCTATGTTCTTCATATCATCACCACTGATAAAGTTCCTGTCATTACTTACCCTGCATTTCTTGGATTCATCTTCGGTTAAGTGGATTGTCGTTACCATGTCAGAAAGTAACATTTGAAGGTTTTTATATGATATTCCCCATACGATATAGTCCATTGTCCACCCATATCTATGTGCTAGGGTGTCTATCATTGAGCCATAGATGCTTTTCCCTCCGAATGTATAAGTTCCTTTGCTCTCTTTCTTGCATCTCATTACCTTCTGCATGTCTTCCTTCTCCTTGTCAAGTCTGAAGTGCTTTACATAGCTATCTACACTTACATCTGTAAATAACGTAATGAGTATTTGAGCCATTTCTTCGTTTTCAAGATGCTTGGTAAAGAAAGCTATCCTTTCATCCATCATAACATTATCAAACACTTCTTCCTTATCTCTTGCTGTATGATATGCTATAATCCTAACCGATTCATTTTTCTTTGTTTCTACTAGCCTTAATGCTTCCAAGTAAGGATTGAAGGACATAATTTCATTGTTTATTTCAAGACCTTCAACCAATCTACCTAGTAGATAGGTTTTTCCCAAAGTAACTGGATATAAATAAAACTGCCGACCATCTACCTTGAATCCATGTGGTCTTTCAATGATAGTGTCGGCTATACTCTGTTCTATGTTTACTTTTGATGCCATACTGAAATTATTTGTTACGGAAGGTGGATTCGAACCACCGACCTTTGGGATATGAGCCCAACGAGCTACCTCTGCTCCACTCCGTGATATATGCAAGTTTAACCTACCAACCTGCAAAGGGAGTCTTTCCTCTGTCTTTTTATCCTAATACCTACTGAAAACTTATTCTTCAAGTTCTACGTTGGAGATAGAATCACCTGATTCGGTAACATTGATTACACCCCACTTGATTTGGTTACCAGTTGCTGGCTTCAAAGCATCGTGAGTATAAACGATTGTACCACCATCTGTTGTAGAGAAACCATCTTCAGCCGATACTACTGACTTGTCAATCATGAAACCAGGTACTTTAGGGTCTTCTGGTTGCAATGCAAGAGCATATTCACCTTCTACATAGCCATCGTTCTGTTCAAACGGCTGTTTCTTGCCCTTTGCTACACGGATAGTATATGAAAGAGCATAGGTGTTAGCACCATACTTTACGTCTTCGTTAGAACCGCCTTCAAGCTTTGCTTCAGTCTTGTCGCCCTTAGTGGTTTCAAGGGTTGTAGAGTCTTCCATCGGGATTGGCACTTCTTTCCAAGTACCTGCTGAATCACCGTCAAGTCTCTTTACGAAAATTCTGGGTTTGCCCCATCCGATTACTGCCATAGTTCTATATCACTTAATATAGGGTTAGTAAATGCTCCTATTCGTTGCATTGGCGATACAGGAGCTTGTTATTTATGAAGTGTTCACTCTTTCCTTCTACCTCT
>JAEIGA010005625.1_pt1 | contig 19119 bp, 23 predicted proteins | sample 9270691 | NCBI WGS metagenome assembly JAEIGA01 (sample SAMN17057246, study PRJNA624740) | gut metagenome | biome: biome; isolation source: fecal sample | host: Bos grunniens | place: China: Xizang | collected 2019 | reverse complement strand
TGAATACAATGATTAAACAGCGAATTTCGGATGAGAAGCTCAACCAGTTCGCACTTACGGAATTTGGAGTTCTTCCAACATCAGGTCCAATGCCAGCACAGGTTTTCTACGCAGATGATACCCTCTCCGTAGAACAGAGAATGGTAAATATCTCTGAAACATGCTACGGACAGAGGTGTGACATCAACGAAGACGGAAAGTACATGGCAAAAAGACTTATTGACTTTCTGAAATAAAAGAAACGACAGGCTGCCCCACAAGGCAACCTGTTTTTTTTCATAAAAAAACAGGCGCCAAACAGCGCCTGAATTCATTCAGCTACTCTCCTATAAGTTCGTAGCACCTCTTAACAACATCTGGTATATTTGCAGATCTTGTAAAGGTTAAAAGAATAGCCTCTTTTCCACCAACTCTTTTTCTTAAGTTGCAAGGTTCAAGTTGCTGACTATCCTTAGCGTATCTACAAACCAAAAAATAATCAGCATCTTTTTCTGACTTTAGCGGAAGATAAAGATATTCTGAGTTCACAAACTTAAACGAAGCATCCGTAAAAACAAAAACATCATTATCACCAATAAATGAACAGAAATACTGCCCCTCTTTTACAATTGCATACATCCCGCCAATAAGGTTTTCAGAATCATGTTCATAAACCTCAAAGAATTCTATATCATCAATTGAAGCACAAATAGGTTCTTTACATACCTGGGCCATAACCAATACATAGCACTCTAAAAGTTGAGAAGGAAACATGCAAGCATGTGCAAGCGAAGCGACTTTCATTCCACATCCTGGTTCAAAATCTACATTTAACAAGATGTGACCTGTTTCTTTGTTTAAAACATCCATAACATATATTTTTAAATCACATAAGCTTATTAGACAAAACAAACTATATATGTCAAATATTTTAAAATCAAGCTTTATTTTCATAAAAAGCTTGAAAAATAAATACATTACTATAATATGCCCTGCAAATAATAAATAATTATGTCTCACAATTAAATAATAATCATTATGCTTGCTTTTACAATCATCATCAGCATTGTTGTTCTTGTTTGTGTTGCAAACTTTTGTCTTGCTCTTGTCGAGCGCAAATGGGAAAAAGAACTAACATCAAAAGTAGAAACAATGTCTGCAGAAGAACTTGATGCTCAAATCAAACTCTTATTTGACGAGCTAGAAAAAGGTTTCTCTATAAAAAAATCATTTGAATATGAATTTTTTGCTGAAGAAAAGAAAAAGCGCCAAGAAAAGTAATTTTCAACCGATAGCTCTTGCTATCGGTTATTTTTTTGCCTTTACATTTAAACAAGATACATCTAATCTCCATATGGTTAAAAAAGGAGAGGATTTATGAACAAAATATTCAGATATTCAATAAAAGCAATTATAATCAAAGACAATAAACTACTTGTAGAAAGTTGCGATTACGGACGTGGACGTTTCTGCAAACTCCCTGGTGGTGGTCATCAATGGGGAGAAACAATGAAAGATGCTCTAATTAGAGAGTGCAAAGAAGAGCTTTGCCTTGACGTAAAACCCACACGCTTAGTACTAGCCAGAGATTATATTGCAAAAAATCACCATCAAACAATAGATGATGATATTTTTCATCAAGCAGAATTAATGTTTGAATGTGAAGTAAAAGACTTTTCAACTCTTGCTTGTGGAAGTGAACCAGATGGAGAAAACCAACAAATAAAATGGATAGAACTAAATAAACTTCAACAAGAAGATTTTTATCCTAAGGCAATCATCCCATATCTCTTGAATTTAAAAGAAATAAACGAAACAATAATACTTGGTGATGTAAATTAAAAACACACAACTTGATTTTTATCTAAAGTATGATATAAGCAGCCGGTAACGTTACGAAAGGTAAAAAATGCTTTATTCAATATTTTTAATTTTAATTGGCTTTGTTTTATTAATGGGTGGCGCTGAATATCTTGTAAAAGGCGCAGTTGCAATAGCAAACAAACTCAAAATACCTACAATTATTGTTGGTTTAACTATTGTTGCATTTGGAACATCTGCTCCAGAATTTGTTGTTAGCATTAAAGCTGCATTAAACAATGCAGCAGGTATTTCTCTTGGCAATATTATTGGCTCAAATACTGCCAATATATTACTCATTCTTGGTATAACAGCTCTAATATCTCCAATTAAATGCCGTCGTAGAATTTTTCTAAGAGATTATAAATTTTTACTAGCCGTAAGCGTTATTTTTGCTCTATTTGCATTTACAGAAACTTTTGTTCGTTGGCACGGATTTGTTCTTTTAGTAGTGTTAGTATGGTTTATTTACCATAACTACAAAAACACCAAACAAGAAGATCTTGCTGAAGATGCATCTAGCCCTATTGCCGATAAAAACTGGCTTTATGTTTTATTTTTAACATTAGGTGGTCTAGTTGGTATTTTATATGGTGCAGAAACACTAGTTAAAGGCGCTGTACAACTAGCTAGAATACTTGGAGTTTCTGAAGAAACTATAGGCTTAACAATCATAGCCGTAGGAACGTCTCTTCCTGAATTAGCAACAACTGTTCTAGCCACAATACGCAAACAAACAGGCGTTGCTCTTGGTAACATTGTTGGCTCAAACATTTGGAATATCGTATTCATAATGGGATTTACATCAACAATTACAGAAGTAAATGTTCCTTCTCAATTTATAAAATATGACTTATGGGTAATGCTTTTTGCTACCATCATCTTATACCCTGCAATGATGACCAAAGCTCGCTTAACAAGATTAGAAGGTTTTTTATTTATTATTGCATATACTTTATATATCACATCACAAGTATTAATATCTCAAGGTATACTTAAATTTTAGTGATGCCTAATCTTAATTTTTGGATAGTTACAAGTTTTCTATATCCTATATTGTTTGCTATAAACAATATAATAAATAGTATTTTAGTAAATAAAAACTTCTCAAACCCTTATGTACTAACATTCTATAAATCAATAACAAATTTCATCTTTGCACCTATCTTGTTAATAATCTACACACCCACAATTCCTTCATATTCTCTAATTTTTATGTACTTTATATTAGGGTTACTAGATTTACTATACCTAATACCTTACTACAAAGCCTTAAAAAATATAGACACATCAATTGTTACCGCTTTATTTGCTTTAGGTAGAATAATTATTCCAATTTTAGGCTATATTTTTTTAGATGAAAAATTAAAAAATATCCAATACTTTGGCTTTTTCATTATTATAACATCATCAATATTGCTCAGCTCACAAACAATAAAATCGCTAAAAATAAACAAAGCCTTTTGCTTAATGATATTATCATCATTAATTCACTCTATTTTTTTAGTATTAGAAAAATACACCATAAACAAAGATGTTACATGGATTAATATGATGATTTATCCTTTAATATTTAGCAGCATAATTCCTTTTATTTTATTCTTTTCTAGCAACACCAAAGCGGAAATATATAAAAGTTTTACAAACTTCAAAAAAAATATTAGCTTATTCCTAACAATGGAATTGTTTTCATTCATAGGTTTACTAACCATCACATTCATCTTACCCCATATACCATCCACCACCAAAACGTCCATATCATCATCAACACCAATATTTGTACTAATATTCGGCTTACTATTAAAAACATACAAAAAGGCAGATTATATCGAAAATATTAGCAAACTAGAATTAAGAAAAAAATTATTCTTATTCCTACTAATCAGCTATGGAACATTTTTAGTTATCAAGCCATAAGTTTAAATCCATTTTAATTTTTTACAAATATACTCCAATAAAACTATCAAAGGGATTATATCTAAAATGAAACTGAATAAAAATTCTTGGTTATTAATAATAATAAATACTATTCACTCAGTTATAAACCTATTTTACACTACATTTTTAGTAGCGTATTTTCTAAACATAACAAACAACAACATTATACCTTCATCCATCTTTTATATTTTTACTTATTTATTATTAATGGTTGGATTTACACTAATTGGACCATTAGTAAAGAATGGTAAAAAGCTATTTCTGTATAGATTAAGTTTCTTCACAAATGCCATTTTACTATTGCTAATAATATATTTTAAAGAAAACATTATTCAGCACATATGGTTTCTAGGATTGATTTTAGGATTAGAAAAAATGTTATATTGGTTTCCTCAAAACCTATTAATTTCACAAATAGCTAAAGGAAATCAGATAATAAAATATACTGGCTATTCCTATGTATTTTCTGGAATAACAAAAATAATCATGCCTATTGTTTTGGGGTATTTAATTACACTAAATTCATTTATAAACACAGCAACATTCGTTCTCGTGTTAACTATTATTCAGCTATTCTTATCGTTTTTCTTAAATGAAACAATATCAAAAACCAAAAAATTCAACATCAAAGCTCTATGGATTTTAGCAACACGCAAAGAAAAAATTAAAAACTCGCTAAAAATTGAATTATTAAAAGGAATTGTTTTGGATATCACAGATATATTGATTGTTTTATATGTTATATACATGTTCAAAACAAACCTAAATTTAGGTATTTTCACCTCAATTTTTGCAATTTGCGCTGTTACAACAGATTATATATTAGGCAAATATTGTAACTTCCAATCTTTTAGAAAAATACTTTTATATAGTAGTGTTTTAGTATTTTTAGCAACCTCCTACTTTGTTTTTAATACAACCCAAACTTCTTTCATATTATATAACTTAATATTTGCCAGTGCTGGAGAAACTTTAAGAACAATTACAGAAATCAATATGTACAAAACATCTCAAGATAGATCTATTATTGTTAATTATCGCCCTGAATATATAGCTCTTAGAGAATGTGTACTAAACTTTGGAAGAATAATAGGTTTTGGATTAATAATTTTGCTTACTCTATTTGGTAATGATTCATTATTAAAATATCTAATCTTAGGACTAAGTCTTATCTTAGCTTATGTCGGTTACTTAAGTATAATTCTTTCTATGCAAATAACTAAAAATAAATAAACTACTCTTAACTAAATCTTATTTTTTTATCCTACATAATAGGCTATATATTTATATAATAAATCACATGGCAATATTATGAGAAACGATTTTTTAGAGCTAAAAAAATATTATAAAGAAGCAACTATACAAATTCCAAATAATTCTGTTTTAAAAAATTTTATTGATAGGAAATTCAAACATTCTATAAAAGTTTTACATATCGGAAAACGCATTATGGAAGAAACACCTGAACTAAAAAAACACCCCCTAACATTTAAAGATATAGCACAAAAAGCTCTATTATTTCATGATGTTGGACGTTTTGAAGAAGCTGTTTTGCGATATAAAACAACAGATTTATCAGCAAATTCCGAAAAATCAAATCAATATGATCATGGTTTAATTGGTTACAAAAAAATAAAAAACAACAAAAACTATAATGATGTTAGAATATTATTTCCAATTCTATACCACGGCAAACAGCTAGAAGAAATAAAAAACTCTGCTGAATGGAAAAAAATATCAAAAACACCATATAAAGATGAAGCTGAAAAAATATTATACTTAGTGCGTGATGCTGATAAGCTAGAAAATTTAGAAAAAATCAAAAAAGAGGATAAATTACGCAAAGATTTATTGTTCACATCTCTGCCACCAAAAGCCGTACATGCAGGATTATCCGAAAACATTAAACAGCAATTTTTTGCTAAACAAACTATATCCTTATCAACAATATACTCTTTTGCTGATAGAATTTTACTAGTTTTATCTTGGATTTTTGATTTAAACTACAAAAAGACTAGAGAAATATTCAAACAACAAGAATACGGACAATACCTTCTAAACATGCTATCACAATATCATAAATCTAAAAAAGATATAGAAGAAATAACTAGCTTTATGAACAAACACCTTTCATAAAACTCTTATCTATCTCTATTTTTATATACCATATTTACCATAGATAACACATTGTCATCCATATATCTTTTTGCTTGTTCTTGTATATTTTCAGGTACTCCAAATTTTATTTCTGCAATACCACCCGCCATACAAGCCAAAGTATCGCTATCCCCTCCTAATGAAACAGCATTTCTTATTGCATCTTCATACGAACTAGCATCTAATGCACAAATAATAGCTTGTGGCACAGAATTTTTACAAGATGTATAAAACTTATTATATTCAGGACGAATTTCATCAACACTCTTAGATAAATCATAACCATACTTATTAGATATATAATTTTTAATAATCTGAGATGAAATTCCTTGTTTGACCATATACATTGTTTCAATATAAACCCGCGTCGCCAATAAACTTTCTGGATGATTATGAGTTATAGAAGTAAGCTCAACCGCCTTCTTTAAAGCAACTTTTAAATCATCAACCATCAAAGGAATAGGACTAAGACGCATAATACATCCATTTGTTTTTGCATTATATGCTTCACCTGTTTCAAGCCATTTAGTAAAACCACCGCCAAAAGCATTTACTTTACCATCTTCATAAGTGCGATTTTTATATAAATTACCCCATTTTCTCAAAATTTCTTCTGGATTTTGATTAGTTAATAACCATTCTGCCGTTGCACAAGTCAAAATTGTATCATCTGTAAAACAGCATTTATCGCAAAAAAGCTCAAACTCTTTCACTTTTATATTATGAAACTCATAACGAGAGCCTATTATATCACCGATAATTGCACCAAGCATCTTACTTTCCTTAAAACAACATAACTTATTATGTTATTCTAGCACAAAGAGTCAAGCAATAGTTACAAAAACAGTCTTGACAACATAACCTCTATTTATATAATCGCCATGCTATTTAAGTATCTGTAAATTATTAATCTAACACTTTTATATATGGAAAATTTAAAATTTTCACTCACAATTGATTGTGTTTTTAACATTCTAACCAAAGGCATTCTTGCCACCGGCACCGTTGACATTGGTGAAATTAACGAAGGTGATGAGCTAGAACTAGTGGACTATAACTCCACTACAAAAGCCAAGTGTTCTGGCATAGAAATAAAGCTTCGCCCCGTTAAAAAAGCCCAACAAGGAGATTACATTGGTATTATCTTGTCTGGCATTTCTCGCTATGATGTTTACAAAGGAATGAAAATTCAAATCAAAGAGTAACCCATTAAAAAACCGCTTCTATCTAATAGAGGCGGTTTCACATTTTAAATAAATCTAATACACCTTCAACAAACCACTTCTTTTCATCTCAAACTTTTTATTAAGCAACTTAATGTCTTTATCTTTGTAATTAAACTTTTTAATTAGCCTTTCAGCCTTTTTAACATTTTTATTTTTAAGAATAAATCCAAAAGGTGGAACATCTTTTACAACATGTTGCAACATTGCAGTAAAACATCCTTCACCTAAAGATGCAAACTCACGTACATAAGTTCCACTACTAAGCTCTGCACCTTTTCTAACTTGAACAAAACCATTCAAGCAACAACCACTACAAATAACAGTATCGTACTCATCATTACTATTAGGCAAGTCCCCCAAACCAACACGACAATTATGATGAATTGTAACATTATTCAAAATATAACACCTATCACCAATAACCGTAGCATCTTCCAAATCTTTATCTTGATTAAGATCAATTAGAGAATAATTTAATAAATTAGGCTCACTATCTGATAAAAAATTATTACCACAATCTATCGAACATCCATTACTTATAAAATTATCATTACCAATAATAACTTTACCTTTATAAAGATGATACCCAATATGTTTACTAGGCAATCCTATTATTGTACCATCTAAAATATGATTATTATTACCTATATCAACTTTACCCTTAATATATACAGATGTACCTATAACATTATTTTCACCTATTGATACATCTGAATCAATATAACAAAAATCACCAATAATAGAACCTTTTCCTATTTTTGCTCCAGCCTTAATAATAGAATTATATCCTATCTTAACATCTTCGCTTAATATAGCCCCATCCTCTATCATGTATTTTCCTCTCAATAATCTATATTTACACAACATAAACCATAAAAGATAAAATCAAAGTTAAAAAACCGCTCTTATAGAACGGCTTTTTTATGGTCGGAATGAGAGGATTCGAACCTCCGACTTCTTGCACCCCATGCAAGCGCTCTACCAGGCTGAACTACATTCCGTTTATATTAAACGAATACTTCCTTCTTAATCAAAAAGCAAGCAAAAAATTCTTGATTTTTATCCGATTCGCTCTAATATACCGACACTTAAGTTTATTATTCTAAAACAACATATTATGAAACAATCAGAATTATTAGAAAAAGCCCGTCATTGTTTTTTAAAAAAATATGATGGCAAAACCCCTGAAGAATTAGGATATAAAGAAGCTGTGGAGTTCTCTTACAAAGCTATATCCAACAAAGTAACAGGTGTTGTATTTGCTCCCTCAAAAGAAGCAGCAAATGCTTTTATTGAAAACCAAACCATTTTATGGAAAGTTGCTAGAATATTTTTAATCTCAACTTTTCTTTTTATATTCTACATGTTTGGTTTTATGGCTGTAGTCAGCAACGATGCAAACCTTATTGCCTATGCTGTTCCCGGAATAGTTATTTTGCTAATTGTAATATTTGTGCTTTTAATATTAGGAAGCAAATGCACAAAAAACGAAAAACTATTCAAAAACCAAATTGTTACTTACATCATCTAAAAACTAACCGCCAATTACGGCGGTTTTTTTTTATATTTCCTTGTAAATCAAATTAGAAAAAATATTGCTTATTCTAGCCAATATTCTATATATAATAATATGTTTTAATCTATTAAGGGGAGAAAAATGTCAAAAGAAATTGAACGTAAATTTTTAGTAACTAGTGATGAGTGGCGTTCATTAGCAAAAGGAACCCACTATCGCCAAGGTTACCTAAACAGCATCAAAGAACGCACTGTTCGTATTCGTACTATTGATGACAAAGCTTTCATGACCATTAAAGGACCTACAGTAGGTGTAACTCGTATGGAGTTCGAATATGAAATTCCACATTCTGAATGTGTAGAAATGCTAACTCATCTAGCAGAGCAACCCATTATCGAAAAAATACGTTATAAAATTCCTCTAAATGGATTAGTTTGGGAAATTGATGAATTTTTAGGTGTAAACAAAGGACTAATTGTTGCAGAGGTAGAACTTCAATGTGAAGATCAACAATTTGAAAAACCAACATGGATTGGCGAAGAAGTATCAGGAGACCATAGATATTTCAATTCTAACCTAGTAAACAATCCATATACAACATGGACTAAGTAGTTTTTAGTATCGGAGATAAAAATATGACTGATGTTTATGCAAAAAATACTGCAATTTCTGCTGATGAAGCAGCAAAATTAACACCTCGTGCTGAATTTAGAGTTTTTGGTAAAGACATTATAAAAGGTGTTCAAGAAAACATGTGGAATTGTAAAGCTGTTTTATACAAAGCTCGTGTAATGCCAGAAGAGACATATATATTATCTAAAAACACAGATGAAGCAAATGTAAAAGTACGCGATAACTTGCTAGATATCAAAACAAAAGTTGGCGAAACACCTGAAGGATACGAAATATTCCAACCTAGAGGAAAATTCACATTCCCAGTAAAAAAAGAAGAACTAACAACAATTCTTTCTCACCTCAAAGTAGAGTTAGACTTAGATAAAGACGAATATTCTTTTGAAGAGTTCTGTGAGCTTGCACACAACCATCATCAATTAGCTCTTGTTACTGTAGAAAAGAAACGCTATGGCTTTTCTGTAAATGACGTAATTTGCGAATATGCTTATGTTTGGATGAATGGCGCTTTAATAGAAACAGCATGTTGCGAAAGTGAAGACTACACAAAGATGAAAACCGCTGTTGAAGCTTTGGGTATAGATAAAATGCCAAATACAAACTACCTAAAAGCAGCTAAAAAAGTAATAGGCTTCTAAATATTATATTTTCATATAGCGGAAGAAAACTCTTCCGCTTTTTTTACAATAAAAAAGGTCGCTTATTTGCGACCTTAAAACATACATATCAGATGTAATTATGCTGAAATTTTACCAGCAACAACTTTTTTAATTTTTTTAGCTTCTTCAGAAAGTTTGCTATCTGGTGTATTCATTAAATAAGCATCAAGACCACCTTTGTGTTCAATAGAACGAAGAGTCTTTGTGCAGATTCTCAATTTGTATACTTTACCCAAAGCTTCACTTAAAAGAGAAACTATTTGTAAGTTAGGCAAAAAGCGACGACGAGTTCTATTGTTCGCGTGGCTCACATTATTACCGCTCATAACGCCAGTGCCTGAAATTTCACATTTCTTAGCCATTTTCTTATCCTTTACTCAAAAAACTTTTGCTCATACATACAAACATAATACTAATAAGTCAAGCAAAATCTTCTAAAAAACATTAAAAAAAACTAGATTTTTTACGATTTTCGTAATATAAAACATAATTCTTAGAATAAAAAGTACCCGTAGCTCAACTGGATAGAGTTTTGGCCTCCGACGCCAAAGGTTGCGAGTTCGAACCTCGCCGGGTGCACCATTTTAAATTTCATCCTCCTTTGAAATTCTACAATTTTGATGCCAATTTATAAAAGCAGCCAACTCTTTTTTATTAGTTAATTGACATCTAATCACTTCTCTTTGAGATTTTATAAATGCTTTTACAAACTCTGCAAATTGCTTTGGTGTTTCAGATGCTAATCTCATAACATTTGGTGTTAGCGATAATTTATCTTTTGTTTGTTTTAAAGAATTTCTAACAGACCCTCGCAAAATATTATTTGCAAATGTCTGCATTTTTATAGCGCTTTTACTCATATTTTTTACTTTTTTAAATCCTAAAAAGTCGTGCTCTCCAATATCTTCAGGGTCAACATCTTTATATCCGTAATATTTAACACCACATTCTTCTCTTAACAACTCTTGTTTTCTTTTAGGATTTCCTTCAACACCTGCTTTATCAACTTGTGCACACATAAATATTCTAGTATTATTCATAGAAGGAAGCATTATTAAACCAAAATCAGGATGTGTCATTTGGAAATACTCTTTTAATTGAGATTGATATTGAGCATGATCATCTTGAGCAGATTCTACACAAACATAATTTGATTTAGCCAACCAAACAGGAGCCTCAGGCGAGTAATTTATAGAAAAAATACGTCTAAATATTAAATCTCGCTCAATTTTATTAAACTCTTTTTCTTTCAAATCATTATCAAGCATTTGTTCCATACGCAAATTTACATATCCACCATGACAATGAGTAACTGCAGTAATTGTGCGCATATAATAACGCATAGCTCTTAAATCAGAACCACCTGCTTCAACTTTTGGCTTTATAGCCAAATCATATATATCTTTAATATAGCAAGGGTTTATATTTTCTTCTTTTACTATATCGCTAGCTGTTCGCAAATCTGCTTCTGTGTATTCTGGAGTTTTCCATGCTTCATAATATAATAAATCTCTAGCAAGCTTTGGTCTATGATACTCACCAATATCGCACACAGCAATACAAACTCTAATATTCTTACCTTCAAATTCTTTTTGTTGCTTCACAAAATCATCAACTTTTTTAAGATAACCATTATATTCTTTTAAATGCTTACCTTTTCCACCATTACCGGCTAAAAATAAAACAACAACATCATCTGGCTCAATAGGTCTAGCAACAGCTATACCATAAGGTGCATCAGCAGATTTCTCAACGCGCTCAGCTAAAAAAGCAAAACTCTTTCCTTTGCGCTCTTTTTTTAACTTATCGTAATATTCTTCTATATTCAAAAGGGTTCTCCTAATCAAAATCAAGAGAACCCTACACTATTTTGACAAATTTGTCAATTATTTAAAATATATCTATATTCGTTCTTCAATCAAAGACACTGTTTTCTGAAATACTTCTTCTATTCCTAAATCTGAAGTATCTAAAATTATAGCATCATCAGCCGGTTTCATTGGTGCATCTTTACGATTCGCATCTCTTTCATCTCTTACTTTTACGTCTTTTAACACATCATCATAATTAGCATCCATTCCTTTGGCAATAAACTCATCATATCTTCTTTTTGCTCTAATTTCTGGAGTCGCTGTTACAAAAAATTTTATATCTGCATGAGGGCAAATAACCGTACCAGTATCTCTACCATCATATACAACACCTTTAGCAGGAGTTCCATCTGCATACGTAGGATTTTTAGCAAAATTACGCTGCATATCTAATAATCTTGAACGAACACCACCATAACTTGAAACAACAGAAGCAGCCATTCCACCTTGAGCAGAACGAAACTCTCTGTTTTGAGATAAAGCCATCATAGTAGAAAAAGTAAGTTCTTCTGCCTCTTTTTCGGCTGCCGCAACATCAGATAAATCAATATTTTTCAATATCATTTGTAAACCAACAGCACGATAAACCATACCTGTATCAAAGTATGCCAAACAATATTTATCTGCTAATTTTTGTGAAAGTGTACCTTTACCTGCAGCCGCTGGGCCATCTATTGTAATAATCATTTATCCCTCAACACATAAAACAAAATATTATCTATTCTTTAACACATATTCATTAATATGGTAGCATTAAAACAACTTTATGCAAAGAATAAACAATGGCGAAGAATTTTAGAATATATGTAAACGAAAAACTTGAATTAAATAAAACAATTACCCTAGACGAAGACCAAACACATTACCTAAAAAATGTTGTAAAATACACTACAAACGATACTCTTTTGTGCTTTGATAATCAAACGGGTGAATACATCTGCCAAATAACTGATTTAGCAAAAAAGAAAACAACAATTCAGGTAACCGAAAAAGTAAAAAATTTATACATATGCCCAGATATTTGGTTATTATTTGCACCTCTAAAAAAAGATAAAACAGATTTTGTAATAGAAAAAGCAACCGAATTAGGATGCAGAAAAATAATCCCAACCATAACAAAATATACTATTACATCAAATGTAAAAACTTCTCGTTATATAGCTCAAAGCATAGAAGCAGCAGAACAATGCCGTAGAACTGATATACCAGAAATTACTGAAGCAATGAACATAAAAGAACTTTTACAAAACTGGGATGTCCAAAGAACACTATTTTTCATGGATGAAACACTTGAAAGTAAAAACTTTTTACAAACATTAAAAGAAAATCCAACAGAAAAATCAGCCATCTTAGTTGGACCAGAAGGTGGCTTTTCTGAAGATGAATTAACATTATTAAGAAGTTTACCTTTTTGTAAAGGTGCAACATTAGGACCAAGAATACTACGAGCAGAAACAGCTGCAACATCAGCTCTTTCTTGTTGGCAATTAATTTCCGGAGATTGGAGTAAATAAATGAAAATACTAATCGCAGACGATCACGAATTATTCCTTAAAGGTTTAGAATTTATACTAAACGACAACATTCCAAATGTAGAAATAGTTAAAGCTAGAGATTATAATGAAATATTTTCAATCATTAAAGATGACAACTCTTTCGATTTGATAATTTCAGATTTAGCCATGCCTGGAGCAAATTGGTTAAATGCAATCAAACAAATACATACTACTCTACCAGAAACTCCTATTATAATTATTTCTGCTGTATTTGATAAAGAAATTTTACAGCAAACACTAGATATTGGTGTTGCAGGATACATCCCCAAAACTTCACCAAACAACTTAATCATCAGTGCTATCAATTTAGTTATTGCTGGAGGAGTTTACATCCCTCATGAATTACTATATTCAACAAAAAATACACCTAAAGATGAGGAAAAAAACGAAGAATACTACACTCCGCTCAAAACCTTAAAAAAGCTTGCTGAAAAAACACCAGATTCTCCTCAAAAAGGATTAACAGAAAGACAAGTAGAAATAGTAAAATGCATAGCTGAAGGTTTATCAAACAAACAAATTGCCTATAAACTTAATCTAAAAGAAGGAACAGTAAAAGTTCATATTACAGTCATTTTAAAGATATTAAATGTAAAAAATCGTACATCTGCTATTATTGAAGCCGCAAAACGTGGATATATTGCAGATTCTCCTATAAAAGAATAAAGAGGTAATAATGACTAAAATATCAAAAAAGATACCCAAATATTTAACTAAAATATATCCAAGTTTATATTTTAATTATTATTTATACAGTTTTTTAGATAATGGTTTAATCCAAAATATCTTAACTTTAGGCTACCATAATATATTAACCGAAGAGTTAAAAAAAGAACTATCTCCTCAATCAAACGTTTTACAAATAGGTGCAACTTTTGGTTCTCAAATTGATAAGACATATTCTACAATAGGACAACTTGGAACATATACTATAATAGACATACTTCCAAATGTAATCGAAAATTGCAAAGAAAAACATTTAGAACAACGAATCAAATTCATTGAAGCAAATGCAAAAAGTGCTTTCAAAGAAGAGTACGACACTATAATTTGCTATATGTTATTGCATGAATTACCACCGCTAACACGAACAAAAGTTTTAGAAAATATAATGAAATCACTCAAACCAAATGGAAAAGCTATCTTTATCGATTATAATCTGCCAAATTATTATAATCCTCTAAAGTATTTTATCAGAGCTTATAATAGATTATATCAACCATTTGCCGAAGCCTTATGGAAAAATACAATCAAAGATATAACACCTCATGGAGAAACATGTAGTTGGTCAAAACAAACATATTTTGGTGGAATATATCAAAAAGTTGTAGCTACAAAAATAAAATAAAAAACCGGCCACTAAAATCTGTAGTGGCCGTAAAAGTTTAGAAATTACATATTGCTAAGATTTAGCAACATCAATTTTCTTAAACTTTTGCTTCTCTGTTTGAGATTTAGGAATAGATACAATCAACAAACCATTATTATAAATAGCATTTGTTGCATCATAGTCTAAATCCCAAGGAAGCTGTATGGTACGTTTAAACATACCATACGAGATTTCAGAAAAATAATTATCTTTGGTCTTCTCACTTAATTCATTCTTTTTCTCACCACTAATGCTTAAAAAACCATCAGAAGACACCTTCAAATCAATATCTTTTTCATTGATACCTGGTATTTCTGCAGTAATTTTAACAGCATCTTTATTTTCAGTAACCTGAATCTTAGGCGATAAATCCGAAAATTCTGAATTTGAATTATCCATAAAATTCCAAAAATAATTCATCAGGCTTCTGAAATCTGTTGGATTGTGAGAAATTGACAAATCGTGATTATTTTGATTTGTATTAGCAACAGCATTTCTCATCACTATTCTCCCAACAATTAATTTTCTTCAACATCAATGATATCTATTTCATCAACTTCATCAGAAAGTTTTGAACCACAACAGCAACCTGAACTAGCTTTAGATGTATTTGGATTTGCCATAGAATGACTTTTAGATTTTTCATTTGAGAATTTAGATTGCGAATTTTTCATATTTACCTCCAAATTATATTAAAATCATAAAAAATAGACATTGATAAAATTTGCATATAAATTTTACCCCTTAAAAATAATCAAACAATTTATGATTTTAACCTAAACTAAAGGGCAGTTTTCACTGCCCTTTATATCTAAAATTCAACGGTAATATTTCTACCCATTTTTAAGAACTTCTCTGTTCGTTGAGATTTTAATTCATCAAACGAATAATCCTTAAGTTCTTCAATTTGTCTTATTAAAGTTTCCTTTACAGCATTAAATATTTGCTCTCTATCACGATGAGCTCCACCAAGAGGTTCCTTAATTATCTCATCAATAATACCTAAAGCTTTCAAATCTTGTGCTGTCAAATGCAATGCCTCTGTTGCTTCTTTAGTTTTATCACCAGAACGCCATAAAATAGAAGAACAACCTTCTGGAGAAATAACAGAATATATAGAATGTTCTAACATCAATACTCTATTAGCTGTAGCAATAGCAATAGCACCACCAGAACCACCTTCACCAATAATCAAAGAAATAATAGGTGTTTTAACTTGTAAGCATTTTTCAATAGAAGAAGCAATAGCTTCAGCTTGTCCTCTTGCCTCAGCATCAATACCAGGATGAGCACCGGCTGTATCTACAAAACTAATAATAGGCAAATGGAACTTATTAGCCAAATCCATCATTCTTTGAGCTTTGCGATAACCTTCTGGTCTAGCCATACCAAAGTTATACTTAATTCTTGTTTCTAGGTCGTTACCCTTTTCCTGCCCTATAACAACAACTGAATGACCACCTAATTTACCCAACCCACAAACCATAGCTTCGTCATCAGCAAAACATCTATCACCAGCTAATGGAGTAAAGTCTTCAATTAAAGCTTTTACATAATCTAAACAATGAGGGCGAAGAGCATGACGTGCAATTTGTGCTTTTTGCCATGCAGACAAATTCATATATGTACGATTTATATGCTGAGTAAGCTTACGCTCTAAACGTCTTGTCTCACGAGTAATATCCATATCTTCATCTTTGGCAAGAAGTTTCAAATGCTCGATTTTCTCTTCAATTTCTAAAATATCTTTTTCAAAATCTAGCGCAACAGCCGTAGAGTCGTTCATTTTTTATCCTTTTTAAAATTAAACATTATGCCCTCTATAACATAAAATAAAAAAATTTCATCATATTTTTTATAAATATGCATTTAAACCACAAAAAAACACAACTTTTTACACAAAAACATAGGAAAAGAAAACTTTTTTTATTTGCAAAATAAAGGGGTTGTCTTACAATACAAAAAAATATACGAAGGAGCCAAAAATCTTGTTAAACATTTCTTTTTTTATAACTATATTTTCTAGCATTGTTTGGGTATTCTTTTGCTCAAGCAAAGTATCTTCTCAATCTTTTTCTCAAGCAAATAGTATTGATGCATTATATCAAAGTATTGCTATATATACTCTCCCATTGCTCACAATATGGGGTATCTTTGCTTTGATAAAATTGTTCTATAATCAAAAACAATTATCTGAACAGTTTTACATTATACTAAAACAGCTAAAGAACTTATCTGGAGATAATGCTACTTCATCAAAAGAAATTTCTAATGAGATTGCTTTACAAGAATTTACGATGTTATTATCTGATACAAACGAAATACTTTCAGATATAATAAAACGTAGCAATTCTGTTTCAACAGCTCAACTTGAACACCTTTGGAATAGAACATCAGAGGGTGAGCGTTGGTTATTAGCTAAAACATTTATAGAAATAAACAACTTTCAATCAGATTTTGCTAAAAATCTTACTCAAAAAGCTCAAAAAAACACCTTACTAAAAGGAAGTATCTTAGAGTTTGGACAACGTTATAAAGACTTACACAGCTTAATCAATGTGTTTGATAAGCAAAAATTATTTTACAACATGGTAGAGTATGGGCCTTTAGGTAAAGTATACAACACCTTAACACCTGTAATAGATGCTTTATACAACAAAAACACACAAATAAAAGAACAAAAAACTATAATAGAGCCTGCGCCTATACAGAAAACAATTATTGAAGAACAAACTTCTTTCCCATCATTCTTATCAAAAGAATCTGATAAAAATATTGACGAGATATATGAAGAAAAACCAATAGAACACAAAATAGAATCAAGCGAAAAAGAGCAAACAATATCAGAGGGTTTGCGCGCAATAAAAAAAGAACTAACCTCCAATAACGAAGAAAAAGAGTTTACACCAGCTCCTTCAATAATAAGCTTTAGCCACACACAAGCCGCTTTGAGAAATATAAAACAACAAAGCAATAAAAAAATCCCTGATACCCCAAAAGTACAGCCAAAACAAAACATTATATCTCTTGAGGAGCTAGAAAAAGAAATAAATGCCTCTCCAGATAACAATTATAATGAACTAGCTTACCCTTTTGGAGCTTGGAAAAATGAAGAGTAAACTATTTAGATTTGCTACATTTCTAATTTTAAGCATATCTATAGTGCCTAATAGTGTTTTGGCTAATAAGATAACTATTAGCGATTATATCTCTATTAGCAATACTCCAAAATATGATAAATCATTCAAACACTTTGAATACGTTAATCCCAATGCACCTAAAAAAGGCTCTATAACATTACCTGCTTATGGAACATTTGATAACTTTAACCCATATATATTCAAGGGAACAGCCTCTACAGAAGCTACAGAACTAACATTAGATAGCTTAGGTTATACGCCTGCAGATGATGTTGAAACAGCTTATCCATTAATCGCAGAAAAATTTGAGCAACCAGCCGATAATAGTTTTATAGGCTTCTTCTTAAACCCTAAAGCCAAATTTCATGACAATTCTCCTGTAACTGCAGATGATGTTGTGTTTAGCTTTAATGCATTAATAACAAAAGGCGCTCCTATTTATAAATTCTATTTCTCAGATATAGATAGAGTAGAAAAAATATCCACACGACATGTTAGATTCTACTTTAAACCCGATACAAAAAATAGAGAACTACCACTAATAATTACATCTCTTAAAATATTTTCTGCTAAAGATTATCAAAATAGAGAATTTGATAAACCATCACTTATTCCACCATTAGGAAATGGACCATATACAATCAAAACCTTTGAAGCAGGACAATATGTTACCTTTAAATTAAACCCAAACTACTGGGCAAAGGAGATCCCTACACGTAAAGGCTTCTTCAATTTTGATGAAATAAAGTATGATTATTATCAAGACACAACTGTAACACTTCAAGCTTTATTTTCTGGTAACATTGATATGCGCTACGAATATATAGCAAAATCTTGGAAAACAGGTTATGATAATGAGCTTATAAAAAAAGAAAAAATTAAAAAACAAGCCATAAAACACAACAAACCAGCCACCATCCAATTCTTCGCTTTCAATACAAGAAAAGATAAATTTAACACCCCCAAGGTGCGACAAGCTATAGGTTTAGCTTTTAACTTCCCTTGGGCAAATAAAAATCTTTTCTTCGGAGAATATAAAAGATTATATAGTTATTTTGCTAACACTCGTTTTGCAGCCACACACATTCCTTATGGCATAGAAAAAGAAATACTGCAAAACCTAACAAATCCATTACCTGAAGAAATTTTCACCAAACCAGTTGAAGAATTATTTAGAAATGACAACCTATCAGATAGAGACAACCTAAAATTAGC
>JAEIGA010005624.1_pt1 | contig 19121 bp, 14 predicted proteins | sample 9270691 | NCBI WGS metagenome assembly JAEIGA01 (sample SAMN17057246, study PRJNA624740) | gut metagenome | biome: biome; isolation source: fecal sample | host: Bos grunniens | place: China: Xizang | collected 2019 | reverse complement strand
TGCCTCCCACTGCAGTAAGGTTTTTGATAGTGTCTTCCTCTATAGAATTCCCGATGAAATCGGCAAAAATTGTGATTCCGCCTTGGTAAATAAGCAGTGGAATTGCAGAGAAAACTACCCCAAAACCAAAGGTACTACTTAGCATAAATGCGCTGAAACCGTCCATCATACTTTTTGTAAGGAGTAAATCCGAAATTTCACCTGTAAGTCCTTCTTCGATAGGGCCAATGATGCTCATAGAGCCCATACAGAAAAGTAAAAAAGCAGTAATTAGTCCCTCTGTAAACTTGTCGTTTTTAGATTTAGTGAGTGTTTTTATCTTTTCAGAGATAAATTCTGTTTTTTCTTCTAGTTTTAGCGCCTCGCCAATGATTCCACCAATGATTAAACTCAGGATAATAAACATGGCATTGCTCATATCCATTGCCATTTTTATACCTAGTGCCAAAGTAAACAGGCCTACGCCCTGAAAGAAAATGTCTTGGTATCTTTCAGGTAGTTTCTTCTTTATCACAAGTCCTAGGCTCCCGCCTAAAATCACTGCTGCTGTGTTTATAATAGTGCCAATCATAATATAACTCCTAACTCTTTAACGATCTCCTCCGCACCTGTTTCCAAATCGCCGCTTGTGGTGATGTGCGCTTGGGAGTAGAAGGGTAGGCGCGATGGTAACATTTTCTCGATGAAACCGCGCATTTCTGCATCAGACTTGTCCTTGATAAGCGGTCTAGTTGCTTTCACAAGGTTTAGGCGGTAGGTGAGTTCGTCAAGGCTCGGATTTAGGAAAATCACAGTGCCTTTCTCCTTCATAAGTGCCATGTTGTTGTTGAAACAAGGCGCACCGCCACCTGTAGCAATCACCACATTTTCAAGGTCTGAAATCTCGCTCAGAGTCTCAGTCTCCATTTCTCTAAACTTTTGCTCGCCAAGGATAGCAAATATCTCATTTATAGTCTTTTGATACTTTTCTTCTATGTAGATGTCGGTATCTATAAACTTAAATCCTAGTTTCTCTGCAAGTTCGCTACCAATGGTAGTTTTTCCAGAACCCATGTAACCCACTAAAAATATTCTCTTTATCATAAAATAGGACTTAATAAACGTGCCAATGCTTGTATTATTTTGCGGTATCTTGGTCTATTTGACCATTTGAAATATGAAAGTTTTTTACTCACTTTCATGTCGTTTAAGAATAGTTCTTTTAGGTGTTTGCTATGCTTTTCATCGTAGATAAATGCACTCACCTCAAAGTTTTGCTCAAAGCTCCTTAGGTCTATGTTGGCAGAACCAATAATGGCGATTTCATCGTCAATTACTAGTGTTTTTGAGTGTATAAAACCTTTGGTATATTGATACACTTCCACCCCAGATTTCAGTATGCTTCCCATGTACGACATCGATGCTTCATACGAAATCTTTTCGTCGCTTCTATAAGGAATCATAAGCTTCACATCCACCCCAGAAAGCGCCGCAGACTCAATGGCGTTCATTATGCTTTCGTTTGGTAGGAAGTATGGAGTTTGTATGTAGATGTATTTTTTAGCGTTGCTAATAGCCAAACAATAAGCCTGCATAATGCTTTCCCAATGCATATCAGGTCCACTAATGCCGATTTGCACAGCTGTAGGAGTGGTAACTGTGGTTTGAGGGAAAAATCTCTTGTTTGTGTGCAGTCTTTTGGTTATATATAACCAGTCGTAAATAAAGGTATGTTGAATGCCAGAAACCGCATCGCCTTCAATCCTTAGGTGTGTGTCTCTCCAAACGCCCCATTCTAGGCCTTTTGTGTATCTGTCTGCTATGTTAAACCCACCTAAATACCCAATTGTGCCGTCTATCACAAGGATTTTTCTATGGTTGCGGTAGTTGATTTTACTTGTAAAGTATGGAAAACGTATTTTAAAGAAAGACTGCATCTTTATGCCAGCCCTCTTCATGTCTCTAATGGTGGAGCGTTTTAGTTTCCAACTGCCCAAATCGTCGTAAATCACTCTCACATCCACGCCTTCTTGCGCTTTTCTAATAAGGGCTTCCTTGAAAGTGTTGCCAGTTTCGTCTGTTTCTATGATGAAATACTCTGCATGAATGTGGTCTTTGGCCTTTGAAATATCTTCTAGCATTCGTGCCAAGAGTTTGTCACCTTCTGTAAAAATGTCTATTTCGTTGTTGCCATACACACCTAGTTCCGAAGTTTTACCTATAAGAGTGGCAAGTTTAACATTCTTTTCCACGATAGGATATTTGCTCAAATCTACTTGGTGAATGGCTTGTTTTCTAGACCTGTTTTTAATTCTTTTCTTAATTCTATTGGATATTCTTCTTTGTCGGTGATAGCTTCGCCCAAACAAAATATAGAAGAAAATGCCTACGTATGGAAGTAGTGATATAACCAAAATCCACGAAATAGTACGCACAGGATTTCTTTTACCATCTGTGAGCACAGTGATAATAGAGGTTATAATCAGGAATAAGTATGCCGAGAAAATAACGTTGTTTATAAACTGATAAAGATGTTCTGGCATTTAGTCTTTTTGTAATGTAAAAATGTGCAACCAGAGAATTTTTCTACTTCACAAGTCATTCCTTCTGTAGAGAAGGTAGGTGCAGGCACGCCGTCGTGGCATGGCATATCGCCAATTTCCACCTGAATGGCATCGAAAAGTCCACTTTCTAAAAATCTTTCAAGCGTACATTTGCCACCCTCTACTATAAGCGACTGAATATTTTTCTCGTATAGCCAATCCAAAATTTGTGGAATAAGATTTTCGTCGAAATCCATTTTCACCCTGATGCTATCATCTACAAGCGCATTTATTATGGCAGTAGGTTGGGCATTGTCGTAGAAATTGTAGTAGGTAGGGATTTCAAGATTTCTATCTATGGCAATTCTCAGTGGAGAAATACCATGGTATCTTCTGCAACCAAGTTTTGGGTCGTCTTTCAAAGCGGTGTTTTTACCCACAAGAATAGCATCTTCCTCTGCTCTAAGTTTGTGTACACACGCTTTAGACACATCGTTGGAAATTCTAATAGGCATAGAGTAGTTGGCATCGATAAAACCATCAGAAGTTTGAGCCCATTTCAATATTACGTATGGTCTTTTTTTGTTGTGAAAGGTGAAAAAACGGGCATTTAGTTCGTTGCCTTCATTTTGCAAAAGACCACATTCCACCTGTATGCCAGCCTCGCGTAGCATATTTATGCCCCTGCCAGAAACTAGTGGGTTTGGGTCAACATTGCAAATAATCACCTCACCGATGCCTTCTTTTATAATTCTTTCTGCACAAGGAGGTGTCTTGCCATAGTGTGAGCATGGTTCAAGGTTTACAAAAAGTGTACTACCTTTAAGAAGTTCCTTGTCTTTTACACTCTCTATAGCATTCACTTCTGCGTGTGCCTCGCCGTATTTTTTGTGGTAACCTTCACCAATAATCTTACCATTTTTTACTATCACACAACCCACCATTGGGTTTGGAGATACTCTGCCTAAACCTTTTTTTGCCAAGGTAAGGCAACGACGCATATATAAAATTTTATCCGATTCTGTCATAATATCAATCTAAAACAGGCTAATACTGCAAAGATATAAATTTTTTATTACCTTTGAACTATGAAAACTTGCTTAATTTTATATAAAAACGCATTAAATTCTAAATATACAGCGCACGAAATTTCTCTGATGTTTAGAGAATTAGCATCAAAACATTGTGATATTCCTATTCAAAAGTTGTATTTTTTAGAAGATATAGTTTGCACAGAACAGCAAAAACAGTTGCTACAAAACGACTTAGACAGACTCAGTGCAGGCGAACCATTTCAGTATGTACTTGGATATACAGAGTTTTGTGGATTGCAACTTAATGTAGATGAAAATGTTTTAATACCACGTCAAGAAACCTCCGAACTTATAGAATGGATTGCCAAAAGTGAGAAAAATGTAGGTAAGATTTTAGACGTGGGTACAGGAAGTGGTTGCATTGCGCTAGCACTAAAAAAGCAATATCCAGAAGCTGAGGTTTGGGCTGTAGATAAGAGTGCTGGAGCACTACAGGTGGCATCAAAAAATGCCGATGAAACCGCACTTTTTGTACATTTTAAGCAAGCAGATATGCTCACTCAACTTGACGAACTTCCACACGACTTTGATTTGGTTGTGAGCAACCCTCCATACATAATGCCATCGGAAAAAGTGGATATGCCAGAAGACGTACTCACCTTTGAACCACACATGGCACTATTTGCTCCAGAAGAAGACCCTTTAATCTATTACAGAGCGGTGGCAGAGTTTGCTTATAAGTGTTCTGCTGCGGTCTATTTTGAGATAAATCCACTACTTTCTTCACAAACGTGTGATATGCTATTAGATTTAGGATTTTCAGAAATAGAAATTAAGAAAGATATATCTAAAAAACCTAGGATGATTTGGGCGAAATAAGAAAATATTGTATATCTTTGCGAAAACCTAAAAATCGAGTAATAAACCAATGCTTTTCATTATGATTTTCGGCTTAAAAAGACACATAAAAAAAGAAGCTGACCGAAAAGTCAACTTCTTTAGGTGGGCCCACCTGGACTTGAACCAGGGACCTGCGGGTTATGAGTCCGATGCTCTAACCGACTGAGCTATGAGCCCGACAATTGAATCGGATGCAAAGGTAAGAATAATTTTTAAATAAACAAATGAAGATACTAGAAAATTTACAAGAAATTAATTTTAACGGCTCTGCTGTTTCTATAGGTTATTTCGACGGTGTACACAAAGGTCATGCTGCATTATTGCGCAGATTGGTTTCTCAAGCAAAGGAACGTGGTTTAGAATCTGTAGTTGTAACATTCTCTATTCACCCAAGAGAAGCATTAAATGCCAACTATGTGCCAAAACTTATTACTTTAAACGAAGAAAGATACAAATTGTTGGAGGCGCAGGGAGTAGATTATTGTATAGTACTTCCATTTAGTAAAGAGATTTCAGGCAAATCGTTCAGACAATTTATGGACGACTATTTAATAGAAAAACTAAACACAAAGTATCTATTAATAGGTCATGACCACCACTTCGGTTGCGATAGAATCAATGGTTTTGAGCAATACAAACAATACGGAGAAGAAAAAGGTATTGTTGTGGAAAGAGAAGAAGTCTTCAAAATAAAAGATACTGTAGTGAGTTCTTCTTATGTAAGACGTGAAATACAAGCAGGCAATTTGGTAGGTGCAAAAGAAGCTTTGGGCTACGATTATTTCATAGAAGGTACTGTAATCCCTGGTTTTAAAGTAGGCAAAACAATTGGTTTCCCTACAGCAAATGTGGCAGTAAACGATGTGAGAAAACTTCTACCTTCTGCAGGTGTTTATGCTGTAACAGTGGAAATTGAAGGCTACGAAAAACCTATGAAAGCGATGTTGTATATAGGTGCTCGTCCTACTTTTGTAACAATGTCTGAGTCTAAAAGCATAGAGGTGAATATCTTCGATTTCAACGACGACATTTATAAAAAGAAGATTAAAGTAAACTTCAAACAATATATGAGAGGTGAACAAAAGTTTGAAACTGCCGCAAAACTAGCTTCTCAACTAAACAAAGACAAACAAGTGATTTTAGATTGGTTCGGCAAGAAAAAAATCTAAGAAAAAATAACTATTTACCTAGCAGGCTCTTCAGTTTTGGAGAGCCTTTTTTACTAAATACCTTGCCTAGATTGAACTGAGCAATGATTTGCTGTTGACAGTTTACATTGCCAGTTTCGTTCACATGTAGGTTGAATGAGAAATAACAGTTTACAAATCTGTTATTATATAGGTAGATAAAAAAGTCTGTTCGGCTATAAAGTTTGCTCTTATACCAAGGGTCGCCCATGTTTAGAGTGGCTTGTTGTTTTTCGTATAGAGGGTAAAGGCTGTCGCCGTAGTAAAAAGATTGTTTAAAGCCCAAAAATCTCCATCTAAGGAAAAGTTCTGCGTTGAATGCATGTGTGAAAAGTGCTGTGTCTGTGGCTCTTTCCCTTTGAAAACCTCCAATATATCCCAATCTTATATTGAAAGAATCGAGTGGAGCGATAATTTCGCCCAAGTTTACACCCACGTATGGGTTTATCATAATGTCGTCGTACACGCAGTTGGTTTGAGTGCTGTTTGCCAAGTGATTTAGCATAGCATATCCACCTGCTTGAAGCCATTTGTATCTATATTGACCACCAATTATTACCCTAAAAGCCTCTCTAGTTTCTTCGCTATACATACCGCGCCAATCTGCCATAAGCGAAGCAAAACCCATCTCACTTTCATATTGGAAAAGTGCACCTTGTAGGTTGGAATTGTAGTAACTTATACTATCAGAAAGCAAGTATTCAGGAAGATTTTCTTTTAGGTATCGATATGGTACAAAACCTAGGTTTATATCAAATCCTTTGGTCTCGATACGGTAATAAATGGTCGGTTTCACCGTGATTTTTCCCCAACTAGCACCAAAAGGTTGGTTGTACGACACACCCGCCATAAGTCTGTGCTTAGACTCGGTAGAGTCGGCTATCTGCACACCAATCTCTGGAGCAAGTCTCACACCAAATATAGTTTGACTCCTTTGCCCAGGAGTGCGGTCGTATTCTCTATTGTCGAAGTAGAGTAGGAAGTCGGTGTCGTAGGCAAAACTTACCTTTGTTTGCGCCAAGGCACAACAAAAAACTGCTTCAATAATAAGCATACCAATGACAACAATATTACGAAGCAGTTTATTCATATCTTATCTAATGAAAAGCATTTCACGATATTTTGGAAGAGGCCAAAGCTCGTCGTCCACGATAAGTTCTAGTTCGTCTGCGTTAGCACGAATAGGGCTAAAGTATGGAAGCACAGTTTCGCTATAAGCAATGGCTTTTTCTCTTTCACTTTCTATCTTATTTGCTAGTTTTCTAGCATCTACCATGGCATCTACGTTGGATTTTATGATAGAAATATGTTTAGAAAGTTTTTCTATAAGTTCCATATTGTGAGCGCAAAGCTCTTCTGCTTTTTCAGCGCTATAGATTTGTTTTGTTTTGTAAACATTGTCTAGTAGCAGAGATTGATATTGAGTTGCCACAGGAATAATGTGGTTCAAACACAAATCGCCAAGCACGCGAGCCTCAATTTGAAGTTTTTTGGTGTAAGTTTCCCATTTTACTTCATTTCTTGCCTCAAGTTCTTTTTCTGAGAACACTCCTGTTCTGTTAAACATCTCTATGCTAGCCTCTTTTGTGTATGCGTCGTAGATTTTTGGCACGCTAGTTTCGCAGTCTAGACCACGTTCAGCAGCTTCTTTTCTCCATTCGTCGCTATAACCGTTGCCATCGAAACGAATAGATTTAGATTCCTTGATATATGCCTTAAGTACTTCGAAAATAGCCTTGTTTGTAGGTTTGCCACTAGCAATTTTTTCATCTACAAGTGCCTTAAACTCATTTAGTTGGTCTGCCATGATAGTATTTAGAACTATAAGAGCAGAAGCACAGTTTGCAGACGAACCTACTGCACGGAACTCAAATCTGTTGCCAGTGAATGCAAATGGAGAGGTACGGTTACGGTCGGTATTGTCTAGCAACACCTCTGGAATATGTGCCACTCCAAGTTTCATTTTCTTCTTGCTATCCATCACAATTGCTTCCTCGCTAGTGCTTTCTTCAAGTTGGTTAAGCACATCTGTTAGGTTTGAACCTAAGAAAGCAGAAATAATAGTTGGAGGAGCCTCGCCAGCACCAAGTCGGTGAGCATTTTGAGCTGTCATAATAGATGCTTTAAGTAGAGCATTGTTTTTGTAAACAGCCATTAAAGCGTTTACCAAGAAGGTGATAAATTGAAGGTTTTCCTCTGGAGTTTTACCTGGAGTAAACAATCCTACACCAGTGTTGGTGCCAAGTGACCAGTTGTTGTGTTTGCCAGAACCATTGATGCCAGCAAATGGTTTTTCGTGAAGAAGCACTCTAAAACCATGTTTGCGAGCGATGCGGTTCATAATAGACATCACAAGTAGGTTTTGGTCGTTAGCCAAGTTCATTTCTCCAAAAATAGGAGCAAGCTCAAATTGGTTTGGAGCTACCTCGTTGTGACGTGTTTTGCAAGGAATACCGTATTTATAAGCCTCAAATTCAAGCTCTTTCATAAAAGCTTGCACGCGGGCAGGAATTGCACCAAAATAGTGGTCTTCAAGTTGTTGGTTTTTTGCAGATTCGTGACCAATAAGTGTGCGACCAGTAAGCAAAAGGTCTGGACGTGCAGCGTAAAGTCCTTCATCTACAAGGAAATATTCTTGTTCCCAACCAAGATATGAAACTACTTTTTTCACTGTTGGGTCGAAGTAGTGACAAACAGCAGTAGCAGCCTTGTCCACTGCGTTAATAGCCTTCAGAAGAGGAGTTTTATAGTCTAAAGCCTCGCCTGTATAAGCCACGAAAACAGTAGGGATGCAAAGAGTGTCATCTACAATAAATGCAGGAGACGCAGGGTCCCAAGCGGTGTATCCACGAGCTTCAAAAGTGTTTCTAATGCCACCGTTAGGGAAACTAGAGGCATCAGGCTCCTGTTGAGCAAGAAGTTTGCCAGAGAATTTTTCTATTACTTCTCCACCAGGCACAGTAGCATACTCTATAAAAGAGTCGTGTTTTTCGGCAGTACCTTCTGTAAGAGGCTGGAACCAGTGAGTATAGTGGGTGGCGCCATGTGTCATAGCCCATTGTTTCATGCCTTCTGCCACTTCGTCTGCTATTTCACGGTCTAGTGTTTCACCTAGGTCTATAGCCTTAACAAGTGCTTGCATGCAATCATTAGATAGGAATTTGGCCATCTCTTTTCTGCCAAAAACATATCTGCCATAATACTCAGAAATGTTCTCTGTGGGTGGATTAACTTGCAATGCTTTTTTATTGAAAGCTTCGCTGACTACCCTAAATCTTAATCCGCTCATATTAATATTGAATTTTATATGTTTTGCTAGAAATAAAGTACAAAAATAAGAATTTTTTTAACCTTATGGGCTACATTTGTGTATTTTTACACATATTATATATAAAATTTTCACTTCTTATCAAAAATTTATTACTTTTGCACCAAATTTGTATTGTCTAACCATCGATTACTTCACAATTATGAGTAAAAACCTAGTAATAGTCGAATCTCCTTCAAAGGCAAAAACGATAGGAAAATTCTTGGGAAAGGATTATACAGTGATGTCTAGTTTTGGTCACATACGCGATCTTAAGACTAAAGACATAAGTATAGACTTCAGCAAAAACTATGCTCCTATATACGAAGTTCCAGCAGACAAAAAGAAACTTGTAACCGAACTTAAAAAGAAAGTAAAAGAATCTGATATGGTTTGGTTGGCTTCCGATGAAGACCGCGAGGGGGAAGCTATAGCATGGCACTTGGCAGAGGTGTTAGGACTTGATATTAAAGAAACCAAGCGTATTGTATTTCACGAGATTACAAAAGATGCTATTTTAAATGCGCTTAAAAATCCTAGAAACATTGATATCGACCTTGTCAATGCTCAACAAGCACGCCGTGTGTTGGACCGTATTGTGGGCTTTGAACTTTCTCCAATTCTTTGGAAAAAGATAAAACCATCGCTTTCTGCGGGTCGTGTTCAATCTGTGGCTGTGAGACTAATTGTAGAGAGAGAACGTGAAATCCAAAATTTCAAGGCAGAATCAAACTACAAAATAGTAGCTCTATTTACCGATGCAAATGGGGTAGAACTTAAGGCAGAACTTTCAAAACGTTTTGCAACTAAGAAAGAAGCACAAGCATTCTTAGAAAAATGTAAAGATGCTACATTTACTATTTCAGATGTGGTAACCAAACCTGCAAAACGCACACCTGCACCTCCGTTTACCACCTCTACACTTCAACAAGAGGCTGCTCGTAAACTTGGTTACTCAGTGTCTCAAACCATGATGATAGCACAAAAGCTATACGAAAGTGGTAAAATCACATACATGCGTACAGACTCTGTAAACCTTTCTACTCTTGCACTAAACGCAGCAAAATTTGCAATTGTTTCATTTGCAGGAGAAAATTATAGCAAGGTAAGACAATATGCTACCAAAGCAAAAGGTGCTCAAGAAGCTCACGAAGCAATTCGTCCTACAAACTTGGCAGATGCCACAATAGAAGGCACAAAACAAGAAAAATATCTATACGAACTTATCTGGAAACGCACTATTGCTTCTCAAATGGCAGATGCGGAACTAGAAAAGACCACCATTACTATAGAACTAGACAACTCTAGCGAAACTTTTGTTGCTACAGGCGAGGTATTGGTGTTTGATGGTTTCCTAAAAGTTTATATGGAATCTAAAGATGATGAAGAAGAAGATTCTTCACTAAATATGCTTCCAGCACTAAAATCTGGCGAAAAACTAGAATATAAAAAGATAGATTGTACAGAACGTTTCACTCAACGTCCTGCTCGATATACCGAGGCTTCGCTAGTGCGTAAGATGGAAGAATTGGGCATTGGTCGTCCTTCTACCTACGCTCCAACTATTAGTACTATTCAAAATAGAGAGTATGTAGAAAAGGCTGATAGAGAGGGTGTTAAGAGAAATTATGACTCTCTTGTTTTGGAAAATGGTATTATTACCGAACAAGTGAACGAGGAAGTTTATGGCACAGAAAAATCAAAACTTTTCCCTACCGATATAGGTGTGGTGGTAAATGATTATCTAGTGGACAACTTCCAAAGCATTATCGACTACAACTTTACTGCACAAGTAGAAAAAGACTTAGATAAAATTGCAGAAGGTGAAGAAAAATGGGAATCTACCATTGACAACTTCTATCAAGATTTCCACAAAACAATAGAAGAATCTTCTAGCAAAAAGACAGAACGCAAAGCAGGCGAACGTCTTTTAGGAAACGACCCTAAAACAGGAAAACCTGTGTATGTGAAAATTGGACGTTTTGGTGTGGTTGCACAAATGGGTGATGCAACAGACAATGGCAAACCAACCTTTGCTTCACTTAAGGCAGAACAATCTTTGGAAACAATCACATTGGAAGAAGCGCTAGAACTATTTAAACTTCCTCGCGTGCTAGGCAACCTTGATGGCAAGGAAGTGAAAGTGGCAGTAGGTAGATTTGGTCCATACATTGCATACAATGGCTCATTCTGTTCACTTCCAAAAACATTTGACCCACTATCTGTAACACTTGAAGAAGCAGAAGAACTTCTGAAAGCAAAACAAGAGGCAGAAGCCAACAAAGTGGTGAAAACTTTTGCAGAAGACCCTTCAATGCAACTTCTAAATGGACGTTATGGTATTTATCTATGCAAAGATAAGACAAACTACAAACTTCCTAAAGATTGCACACCAGAGGCATTGACCTATGAAGATTGTGTGAAGATAATAGAAGAGACTCCTGCTAAACCAACAAAGAGAGGCAGAAAAAAATAACAAAAAAATAGGCGATTTCACCGATGAAATCGCCATTTTTTATTATTAAGAGTTATATTTAAAGGAGGGATTTTTAGACCTCGATTATAAAACTTCGACTTTTAATTTTGAATATGCTCTCTCAGCTTTCTCTAGAGCAGCCTCAACGCTTTCGTCTGAAGCAAGGATAACACCTAAGCGGCGGTGACCTTTAATCTCTGGTTTACCGAAGATGCGGATTTGAACATTTTCTTCACTTAAAATATCTTCTAGTCCACTAAATACAATTTCTTTAGAAGTACCTTCTACTACCACTGCTTTAGAAGCTGAAGGACCAAAGAATCTGATAGAAGGAATAGGAAGACCTAGAATAGCGCGAGCGTGAAGAGCAAACTCAGAAAGGTCTTGAGAAATCATTGTTACCATACCAGTGTCGTGTGGACGAGGAGAAACTTCACTGAAGATTACTTCATCACCACAAACAAATAGTTCTACACCAAAGATACCATAACCACCTAGAGCATCAGTAATTTTTTTAGCAATATCTTGTGCTTGTGCTAGAGCCACTTCGCTCATAGCTTGTGGTTGCCAAGACTCACGATAGTCTCCATCTACTTGGTGGTGACCAATTGGGTTAAGGAATAATGTACCGCCAGAGTGACGCACAGTAAGAAGTGTGATTTCGTAGTCAAATTTCACAAAACCTTCCACAATCACGCGACCTGCACCTGCACGACCACCTTCTTGAGCTTCTTTCCAAGCATTGTCGATGTCTGCTTCAGACTTCACAGTACTTTGACCGTGACCAGAAGAACTCATAATAGGTTTTACCACGCAAGGGATACCAATTTCTTTGATAGCTGCGTCAAACTCTTCACGAGTTTCAGCAAATTTATATTTAGATGTAGGAAGACCTAGTTTCTCAGCTGCAAGAGTTCTAATTCCTTCACGGTTCATTGTAAGGAATGCTGCGTTTGCAGTAGGGATAACATTGTAACCCTCTTTTTCTAGTTCTACCAATGTAGGAGTTGCGATTGCTTCTACTTCAGGAATAATATAGTCTGGTTTTTCAGTTTCTATAATATTTCTTAGAGCATCTGCATCTAGCATAGAAATTACATAATTTCTGTGTGCAATTTGCATAGCAGGAGCATTAGGATATTTATCCACTGCCACCACTTCCACTCCAAAACGTTGAAGTTCGATAGCTACTTCTTTACCAAGTTCTCCAGAGCCCAATAAAAGAGCTTTTTTACCCACTGGGGTTAATACGGTTCCTAAATTTAACATAAAATAAAAGGTTTAATACTTCGCAAATATATGAAAAAAATAGAAATTTCTAAATATAATGCGTAAATTTGTGCCACAAGAAAAATATTTATTAAAACATTTGGTTATGATAAGACATATAGTAATGTGGAAACTTCAGGCAGAAGCCGAAGGAAAAACAAAAGCAGAAAATGCAGTTATTATTAAAGAAAGTTTGGAAGCGCTTAAAGGTGTAGCGCCTACACTTGTAGACATAGAAGTAGGTGTAAATCACCCAGAAACACCTGAAAGTAACTATGATGTGATTCTAAACTGCACCTTCAATTCTGTTGAAGATTTGAATGCTTATCAAGTACACCCAGCTCATCAAGCTGCGGCAGTTTACATCAAAAAAGTTGTTGAAGCAAGAGTTTGTGTAGATTACGAATACTAATTTGTAACATTATTGTAACAAAACGCACTTTTGGGACGAAAAGTGCTTATACAGGGGCGAAATTTCGCCCCTTTTTGTGTTTTATAGCATAAAATGTATTAATTTTGCACTCTCTTAAACTAGACCTAAACTATATCGATTATAAAAACCTAAACCATAAACCATGAAAAAACTTTTCTTTGCGTTAATTAGTCTACTTTTATTTGCAAGTAATGTGTTTGCTGATTGTACACAAGTAATAACAAGCTACACGATTGGAAAAAAGGGTGAGTATTCAATATCTTTTGAAGGTAAAAGAGCTAATAATGTAACTTTGACAATATCAAGAGAAAGTGGGTGGGCTACTAACCATTTAAGAATTTATCAGGTTATTAATGGTAAAAATGATGAATTATATAACGAGGTTCCTTCAAAAGACCCTAAAAATGAATCTTTTGACATTTCTCCAGATGCTACAGGTCTTTATTTTTATAACAATATGGGGTCATTTAAGGTATTCCTTAATAATATAAAAATCACGTATCCAGAAACAATAAACATCCCAACTGATTCTAAAGATTTTGGTGTTGTTTCTTTAAATTCTGATAATAATAAAACAATCAAGGTTGAATACTCTTCTCTAACAAATGATTTAACAGTTAAATTAGCACAACAAGATAATGTATTCAGTACTTCATTCGCTGGTACTTCTACAAACCCAATGACCATAGCTTATGCAGATTGTTCATATGGTTCTAAAGATATTACTATTCATTTTAAGCCTACTGAATACGGAGTATATACCAATCAATTGGAATTTTCTAACGGAACTAAAGTTTTTCTACGTGGCGAATGCTCACATGACTTTGATACAAAAGCAGCTAATTTTACAGTAGAAAAGGCTTCCTATACATCAATTAAATTAAAATGGAATGCTGTGCCAGGAGCGAGTGGCTACCGTATTGTTAATCAAACCAATGGTGATTCTTACACAGTAGATGCTAACACCGCATCGCTGAATGCTACTGGCTTAAAGATGGAAACTAACTATTCTTTTGTATTTTATGCACTCTTTAACGGTGCAACATCATTAAATGCTACTCTAGTTAGTGCTACAACCCTTAAAAAAGAAGGTGTAGTTATAGAAGATTGTCCTAAATTTTATGAGAATTATAATGCAAAAGAGCAAACTATTGGGGTTATTGGTTACAACAATCCTATGATATATGATAATATATCCATTACAGGAAATCTTCCTTCTTACAAAGTGAGATTTAGAGCAAAAATGACTAAAGGTTCTGTAGTAGGGAAACCAGACCTTTGTATGTATGTAAAACTTAAAGGTAAAGATAAATACGAACCTAATGTATATTGGGAGGGTAGAACTGCAGGGCTTGATGATACTCATCGAGAATATTTTGTAGTGGTTCCACAAAATACTGTTGCTATTAAATTTGAATGTGATGAGAATGGTGCAACTTTAACTCGTCATGTAGATGATTTATATATTTTCAGTGAAAATATCCTTGAAGCAGACAAAACTGAATTAGACTTTGGTGAAGTTAAACCAAATGAATATAAAGATCTTTCTGTTAATCTAACATATTCCAACGTGGCTAAATTAGAAGCGATGTTAGATACAGAGTATTTTACTATACAATCTTTTAAAGAAACTGCGGCTTGTACTGATGGTACACAAGAGGTTGTTATTAGATTTCAGCCAACTGCGTGTTTCTCAGAATATGAAGAATCATTAACCTTCTTTAATGGTCAAGAACTTGGTATAACCCTTAAAGGTACTCTAAAAAGAAACCCTGGTACTGTAAGTGAAATCACTTGGACTGGAGAAGTGGATACAAACTGGGACAATCGTGCAAACTGGAAAAAAGCAGATGGTGTGTTGTCTGTGGCAGATGTTTTGGATGAAAAGCTTAAAGTAAATATCCCTGCTGGTTTAGCGCAATATCCAGTGATTCCAGATGTTTCTACAGACCAAAAATTTAAAACCGACCGTGACAAAGCGTGTGATTGCGCTCAAGTAAACGCTGGTGACAATGCTACTGCTACAATGATAGCAGATAAAATCTATATGGAAAGTGGTGCTGCAATTGTGGGTGTGGAAACATTAGGTTCTCGTTATGGCGAAGTGCAAATGGACTTCACTCCTGTGAGATGCTATGAAAATGAAGGTAAGTTGAGATATGATTGGTCACTAGTAGGCCCTGTGGTGAAACCTTGGGACGAAGAAAATTCAGGCAACACACGCAATGTAGTTTCTGGAGACTATTATAAAAACGACCTTCCTCATGTGTATATGCACGAGGCTGTAATGATAAAAGACGGTGAAGACTACATACAAACATGGGATAATTCATTTGCAAGTCTTACAGTGAAGATTCCTCACGATAAAGCATTTGCTATTCGTATGCCAAACCAATATGGCAGAAATAGTAGTGGAAATGGTATTCCTGCTATAGTTTATAATAGGAAGAATGGTACAAATTATGATCATAAGGAAAATATAAAATTTACTTTTACTGGTCGTTTCTATAATGAAAATGCTTTGCCAAAATATACTGGTTTAACACCTGAACAACCTGTATTATTAAATAATACTTATCCTGCTAATATAGATGCAGACAAACTGCAAAGTATGTGTAATGGTTCTATTCAAATTTATGAAGGACATTCATTCTCTTATGTAGGTGGTAGAAAAGATGCAGTAATACCTTCTCATTATGGTTTCATATTCACTCCAGGTAAAGGCGTGACAGAATTAACCATTCCAAGAGAATGTTTCCAAACCACAAAGGTGGAAAACAATAGAAGTGCCGAAACAGAGGTTCAATCTTTCAGACTTCAATTGAAAAATGAAGAATCAGACGTATATAGTGTAGTTTATATTAGCGAAGATGAACTAAAAGATGATGCTGCAAATTATGCCGTAGATGCTCCTAAGTTGTTCAATGATATGGAAGAAAATCTTGCCGACCTATATGTGATGAGATACGACTCAAAATGGGCTGGTCTAACAGTGCCTACTGTAGAAGAATCTCTACCACTTGGTATAAAGGTGAGAACTGCAAATCAAAAACATAGATTCAATCTATTGGATTCAAACTTAGACTACGACGTTATCCTAGAAGATAGACAAGAGGCAAAAGAATACAATCTATCTGCTGGTGAAGTGTGCGAGGTAAGTGATTTAGCAGTAGGTGATTGCAGAGGTAGATTCTACCTTAAAACTACTGAGTCTGCAGATACACCAACAGATATAGTTGAAGAGGAAGAAGAAATTTCTAGCATAGATATTTATGCAAATGGAAATTCTATAACAGTGTCGTCTGATGACAATATAAGAAACATTATCGTTTCAGACTTGTCTGGTCGTCAAATGAATTACAATGTAAATGGACAATATATAGTTCTAGACATGCCTGTTTCATCTGGTATTTATACTGTAAATGTGATAGGTGACAATACAAGTAATATTGCAAAAGTAAAACTAAACTAAGTAGATTATTCCAGATGAAAAATATTAAAACATATCTTTTATTATTGTTTGTTTCTTTAGCATCTGCTTCATACGCAGTATTTTATCCAACAAGCTCTTTCTTTGGAGCAAATGAAGAGTATGCAGAGAATCATGACCAAATAGAATACTCTATAGGTACAAAGGTTCGTAATATCAATATGATTATCTCTACTGTGAATAGTAAATGGGGGGATATTTGTAATGAAGGTGGTAATGCTGAGCAAGGGAAATGTCAGGATTGTTGCGATGCTTCTTGGGCTGCAACAGATTATAGAGATGAAGACGAGGTGCTTTACGACACTTGTATGAAGATGTGTGGCGGTGGTCCTTCTCTTCCACTTGGTTCAACCCTATGGCTACTACCATTTGTATTTGCCTACGCTGGAATAAAAAAATACAGAAAAGCACAAAACTAGTGCAATTCCGAACTTTTTGACGGTTTTATTCCGAACTTTTCGGAAAACTATAAATTTTACGCAAGTAAAATAACTCCAAGACTTATTGATAACAACAACCAGAAGTAGATTTTTGCGAAAAGGTTGTTGTTATTGCTGTAATAATAGGTAAGTATAAAGGTAAGCCAGTAGGCGGTGTTTAGGTTTAGTCCGCTACCGTAGAACATAATGTTAAGTGCTACTGATACTCCTAAGATAATAGCGGCAAAATTGTTTATCCAATGTGTGTAGCGTCTGTCGTCGTAGCCTTGAAATAGACTGCTTATGCCCACAAACATAGACAATGTAGCAATGCTAAGTGCTACCCAGTTTCCTGCTGTGTTTGGCAGGTCTAGAGTGTAGGTTAAGTCTACATTTACCAAATATTCTTCTATATAACATCCCAAATCCCACACGTAAATAATGCCTGCTGCCACTAGATATGGCACTACGATGCCCATAAAGGTGGATAGGATGCATTTTAGACTACTTTTGTTGAATGCAAATAGTCCAATCCAATAAACGGGGATAAAAGCCAATAGAATAGGTGAAAATATAGACCCTGTGGAAAGTATTAGCATACTCTCCATGCTATGCCATGGAGCAAGTGTTTTGCCAGACATATTGATAAGTCTAAAAAATGCTACACTAGTGCAGCACAGCGCAATATAACCCTTGTTTAGTGCTATATTTTCTGCCAAAAGTCCTGTAAGTAGGAGTATAAAAAGGAATGGAAAGATGGTTTCGTGTTTCAGAAACCTGATTTCGCGGTTTTTTAGGAAGATAAATGTGCCAGCAAGTAGGGTAATGCTTAGTCCTAGTATTTTATCCACCCAAGCAGTCCACAAAGTGTAGTTTGTGATAAACTCTGGAACCCATACTATAATACCAACCACGATACTTAAGATAAGTACCGTGGTAAATGATAATATAGTTTGATTCTTTTGTTTTCTCATTTTATTGGTTAGAAAACCATTATAGGTCAAATCCTATGTCGCTACGGAAGTATTTACCTTCGTAACTGATTTTTTGAGCGTTTTTAAATGACATAGCAAGTGCTTCTGCTTTGTCTTTGCCGTATGAGCTCACTGCAATTACACGTCCACCGTTTGTTACAATGTTGCCGTCTTTTACAGTAGTGCCAGCGTGGAAAAGAATGCTGTCTGTTACTTCTTCAAAGCCAGTCATTACTTTGCCTTTTTCGTAGTCGCCTGGATAACCACCAGCAACAAGCATTACGCTCACAGCAAAACGTGGGTCTTTTTCTATTTTTTGTTCGCTCAAAGTGCCAGCGAAAGTAGCTTCAAATAGTTCTACTAGGTCGTTGTTTAGGCGTAGCATCACAGATTCTGTTTCTGGGTCGCCCATACGTACGTTGTATTCAATCACGTATGGTTCGTTGCCTACTTTGATAAGACCAAAGAATACAAAACCTTTGTAGTCGATGTTTTCTTTGTTTAAGCCGTCGATAGTAGGTTTTACGATACGTTCTTCTACTTTGGTCATAAATTCTTCGTCTGCAAAGCTAACTGGAGAGATAGAACCCATACCGCCAGTATTTAAGCCTGTATCGCCTTCGCCAATACGTTTGTAGTCTTTTGCTTCTGGAAGGATTACGTAGTCTTTGCCGTCGGTAAGAGCAAATACTGAGCATTCGATACCAGAAAGGAATTCTTCGATTACCACAGTGCTACTTGCATCACCAAACATACCGCCTAGCATTTCTTCTAGTTCTTTTTGTGCTTCTGCAAGGTCGCTAATGATAAGCACACCTTTACCTGCTGCAAGACCGTCTGCTTTAAGCACGTATGGAGCTTTTAGGGTAGCAAGGAATGCTTTACCTTCTTCAAGAGTTTCTTTTGTAAATGCTTTATATGCAGCAGTAGGAATACCATGACGCATCATAAATTCCTTTGCATATTCTTTACTTCCTTCTAGTTGAGCACCTTCTTTTGATGGACCAACTACTGGAATGTTTTTTAGAGCTTCGTCGTTTTTAAAGTAGTCTGAAATACCAGCCACAAGTGGAGCTTCAGGACCGCAAACCACCATTTTAACGTCATTGC
>JAEIGA010005623.1_pt1 | contig 19125 bp, 18 predicted proteins | sample 9270691 | NCBI WGS metagenome assembly JAEIGA01 (sample SAMN17057246, study PRJNA624740) | gut metagenome | biome: biome; isolation source: fecal sample | host: Bos grunniens | place: China: Xizang | collected 2019 | reverse complement strand
TATTTTTGATGCTCGACGATGCGACACGATATGGTGAGTTCGTACTCGGAAGTCGGGAATCCCGACCTTCGAGCGTATCGTTGAACTGCCCTCAATAACGAGGGCAGTCGTTCAGTGAATCGATAGACGAGAGTGCCTGCGGGAATTCCCGCAAGGACAATACCTATGATTGATCGTTCATGGTCGGATATTCGGTACCGATTGTATATCGTTTTAGGTAGGGCGTTGTAACCTCCTCAAATCTGAGGAGGTTTGCGGCTATCGTTTCTTTGAACGCGGAAAGTGCGCCATATCCGTACTCAAAAATGCCCCCGAATTCGGGGGTACTCATGCTGTCTTAACTAATGACGATCCGAAAGCGGGTTTCCTCTACGATTCGCAGCAAATATCTATCGCCTCCTGGTCAATCGATTAACGACGAACCGTAGAACTTATGAGTCTGTGCGAATTCGCGCTTACTCGATTAACGACGAACCTATTGGATATACGAACCTCGCCAAATATGGCGAGATTAGGAAGCCGACCATGGAAGTACCTCAAACGGGCACAGTCAAGGATCCTTAACTGCGATCCGCCTATCCAATCTACAGCTGATTATTTTTATACGAACAACCGACTAATGTCAACCACCATTGCCCCAGTTAACGCTAAGATCAACACCATTCAGCCCATTGAAGGTGCTAAAGGTAACATCGCGTTGTTCTACTATCAAGGGAAGTACCCGATATACAAATCGCTTGACGATAACATGTACCATCTCAAATCGGTGATGGATGCGTACAAAGCGAGTACCGATAAGGATATCAGCAAGAATCTCATAAACGACTGGGTCAAGTTAAAGAAAACACAGGAACTGGTCTCATATTTCTTTGAAACGGGAATTCCCGTTTCAAAGGTTTTGATACAGAAACGACAACAGAGACCGCAAAATCGTTACCTTGATGGTTGGTACGCCAATGAAGAAGTGATGATCGACTTCGCTGGATGGTTGAACATGGGCTTTAGAGTCGAGATCTATCGTTGCTTCGCCATGTCCGCCGAACGCGATCGTTTAAACGCCGACATCAACCACAAACAATCAACGATCGATGAACTGAAACAGGATATCGCCCGCATCAAGGGGCAGAACGACGAACTCCTATCCGTTAATCGAAAGATGTGCAATCAACTGGAAACCATTAAGGTCACACTATCGACTCTAGTAGAGAATGTATCCGAACTGAAGAACCATGTAACATCGAACAAACTATGTCGATACATCATAGTTCTATATAGAGACGACGAACATTCCGATAGTGAGTTCGTTGTGATCAAACCATTCTGCGGACTTAAAGAGAACCGTCCGAAGATAGATCAATCGACTATCCTATTCGAGCGTGAGGTGAGTTGTTCGATCGATTCGTTTAAAGAAACGCTTTCGGTGCTGGAGGAAAGATACATCGTCAAGATCCACTATCGATCAATAACGATCCGCCGCTACCGTTTAGAGGAGTTCGTTGACGAATTTAAGGTCGAACTGCGTCGAAAGACGGCCAACATCAATGATGTATGCGATAAAATAACGGCACTGAATGACAATATAGTTACGTTGAACACCAACGTAGCTGACATCGCTAAACGGTTATCTAGATACCAGCCGTTCGTGGATGCTTATAAAGTACCATGGGAGATGGTTGAATCCATCGGCAAAAGCGAGCTCATGTATCCGTACAAAGGAGATCGATATGAGGTACATCTACGCACAGCTACACAGATACCGTTTATCAAAATCGGTGGAAAGATACGCGTTATCTCCATATCCGATTTCCGTAAGGCGTTCTTATAAAAACACTGATCCTATATTTGTATCCGCCTTCTGTTGTCTAGTCAAAGCGATTCCATTAAACGACTACCTTTGATTGCGATCCATCTGTCCATCTACAGCTGATTATTTTTATATCCTCAACAACCCCTCGCATGTCTCAGTCAACTTCCTCTATTGACGCATCCGCTCAATCTAACTACCTCAACGCCTACATCTACAACTCTGTCGCTTTCGATACACAGAACGGAGCAGTTATCGATCTCTTTTATCTGACCGAAGACAGCAAGCGTCATATCCTTCGTCTATACAACTTCGACCTATGGTTCCTCGTCTGCCGATTCCCTGGACTGACAGATGGCGAATTCAAAGAATGGATACGCAAACGTATACCATCTAACGTCAATCTCCGGTTCAGGAACGATCTACGCGACAACTCAACGTTCATGTTTGATATCCCGTATCTCTACGCAGAGATCAGCGCGACCTCTCCAAAGGTACTCAAACAAGTACACAAACAACTGATAACAGCCGCACGATCCTACTATCGGTCACTCGATATCAATGATCTCAGTCCATGGGACCGCGTACTATACGACAATATGGAGGATCCGTTTAGATTCAGCAACTACGTACTCGATTCGGACAACATTAAGTACTTCCTTAGTACAACCTACAAGATACCTTGCATAGGCGGAGTTCGCATACTGAAATCTGCTATGGAAGATACATATACGTACTCAAGTGAAACGCCATCACTTCATGTGAAATATACAACTATAAAGTCCCTTAACGTCAATCCTAAACGCAACCGTGAAGCTGTACCTAACTTCGACATCAAATCTCTGATCGAATTCGACCAGAACGTGAACTTCATGAACCATCTAACGCTCATGACCTACGATCTTGAAACTTACAGTCAGCGAACTGACATCTCCGAAAAGGAGAAGATCATCATGAACATCGGTATAGGATTCTTTAACATCCTCAGTCAAACGCCAACATACAAGGCTTGTCTCTGTGTTAAGCCGTTCACTGAAGACGATCTAGCTGAACTCTCTGGCCGCATCGCCTATTGCTATCCAGGTAACGATACGTTAGACGAGTATGCTAAATCACACAACATTGACGAAGAAACGGTAAAGAAGATCCGTTCTAACTTACCAACGCCAGCGAAAGCAGCTAAGTACATTCGTTACATCGTATTCGGCGAGATGACGAACAATGAAGCATCAAACCCCAACGATTACACGGATTACGTTATCTTCAACGATGAACGATCCATGTTAATGCAATTCATGCGAACGATCGTGCAGAAGAAGCCAGATTACTTTGGCGGATTCAACAACTATGGATACGATGACCCATATGTCTGGAATCGTTTAGCGTTGTACAATCTGCAGGCAACTTTCCTTGCACAACTGTTCAGCGTCTACGATACGCGCATAATTGTCAACGATGAGTCGCGTGATCACCCACTATTGACGCGCTCAACCCTGCCTCGTTTCGAGAAGTTCCAGATCAAGATCGATTCTATGGCGTATCCTAACAACGAGACCTTCAAGGGCAACTCAACCGTATCCGTTGATGTTTATAAGATCATGCTAGCATCCGATGCGAAACTATACACGCAGATGGGTAAAGGCACTCTCAAATCTATGCTCCAAACGAATACAGTCAAGAACCCGTATAACGGCACGGAACTCGATAAGTACGACCTTAGTTACGTTGATATGTTCCGTAACTGGGACGCTAACCAAAAAATATATGAGATCAACCACTACTGTATGTATGATGCAGTAACATGTGGCGTTTTACTCATCAAGTCGGCACAGATCATTGACAAAATAGAGATGTCGACGTTGACCGATACATCTGTTAGCGATTCCTATTACAGAGCCGTTACCTCGCGCATCTTAGCGATTACCAATGAGTATGCCCATAAATTGGGATTCGCTATGATGGATCGTCCAGTCGATCCGCGTCCACAGAAGGAGAAAGATGAATCGGACGACGATAGCGATTGAAAGGGAAGTTGATGGTTACGCTGTAGGTAACTATTGATTAAAAAACAAACGGGCTATATTTTTATCGATGCGTCTATCGTATTCGTTAAACGGATCCATTAAGCGACTACCTTTGACGACAACCCATAACATCCCCTTATTTATTGTTCTCGACTCTCCGCCTGATCTGACGCCAGTACTCCTGCTGTTCAGCATCCTTGCTGTGTCTAATCAGGTTATCTATACCATCGCATAGTTCATGCTTGATAGAGCTGCGCGATAGTATCTCCTGGCCGTTCGAACGAACAGTTCTATCTGGGTACTTAGACAGATCGATGAACTGAAGCATATAAGCGGCAACCTCGATCAGATGCATCAGCTCCTGGAACTTCTCACCGTGACCAACTTCCTCATTAGCAACGTGGGCCATTTCATGTGCAAGTACATACGATTCTATGCTTAACGGCATATACTTATCTTTATCCCTAAACCTGAACGATAACTCCTTGCCCTTATCGAGACTATAAGCGACATCCTCATGATCATCCTCTAACTGATTGAAATCCATGTTGCACTTGCTTATGTTGCGTTTAAGGAACTCCCATTCCTCTTTCCATGGAGCGAACGATGGATCCTTGGTCAGATACATAATGATCGCAGAAGCGCGCGCCTCTAATATATGTCGATACATATTATCAAGGTATGGTTGGCACTGACAATAAAACCCTTCCTTAACTTCCTTGTTGGTTGCGTTAGTGTAAGCATTAAACGCCTCCTTTCTATACTTGTCGGTATATTTTTCATACAGCTTTCGATCCGCAAAACGATCGTGGATGGTTACGCGTTTGCCTTTGAAGTAGAAGCCCTCTCTATCCTGTATCGTATTACCATCTTTACGTTGATCGGTACCGTTTAGTCCTCTGTTATACGAACCATTATGGATTGCGCGTCTAAAAGCTTCTTTATTAACCGCTTCCCCATCGGCTACCGCTTTCCAACCATTGCTTACCTCACGTTTCTTCACTTCAATACCCTCTTTCAACGGACAATAACGTTCGACAGAAGAAGCGTTTTCCCAATCCGTTTCTATAGGCGAATCATCAACTATCGTCACCTCATCGACATACTTTCTTAGTTCATGAATCGGGACGTACTTTGACGAGTCATTAATCGGCCGCGGATCATCTTTCATTGGAAGGATCGGACGATTGTGATCATCATATGTTGCTGTATTGGGGGAGTGGAAAGTATAGTCATTTAAACTACCGGCAGAACGATTCATTGGACGCGGAGTATTAAACCGTTCTATCTTATTGGACACGATTCCTAATGGTGCGCGAAACGATTCAGTACTATCGTTGATATCAACGACACCATCTTTAGGATCGGTTATATCGACATACTCATTTGGTTTCATCTGACGGACCCTACCATACTTGTTCTTTTGCAGATTCGATCGAACGTTGATTTCGTGATTCGTCCTACCATAATCGAGCTTGTATCCCGTTTCTACCTTACCGCGAACCTCCTGGAACTCACCATTAGGTGCGTAGTACGGACACGGTTCATCAGGACGATGCATCGGCCACGGAGGAGTCAATACTCTTATCTTAGGATCATTGATCGAAGCGTTGAATGTAAGCGGATCCTGTGGGAAGTTCTGTTGCACATAACGCTTATCTCCTTCCTGAGGTTGTGATTGAGGTATTCTAAACGGAAATTTCGTTTGAATATTCATTTGTAACCGATAATAGAGCAGTAAACGATCTATCGTGATATATCATTGGATTACAGTCGACGATAACCATTAAATGCTATCGTTTATGATCATAAAGGTAGTCAGTTAAACGATCCATTACTGTAGCACATAGACATACATGTTGTACGACCGATAGACAGATCCGTTAATCGACGTTAATGGGCATCATTTAAAGCCCAAACGCGACCTGAACTATATTTTTTGCCATATTTTTAGTATCATGCAAATGCGTGTCAATTCAACGACCGATGGAAGGTTCCTCGCTGAACTAACCAGGCGCCAGACTATCTTCTCTAACTTCATGGAGTCGTTCAACACTGGTGTCGCACTTCCGCCTGTCATGGTTAGATACAACAGGAGAATCGAGGCATTGGAGTCCGCTATCAACAAGGAACCTGAAACATCCAACGCCCAGGTCAAACACACACCGGCTACCGAGAAGCCAGTTGATGTTGATTCGCTTATCGAAACAGTCGACGAACCACCAGTCACCGAGTGTCCTCATCGTGCTCGCATCGAGGCCACCATTAAGGAGATGAGAGATAGGATCAATAAGCTCAACGGTATCGTCGACGATAAAAATAAGGAGATCGCTAGGCTTAATACCTCTATCGTTCAGCTCAACGCTTCGTTAGAGGATACCGTTAAACGAGTCCATGAACTTAGCAAGCAGATGCAGGATCATGTATCGTTTGTTCCTTCCGAGGCCGCTTCTACTCCTCAGAAGGAGATCTCCGTCGATACCTCCGTATTCGCCACCAAAGACGAACTCAAGTCTACTGAAAAGCGTATCGTCAAGGAGCTAACGGACAAGATTGACGCCGAGTTGATCGATGCCGAGGAACGATTCGATGAGAAGATTAAGGCGTCAATCGAAACCATTAAACTCGCGCTCGACGAAACCGTTGGCGAAGAAGAGGATGGTGAGGAAGACGACGAAGAAGAGGATCTCGAAGCCGTTATTGATATGGACTAAACGAAACCTGTTGTTTTTATGTCGAGGAACGACGGATATATCGGCGTAGTCGTAGGGATATCACCTCGCTACGCTCGGCTCGACGTCGAGAGTTGGGTCGGGTAACGTTTAACGCTGTATCCTTACTGTTTTGCCAATGATGAGCACCGAATCGACGGCACAATAAACGACCCATCTATAACTGATTTTTATTACCGAATCATCAACCATGTCCTACATCGAGGCGCTTAACGCTTGCAATCTCGACGAAGCTACGTTAAACGAATTATCCGCGTACATAAACCACTTAACTGAAACAAATGAGCTGGAGTACATACATCAACCGCTCTATCTAGAGAAGTTGATCGAGATCATAATCAAACCGGATACCGTGCTCGTTTGTAGCCTCCTTTCGGAAACCTACACGCCATTCCTTGATCGCGTCCTTATATATAAAGATCGTATACGCGCACCGTTATCTACTCGTTTCCCTAACGAGTATGCGTTTTTGAAGCGTCTAACGGGTACTTAAAAATATCCAGTCTATTTTTGCTTTCAATGCCTAATCTATAACGACTACAGCATCTATGCATTCGAGTTATCTATTATTCGTCAAAGCGCCTATCCTATGTACCATAAACCGGTACAACGACGGTATTATCGCAGCGTTAAACGGAACCGGCAGCTAGAAGTGATTTTTATTTATCCCTTAACACATATGCTGTCTGCTATTCAGAAGATCGCCGATAACAAGCTCCGTTACAACCTCGCTATTGCCGGTCCAATTGGTTCCGGCAAGACGACCCTTTGTAACTATCTTTGGGACGAACTGTCCCGCTTGAATATCCAACTCAACGACAATCTTCAACGCGATTCGTTGATGCATTACTACAAGGAGTGGATCGATCACAGCGATATCTGCAAGCAGATGCTCGTTAACCGTACAAACGGTTTGATCTCTAGGTTTACACTTCAATCGTTCATTCTCGATGAATGGACCAACATTCTTACCAAGGAGCCACTCCGTTACTTCAATCTCTTTGAACGATCGATTAGCGAGTGCTCAATGTGCTTCTGCGATGATCTTACCTTCAAGGAGTACGATGTACTGCATACCCGTGAGTATGACATAGCTTCACGCTTCGATATCCCTTGCGTCGATCGTGAGTTCGGTTTCTGCGTTTCGACAAAGGAAACCACTAAAGAAATCTTTGACGAACTCGCTAAGCGGATCGAAGCCGATGTCGATTATATGATCGCCACTAAGATGGAGTCGTTTAACAGGATTTTCGGTATGAAGCTCCTCGATGCAGAGACACTCGTTAAACGCATCGGTAAACGCGCCAGACCGGGAGAAGAAGATCTTCAGCTCCGTAAAATGAACGATCACCTTACACTCTTCAAGCGCGCGTATAACAGGTTCGAGTATCGGTCCAGATTGAATATCGAACTGCCTCTCGAAGAAGAGGAACCGATTGAACGATCAGCTACAGCAATCGATGCGGAGCTGTGCGTCAACGGATGTTAAAAAACACGGACACTATTTTTGTTGCTATCATCATCGTTATCGTCGAATACAGTCATTAAACGGGTCGGTTATTATCATAAACGCAATCATTTAACTGATTCGTTTGACTATAAAACACAAGCGTAGTTACTATTCAATGATTCACCATAGAGAAGCGCCTTGGTTCCCGTCTGACGATTCGATTACCGATCAGTTGTTGTGCGATGATCTATACGGATCGATGAACGCCTACATCGAAGAAAATGGCATAAAACTCCTTCCGGACGAGTATTCGATTACACGACTATCATTGAAGGAAGATCGTTCGACGATACAGGAGTTCATAGCTAGATTCTACGGAAACGATAAATGGAAACTGGAGATCGACCAAAGTGAATTCGAGTTCATGGACGCGTCTAATAACACGCAGTTCCTTGGCGTTAAGTGGAGAGGATTACTTATAGCGATGATCTCTATCGAAACATTCAACGTAACATATAACGGAGTACTTTATAAGGCCGGTTACGGGGACCATTTGATAGTCCATCCTAAGTTCAGATCAACTGGATTGTCCAATATAGTCATCACAAATGCCATCATGGAAGCTGCTCGATTGGGGTGTCAGTTCGACATATTCACTACACACGCTCCGTTAAATGTCAAATCGTCATTGGTTAAGCGGTTATATAACTTGGCACTAACAGATGCGCCGTTACTATCGATCGATCGTTCGTTGAATAGATACAAAGCACTACCCATGAAAGAACAGACCTTGATCGAACCAACCTTAGCCCACGTCAAACGATTCAATGAAATGGACTATAAGATGCGGTTCGTCTATACGGATGATCAATTAAACGCGATGCTTAAGCACGAGTGGATATATACTGACGGATCCTCTGTCGCTCGTTTCAATACGATCATTAACGTCGCTGATGGGATTCGCATAAAGACAGCCGTTCTGCAGGACTATGTGAACGTTAATAGTATTGCGTTCTTCAATGAGGTACTCACTGATCTCCGTGCAAAAGGATTCGATATGGTCACTCTCTTTAACGATCGCACCATGGATACGATCGTTAATAGATTCGGTTTCAAGAAGAACGCCGACATGAAGATCTATACGGTTAACCTCCTACCGAAACTCAAGCCAAATGAGATACATGTAAATGTACGTTAAAGGGATATTGTTGGCTTGTTATTAAGATAGCGAGTGTAATTGTAACTGAAGCATCTAACGGATCTCGGGTATAAAAATATCGTTGCTATTTTTGTATCGATGGTCGATCGTTGTATGTTTGTCCATCGAGCGCAAACCTTAGCTGAATCATCCAACCGGAATCGTCTAGCGTTTATAATACAACGATCCCGGGGTTGTACGCATACAACGCTTACGTCTAACGGATCGTGATCGCGATTGCATACATCGTCCCGCGTACCAACGGCTATGCAGCAGATTATACGACAGGGAGGTTACGTTACCATCCCAGCCGGAATCGTCAGCATCCAGCTTATAATTCAAGATCAGGTCGTTAAGGTATTTATGAAATGCTACATTACTCAACGATGCTTCCATCAACGAGAATTGAACGGCGCGTTTGCCTTTGATGTTTCCGTTGCATATATCACGTATGATCCTCGCCGTCAATGGAAACTCCTCGCCCATTATACGCGAATAGCGGAAATCCTCATCGTACAGTAACGGTTCTCTATCAGTCGACTCTGAAGAAAGATCATCGTGATATTCGAATATGTCATTGTTTAGATACATACGGGCAGTTACAGTATTGCTGCCTTGCGGCTTGTCGATGACTAGCACCATGGCTACTTCCGGATTACCATGCGCGGGAATACTCGGGAACATACTAAACATGAAGAGCGTCCCGCCGAAACTTTCATCGAATAACGCACTATCGAACCTTATATAGCTATTGATATGGGTAAGGAAGTCGATTGATATATCATTGCTAGGATCTGGCAGACCAAAAACGTTACCCGTAACGCCAAATGTAACACCATAATGGACTATAAACTCGTTCTTCTCTAGCTTGACTGTGATATCGTGTTTTCCATCAGGTTCGCGCCAGTCCTCCATGGTCTCCTCGTTTACGGTAGTATTCCAAATACAGCCGTGGTTATAATCGACTTCTAAGTCGACTGGCTTCAGTATCTGGACACCATAATCGGTCACTATAGTCGGCGTCGATTTAGCAACGGTATTCGTCATATCGGCGATAATGGTGTTGATATAGTCATCGCTCCGAGGGACCGGAAGCTGGAGCTTAATAGTTGACGTTTGACTGACATCATAACAATGATATATTTGTATCAGAGGTACACCATCGATCAGATCTGGTGTTAGGGAGTACGGATAGTAGTTATCACCGAACGCTTCCTTATATTCATTCGAAACCTTTGATATATGGATTGGGCGCAGATAGTATAGCACCTCCCCCGTAGTTTGATCGATACTATCTGCGTCTCTAGTGAACTTAGCGATAATCGAGGCCGTTGTATATGGCGTATTGGTGTACTTTTCATTTCCAACCGGACTATTTCTCGTCAGATCGATCGTTATATAACCATTCTCACCCACGTCCCCACTATCGTAGCAGCTAACGTCATACAAACAAGGATGCATCAGGGGCGGGATCCCGTGCGTGTTTCGTCTGTCTATATTCTCTGAAATGGCCGTAGAATGGAGCCTATAAAAGTGAGCTTTATTGACCTCCTTCCCATCATCTAGATCGAACGCAGTATTGCTTAGCGCAGTCGATATATCATCAGTAGTCACAAGCAAATCAGTGGATCCTAACGTCAGTTGTGACATCCGGGACTGCATATAATAGATATCATCCTTATAGCTCATCAACCCGAAACGCGTTCTACTTAAGATATCACTGCGTAGTTCCTTGGGAAGTTTAGCGATTGTATACATATATGTTCTCGATCCGTTTAACGTGAATTGAGGAATCTCACGTATGATATACGTTGGATATATAGCGCCAAGCGGTGGTTTATCCGGATCATCCTGTACATACACACCAGCGATCATTATATTGGTATCACCAATGGGCATCGATACGCGAGTTGGTGCGGCATCCTTATATGACGACTCATCCGTCGCGGTCTCAACGGATTCCTCTGGCTGGGTGCTATAGAAGTCAAACAGCTTACGGACATCCATGAAGTTTTTACAGTTGTTCTCAATAAACGCTTCGGTCTCAGCCAACCATTCGCCGAGCGTTTGCTTCGTTTTAACGCCGCCGATCTTAACCGTTACGCTGATCTTCATTGACAGCGCCATCATAACTCCATCGTTAAACGTATCCGCGTTATCTCTCTCGACTATACTATCTCTAGCCATGATCGATCTACGTGCAGCGACTCCACGGCCTCTACAACCGCCATTATTACTAGTAGTAGTACTCGGACTCTTCGTAGTCGACTCATCATCTTCATTGCGCTTGCTACCCGGACGCGTTATGGCTATAGCGCGCGGTTTAATCGCTCTCTGTTTGCCGACCGAATACGGTGTTAGATTCGCCATCTCGAGTACAGTATACCCGCCATAACTGTCATCAACAATGCCATATGTTGTTAGCAACTGACTTCCGCGTGATCTATATGCTCTCCCTCTTGGCGTATCGCTTTGATGGACCTCAATGACGTCCGCATCTGACCACAACTCACGAACGCTATCAACTAGGTTAAGCAGATCGTACTCATCATTCGTTGCCAGATAAGCGACCCAGAGACCTTCCTTCGCGGTTTCGGCGTCGCTGAACAACGCATCCGTATCACCGGACTGGGGGGGGGTCTCCGGTTGATCGCTTCCTGATGGAGGATTCATACCACCCTGATAAGCGCCAACCGAACTCGCCATACCTCTAACCCATCTTTTTATATGTCTAACGTCTCTGGCTAATGAACGTCCAGCCCACCTACTATTAACGTACATCGTTTAAACGCAATACAACTCACAAATCCAACCTCCCTGGTTCCGTCGAGCTTATTTTTATTTAACCATTAACGATCAAACATGCGACGTAACCGTCCTACTGAATGGCTTAAAGCGCACCCAATCACCTATCCAAAAACGATCGAACTGGCGAACCCATTTACTCTCCTTCATATGGACTCGCTTACCGATATCCAGACAATGGTACAAAAATATGCGAAGGTATTTAAGTACTACTGTACGTTCGCGTTCTCTGCCAGTTGTGGAGCCGGTAAGACTCTGGCTGGTATCTATCTGATGCATCACTTTGGCGTCAAGACACTAATCGTTTCGTCTAGGTCTGCGATCAACGATCAATGGGAAGCGATTCTACGATCGATCTATCCAACCCTACGAATCAAAACGATTCACTCGAAGAAGGTAGAAGATCCCGACGTCTATATCTACTCCCCTCAGTATCTAGTGCAGGACCTCAATAAGTTCCCCGCTGATGTTAATTTCGTTATCTACGACGAAATACACTCGATCGTCTCGGATAAGTACGGCGAATGCGTTAAGGAACCCCAACGACAGATCAAAGATAAGAAACGTCAAACGATGCCGTACATGTTAGCACTTTCCGGTACCTATCCAAAGGAATCGACTATAATATCTAAGATCTTCGGAGATCATGTGCGCACGGAATCTGATATCACTAAGATCCCCGTTAACGTCTACGATTATCACTGTAACCGCTTAACTGAGATCGTTAAGGAAACCGCAAACCAGTTCGGTGAAAACGGTATCAAAACACGCTCAAAGAAACTAGCACGGTTACACGATCTGACAAGGGAAATATCGTTACCGATCTCCGATCTATCGACGCTATCAAACGCACAACTGATAGCGCTCGATGAAGCGTATAATCCGTTAGATGATTACGAGTTCATCGATCAGCTTCTACCGCAGCTACCTAAGTTCAACATCAGTCCATCGGTTGACTTTCGTGGCTTCATCATAACGAATACGATCGATAGCTCCGTCTACGCGGCAGTTTCAATCGCCAATCAGTACAACTGCAACGTGATATTGATGCGTTCTGTCGATGAACCATCTTATATCATAACGCCCAACGATTACACGATCAACGAGAACTCTCGCGGTGAACTCACACAGGAGTACTTACCTCCTAACTACGAACGCATTAACCTATCGAAGATCAATCTAACGACCGTTCTAGATGAAAAACGAGTAGCTGTCATCTGTGGCTGCTATCATCGTTTAAAGGAGGGTATCTCCATCGAGAACTCAGTCTGGGGTATCTGTACAAAATTCATTTACTCCACAATCGCTCGAACGCAGATCCTTGGACGCATTAGACGTACATCGAAGAACGAAGCGATTACTAATCACGTTCGTACTTTCATCGTTAACTCCTCCGCTGTAAATACAAACGAGCATAAACTCCTATCGGCAGCGAGAAAGGCACACATAAAAATGGATCGCTCTAAGCTAGCCCCGTTATATGACTTCGCCTATGAAGCAGAGGTATTCGCCCGGGAGAACTACATATATAAACCGTGGCCGGTTGAATAAAAACAACGATGCTATTTTTGTTTAACGAACAGTCATATCACTATCCTCTACTGGGAAGATTAGCCGATAAGCTTATATCGCATGGTCAAACGAATCCGATTAAACGATCACCGTTATGATCATAAACGGGATACGTTTAACGACCACCTTTGACAGCGATCTACGACTATAACCAACAGACATAGCTACCATCTCGGCGCCATATATGGAGTCCATTCACGGTCTACAGAAATTGATTATTTTTATGCAAATATCTATGGACTACATAAGGTTCTACAACGCGCGCGCAAGTTCTACCGGAGATCTCGCATCGCTTACTGATAGCATCCTCGTTCCCAGTAACGATGAGTCGATTCTCACGAGCGATTCAACTGACTCGATTCTCGTTCCAGAAATGAAGAAGAGTCAATCGGCGAACATCTCAATGTTAGTCGACAAGCCGCTCGATAAATGTACTATCCTACCCGAGTTACATATGCGAACAATCAATGTTGATTAAAAAAGAGGACAGCTAGATCTGTATTCCCTTATTATACAGTCAAACGAATCGTTTAAAAGATCCAGTTGACTATAACGATTAGGCTGTATATATAAGTGTTTTTTATCAAGGGTTCATCATGATCAGCTTCAATACCAGAAACCCATTGATGGTAGAGATAATGATGGCTATCATTCTACTTTCCATCAGTATGCTTGTCGTTATAGGTACCACACTTAAGGTTCTCGGTTCGATCATTCATGCCATCGTGAACATCGTATGCTTCATAGTTGAGTTGCTTGAAAGGATTAGTCACAAACGAGCCATTAACTTCAAATATCATGCAAACGGTTAAAAACATCGATCGTATTTTTGTATCCGGCTCGTTAAACGATCTATCTATATACTATCATCAAACGAATCAGTTAAGTGATTGCTATCGATCTACATCGGTATCCAATGGTCAAACGAATACCTTTATGATCATAAACGACTGCGTTTGACAGATCCGCAGCCGCACCACCGTCTTCACATCATTATAGCTGATAAACATGAACGACAACGCTTACCAGGATATAAACAAACGATGGCATGCGCCGTTAATGAACGCGTATAACAACTACTGCTGGTACATCACCGGGCTCCAGAGATTGCAATGCAGTTCAACGCTCGCGGAACTTCTATCGTCTTCGTCTGGTAAGTTAACTGGAGGTTCTGATAGTACGCAGCGTTTGATGTTAAATATGATTGAACCGATAAAGATCATCAACAAACTTAACGGCGGTAATGGTAAAGCGGTAGTCGATGAGCTTAGATCGTACTTCGATCAACATTCCGACGTCTACAGATCAACTGATGGATTCTCGACGAACATCTACCTATCAAAGTACATCCTTCCTATTGTATATCATGTGAGTGGAGGCAATAACGATACTACGATCAATATAATGAAGGAGATAGGCATGGATAGCGCTTCCCTCTATATCGCCAATGAAGTGATATCCGATAACCGCATACCGATTATGAATGCGGCTGAAGAACAATCGTTTAGAGAATCGATATACAAACCGTTCCATGATGGGTTCGTTAGATATATACAGAAGAACCCGTTCAAAGCGAACCAATATGCGTCCGCAGAAGTTGAGTTATGGAGTGCGACTAATAGCGGTCATGTTATACCACTGATCCAGAAGATGGGCGGTGGTTGGGTTGTCTTTGATGATCATCGCTTTGTCGGCGACGTTAAGGATTACCTATCGCAGCCTTATAACTTCCATAAGGTTAAGTTCTCGCTGACCGATGATTCGTTTAAGAGCTACATTCGCGGAGAAGTCAATAGGATGTCCGGTGGTGCGCGAGCGATTAATGATTTCGAAGTAAGCGAATCGCTTGTCTATTTGACCCTAACGAATCGTAGATCGAGCCAGGTACAGACGAATCCACTAACGATGGCCGGTGGAGCGAAGGAAGTAGATAAAAATAACATGATAGATCGGTTGTTCGTGATATTCGCATGGATAGCCGTAGGACTGATCATCGTTCTAGTGTTAATCGTTAGAGCGATTGTACGTGAGCTGTGTCGTGAAAGGAAATCAGAGAAGGATACCAATCCTTATTTGGGGAAAAGATAGACATATAGATCATAGTCGTATAGCGGAGTCATCTTAGTAGAATCCTTGTCGGTAAGGCTCATTGCCGGTCGCCATGGATCATTGGCATAAATAGTATGGTCTTCTTTAGTAAACGTATCACGCACACTTAATAATTGTTCAGTCGTTAATGGAACAGTTGTAAATATCGTATTATACCATTCCGGTTTGGACAGATCAAGCATCGCATTTGTATAGCCGTTCAGATACGTTTCGGGATATATCAATCGCACATCATTAACGATCTGTTCTCCTTTCTTAGTGATTATAACGAGCCCGCCGCGGCTCAACTCTAATGAAGGATCATTGAAATCGGTCGGTACTCTCGCATTAATACCTTCCCATTTAGCATTTATTTCGGCGAATTCGTCTGGTTGTTCCGGCACAACCGGCTCTATCAACTTGCACTCTTCACCGTGCGCTATACGATCCATAACCTCACCGAGCTGTCTCATGAAGAACCCTTTATTGTACTGTCTATAGTCTGCATTATTGTTGGCCAAGTTGGCGATCGATTTAACCGCGGCGTAGTTACACGAGCATATTCCCTTAAGCGGCTGAGTGAGTCGTTTAACGTTATAGTTCATGTTTCCCAGCCATAGAATCCCAAAACACAACTATCTATTTTTATTAACGCCGGCTAAATGACTTCACGCTCACCTACAGCCGTTATCGACAAGCATACATACAAAAACGATATAGGTCTACGCATGATCTACATCAACTATATTAAACGTCAGTTCTCGGTCGAGTTAGCCGACAATCTGGAACTCACATTGGTCCCAGCTCCTCTCTATGTCACTAAACGATCCGGTCTAAACGATGATCTAAACGGGCAATCAAATAAGCTTTCCTTCGTCAAAGACGGCGTTGAACTGGAGATCGTTCAGTCGCTCGCTAAATGGAAGCGCTTTGCACTCAAATCCTTCAATCTCCACGGTTTATATACAGACATGAACGCCATCAGGAAAGATGAGACGCTAGACGCGACCCATTCAATTCACGTCGATCAATGGGATTGGGAAGCGGTTATCGACGACGATTGTTACACCGGCAGACCCTTACTGAAGATGGACAACGAACAGCGTTTTGCGTACAACAACAGCGAAATCACGTTAAAGCAAACTGTCCATAAGATCTTCCGCGCTATCCGCAACGTCGATCGTTATTTGTCGGAGATCATCGTTGATCGTAAACCACTTCTATCAAACGTTGCTAGTATCTATTTCATTACCGCAGATGAGCTTCGCGATAGATATCCTTCGCTTTCTCCACTCGGTCGTGAACGTGCGATCGCTAAAGAGAAATCGATCGTATTTATAAGTCAGATTGGCAAAACCTTAAGAGATGGGTCAATTCACGGAGATCGTGCAAAGGATTACGATAACTGGGAGTTCAATGGGGATATCATTGTCTGGAACCCATGCACAAACGATATCTTAGAGCTATCCTCTATGGGTATCCGCGTTGATAGTGATTCACTGAAGTATCAATATGGAACTACTCCGATACCGGACACGCCGTATCATCATATGATCCTCAACGATTCTCTTCCAAAGACGATAGGAGGCGGTATCGGACAGTCGCGTCTTTGTATGTGGCTGCTTCAACTCCCACACATAAACATGGTACAGCCAATGTTGAACATAGAGGATGATGAGGATTGATTACAGTTCAACGACAATCATTAAACGGACTCCTTTAACTGATCACCTTTGACTATAGACAAACGATCGACCGGGATTGACTACAGCTCAACGCTTTTATTTTTATCGAACATCAATGTCGAGTTATCGATTGAACATATATGCGTTTTATGGCATCTCATTAGCGATCATGGCGTATTCGTTCTACGGATTATATTATATCGTGAAAGACAACGGTGAACAGACAGAACGGACTATGATACTCGTTTCTGTCGTCAGCGCTATCATATCGATGGTCGGTCTGATCATGGCCATACAACTGGATAAGTTAGATCGGCACAATCTATTGATACCGACTTACACATATACGTTTGACGATCTACCTAAACCGCAACCGACGATGACAGGGCTGGATATCGCAGAAACCCAACGGTAACTGATTATTTTTAGGTAGTTAACGATGAACTACTACCGCGTCGAGAATGGAGTCGTGATACTCACTTTCATGGACGAAGCGATCGAACGAAGGATACAAGAGAAGATCAAGAACGATAACGATTATAATAGGCGTTTTCGTACACCGATCCTAGATGATATAAACGCTAGGTATAAAGACAACCCGTATGGTCTTGACGTCAATATGATACCCGTTCGCCTAAAGGATCGCGATAAGCAAACTGCTTATGGTTGGTTCGCCGACGAGGACAATAATATCATCAACATCAACACGGATACAAGTATGCTATTACTCCAGCAATCTGACCTATATACGATCACTAAACAACGCATCATGAAGCGTTACGCTAAATCATGCACCGCACGGTCCGTCTTCACGCGCATTATAACGATCGTCGAACAATATAAGGAAGAACAGGAGCGACGAAAGGAGTTAGCGTCTGAGCCAACCATCGACGACTCTGATCGGTTATGTGAAGAGGAATCGTCAGGAGAATCCGATTCGGATGGATATGTATACGATACCGATGAAGATATCATTTAAAAAAGATAAGGCGTTTTTTGTATTCGTATTCTCGCATAGCGATGGTTAACCGTCAAAGATAGTTGTTAAATGCTGTCGTTTATGGTCATAAACGCAATCAATTAATGGTGAATCGTGGGCGTTTGTTCTCGTATTATTAAACGATCAAAATGAGTGGCGTGTATAGATGCAAGCTTAAACGACGTGAAATAAGACCACGTTCTCCTGTCCCTCCTCAGAAATCCAGTGAATTGACTCAGGTCGAAGAGAAACCAGATGTAAACACAAAGGAGGAGCCGGTGAAGATCATCGCTGAAGCTGTTCCGGTTAAAACGGACGTGAAAGCCGCGGCGATCAAGGAACCAGTAAACGATATAGCTAAACAGAAATCGATAGAGCCAGTAGTTGAACGCCATATCGAACCTTTGGTAGTTAAGGAGCCAGTAAAGCACAACGCATTCCACCTATTCAATAATGCGTCTGTTCAACGAACAACTAAACGGGGCATCAATGTTAACCCCCTTCTGCGTAGACGATTGTAAGGGATTAGAGTCGGTTATCATAGTCAAACGAAACCATTAATTGATTGCGTTTATAGCAATAAACGGGGACATTAAACGACTATCGTTTGATCGTATTCGTTGATATAAAGGATCTCTTTCCCTTCCTAAGGGAATCATTATCGCTTTCCCTTCCTAAGGGAATCACTATCGCTTTCCCTTCCTAAGGGAATCACTATCGCTTTCCCTTCCTAAGGGAATCACTATCGCTTTCCCTTCCTAAGGGAATCACTATCGCTTTCCCTTCCT
>JAEIGA010005622.1_pt1 | contig 19132 bp, 15 predicted proteins | sample 9270691 | NCBI WGS metagenome assembly JAEIGA01 (sample SAMN17057246, study PRJNA624740) | gut metagenome | biome: biome; isolation source: fecal sample | host: Bos grunniens | place: China: Xizang | collected 2019 | reverse complement strand
TCGAATCCCTCTCTCTCCGCAAACTTAATTTAAATGAGAAGCAGTAACCAAAGGTTACTGCTTTTTTTATTGCACAAAATGATAGTATAAACTTGTTTATAACTAAGTTTTGTGCAATAAAAATACATACTGCGTATGTAACTTCTCATTTAAATTAAGTTTGCAAGGAGCCCTGCGGGAGCAAAGGGATCTTTGAGCAACTTTAGTTGCGAAAAAATTCCTTATATTTAATTTGTTTTGCAAGGATGCCCGTGGCAGAGGTAGGGATCACGGAGCGAAGCGACGTAATTTCTCGTTCTTAATTATTGCCCGTGGCAGAGGTAGATTTAGCTAATATATCAAATGTGTAGCTTGCACCTAGGCGAATTTGGTGGAAAGGCCAATCTATAAAGCCTACTTGGTGTCCTAAATGTAATGACAAATCGCCAATGTGGTAGGATAGATTTGTTTTGAGCGTCATAGGGCGGTCGCCATCATTTTCCCAGCCTACATATCCGCCAAATGTGGTATCTATTGTAAATTTTTTGTATGTGTAGGCAATCTTTGCGCCATACATTACAGCATCGTTTTGGCGACCATTGTCGGTTTGCCAACAAAGGAATCCTCCACTAACTGCTAATCGAAGATTGTGTTTTCCTTCGTTGAAATCAAAGCCTCTGCCAAAAGCAGCATCAAAGAAGTAGCCCGGACTATCGTAGCATCGTCCCATTTCATATAGATTGGCAGAAGCAGTTTTAAGGGCGGCACGAACTGTTATATCAATATGGTTTCGCTTCTGTGTGAGAATATGTATATCTGTTGAGATGTATAAATCCCCTGCGTCTATGCCTTCCAATTGCTCTTTGTTGTATGGGCCTGGAAGTCTACGAAAGGTATTTACCTCTGGCGATGTGTAGAAATATTCTACTATTGGCATCCAAACTGTAAGGTTTACTCTAGGTGTAAAGAGCGGAATAGTGAGTCTAGCGAATAAATCAGCTGTAAGGTCATCTGCTACGCGCCCAGTGGTGGTGCCTAGGAAGCAATCTCCATAGAGTTCCACTTTTAAATTAGAGGAAGTTTGACCATCTAGCATATCTGGAACAGGAAAAGCATTTGGACCAAAATAGGCAGGTCCGATTTTGCTAGGTATACCTAAGTTGGGTTGCTGAATAATTGTTTGGGCTTGTGTTACCCATGTAATCGATGTGTAAAAAGCACATATAATACATATGACAAATAATTTTTTCATAGCCTTATGTATAGATTTTTTTATCAATTGCAAAGATACAAAATAAATTTACTATATTTACATTTGCATAAATGTAATATATGATAAACTACATAATAGAATTTCTGCTGCAGGATAAACAATATGTAAAATATGTTGGATATACTGCAGACTCGCAAGAATGGAAAAAGTATAAGGTGGTGATTGTGCCATCTGAATTCTTCGATTTTCACAAGTATGGCACGCCATTAATGCCTCATTTGCCACTGGAAAAATTGGATGAAACTCCAATACTTTTTGGCATTCCGAGTATAAATCGCACAAAAGATTTGGCCGTAGTAAAGGCAGATCTGGTGGCGAGTGCTTTCTTTTTACTATCTCGTTATGAGGAACTTATAAACAAAAATCGTGACCAATATGGTAGGTTCACTGCTAGTGAGTCTATTCTTACAAAAGCAGAAATTTTGCAAAGACCACTTGTGGAAGAGTATGGAGCGATACTTCGTGAAGCACTCAGAAGCGTAGGTGTTAATATTCCAGAACCCAAAACAGAAATGTCTGTTGTGCTAACTCACGATGTGGATGTGCCTTTTGTTCATAGAAATTTTATCTCTATTCTTGGCGGTATAAAAAGAGGCGAGTTTAAAGACTTGATTAAGAATGTTTTCTGCTCTTTAAATAAAAATACTTTCTATACTTTCCCCTGGTTACTTGAACAAGATGCAAAAATAGAAGATGCTCGCAAAATTTACTTCCTTAGAAACCCTTTATTCCCAGAGTATTACGACCGCCCATATATTAGGATTGAAGACTCTGATATGAGGAAATTAATTAGAGAACTTAAGAAAAATGATGTGGAACTTGGAATGCATGTTAGTTATGCTTCTGCAGAACATCTAGAACTTGTACAACAAGAGAAAAAGTCTATAGAAATGGCTATAGGTAGGAGAATTACAACCAATAGAAATCATTATTTAAGATTACGGTCTAATGAACAATTGGATACGTTAATTCAGGCAGGTATAAAAGAGGATTTTACTATTGGTTTTGCTGAAATGCCAGGTTTTAGAATGGGTACTTGTAGGCCAGTACGTTATATAAATCCTGAGACTTTTGAGGTGAAAGATTTAATTCTACATCCGCTCACTATGATGGATGGTTCTTTTTCTCAATATTCAAAAATGGATTATACTCAAGCATACGAAACTGCTTGTAGTCTTATAGAGCAAGTGAAGAAATATGGGGGTGAATTGGTGATGCTATGGCACAATTCTGAAGTAAGACACGGAAATTATCATAAAAAACTTTATAAAAATCTCATTTCATATATTGAAAATGAGAAAAATTGACTAACTTTACATATTAATGTAATTTAGTATATTCATAGTATATGAAAACATACGAAAACTTTTCTTTATTAAATAATAATACTTTTGGGATAGATGTTTCTGCAAATTATTTTGTGGAATATGATTCTGTGGAAGAGTTAGTTCAGCTTTTGAAGTCTGATTTACTTCAAGAGAATAAATTTCTTCACATTGGCGGAGGTAGTAATTTGCTTTTTGTGGGTGATTATCAGGGTGTTATTCTGCATTCTAAGATGAAAGGCATAGATGTGGTGGAAACTACAAAGGATATTGTGGTGGTGCGTGCTGCTTCTGGCGAGGTGTGGGATGATTTTGTTTCATTTTGCGTGAGCAAGGGGTATGGTGGAGTGGAAAATCTTTCTCTTATACCTGGTGAAGTAGGGGCGACTCCAATTCAAAACATTGGTGCGTATGGCATGGAAGTGAAGGATGTGATTGTGAAAGTAGAGTGTGTATCTGTGGAAACAGGTGAAATAAGAGAGTTTACCAACGAAGAGTGTAAGTTTGCATACAGAGATAGTATTTTTAAGCGTGAGCTTAAGGGTAAATATATTGTAACCAACGTTTATTATAAACTTAAAAAAGTGGGTGTGCCACAAATAAATTATGGTAGCCTAGAAGAGGAGATGAAGAAATATCCAGAGGTGACAATAGCAAATGTGCGTCAGGCTGTGATTGATATTCGTCAAAGAAAACTTCCAGAACCAAAAGTATGGGGAAATGCAGGTAGTTTTTATTTAAACCCTGTAATTTCTAAAGTTCAATATGATTCTCTTTTAAAGGAATATCCAGAACTACCTTGTTATAAAGTGTCTGATACTGAGGTGAAAGTGCCTGCAGGTTATTTGATTGAGAAATGTGGCTGGAAGGGCAAAGCACAAGGCAAGGTGGCTGTGCATGGAAGTCAGGCATTGGTGCTTATAAATAAAGGTGGTGCAAATGGTTTGGATATTATCAACCTTTCTGATAGCATTCGTCAGTCGGTGAGAGAGAAATTCCAGATAGAACTTACTCCAGAGGTAAACCTTATTTTTGGGTAAAAAATCAATTACTTTAATTTAATATATTATGAAAAAGATTACTAAATTATTTTTAGCTTTTGTGATGGCTATGGGTGTATTGGCAGCATACGCTGCTGATCATTATGTTTATTATGATGGTACACTTTCACAACCTTATGTTTGGGCATGGAAGGATAAAACAAACTGCGCTTTAGCTAAAGAGTGGCCAGGAGATAAAATGACTAAAAAAGATGGCAAATGGTATTGGGAGTTGCCAGAAGGAAAACCTGTTCCTACACAAATTATTATTAATGGAGGTTCTGATGATACTAAGATAGGTGGTGGAGACTTACCTTATGTTGACCAAGCTACTTATCACCAAGATGGTTCTTATGATGAATATGTAGATCCAACAATTCCTAATGTTACTGCAACACCTGCTTCTGGAGCAAGTTTTAAGGATGGTGAAGAAATTACAGTGACTTTAACTGTATCTCTTGAAGCAACTATTTATTATACTACAGATGGTACAGAACCAACTGCAGAGTCTGCTATTTATACAGAGCCACTTGCATTTACAGAAACTACAACACTTAAAACTCTTGCTGTTGCAGCAGATGGTAAACAAAAAGCACAGACCTTTAGCTACTCTAAAATGCCTGCACCAGGTGAGCAAGTGTCTCAGCCTTCACTAAATACAAACTATTATAAGGTGAATCCTAATGGTCAAGTAGGTACACGTGCAACAAAAGATATGACATTTAAACTAATTCCTGAGAAAAGTGTAAAAGTGGCAGAGAATGCTCTTAAGAATTGGGATGAAAAAGATCTTATTGCACAAGGTGTTGCTCGTGACGTGTGTCAAGCATTTAAAGGTAATCACGAATGGCCTTATATGGATTCATACAGTATTTATGCAGCTTATGATAATGAAAATCTTTATTTAGCCGTACAATTTGTTTATACTGTTTGGGGATATAATGCTGCAGGTGCAGATTTGTTGCCAGAGCAAGCAAAACCATATAATTTCGATGGACGTATGATGTGGGCATTTGACCTAAATCCTATTGCTCAATTTGATGGTTATATCAATGGTAAGGAAGCTATATGGAATGGTGTTGGTCAACCTGGTGCTAAATTTGCAAATGGTGTAGATGCTATTTGGATTGGTTCACCAAAACCAGGTGTAGGTACTCCAGGTTTCTTTGTACCAACCCCAGATGGTCATGCTAGTTATGATGGTAAATATTGCAAGGGTACATCAGGTGTAGCATACGGATACGCAGATGGTTTATTGCCTTCTGTAAAGAATATTTACGGTCAATCTAAATTTGAATATGACCCAAAACTCTTGAAGGGTAATACTGGTTTTATAGATTTCAAAGGAAAAGTATCTGAAATAAACAAAACAATTCCAACTACAGCGCATACTGTTTATGAATGGAAATTCCCTCTTTCTTTATTAGGTGTTACAGCAGACTATATTGATGAATATGGTATTGGTGTAATGTATGTAGATATTTATGGTTCTAGCCCAGTAGGTGGAACTCCTTACGATCCTTCATACTTTGACAATGCTAAGAAAACACATTCTGAAGATACATCTACAAGCAAAGAAAAAGAAGACGAAGACGTGATTACATACGCTCCAGCTCGTATTGGTAAATTGTTAGCTCCAGGTCCTGATGGTGGAGCAGATACTCCAATCGATGAGGTAGAGGCAGAAGATGGTCCTGCTGAATATTTTACAATTACAGGTGTTCAAATAAATGAACCTATTAAAGGTCAAGTGACAATTGAACGTCGTGGTAGTAATGTAACAAAGAAAATCTATTAAGATTATATAAGAAAAATGGTGACTCAATTGAGTCACCATTTTTTTATAATTTTAGGTTGTGTCCCATTCTTTCTTTCTTGGTCTGCATGTAGTGTTCGTTGTATTTGTTGATGCCAACTTCTATTCCTACATTTTCTACAATTTCTAGTCCGTAACCTTCAAGGCCAATTCGTTTAACAGGGTTGTTTGAGATTAAACGCATTTTTCTAACGCCTATTTCGCGAAGGATGCTCGCACCCACGCCATAGTCGCGTTCGTCTGGGCTAAATCCTAATTGAATGTTAGCATCTACTGTGTCAAGACCTTTCTCTTGAAGTGAATATGCTTTAATCTTATTCATTAGGCCAATGCCTCTGCCTTCTTGGATAAGGTAGATAATAACACCTTTGCCTTCTTTTTCTACCATTTCCATAGCTTTGTGTAGTTGGTCACCACATTCGCATCTAAGCGAACCAAAAATATCACCAGTAACACAAGAAGAGTGCACTCTCACAAGTATTGGTTCGTTTTCTTCCCATTCACCTTTAACAAGTGCTACGTGTTCAAGGCCGTTTGAAAGTTGGCGGAAAGGAATAATTTTGAAATCACCATATTTGGTAGGAAGATGAGCACTTTCGCCTTTTTCTACAATAGATTCTTTTTTAAGTCTATATTCAATTAAATCACGAATAGTGATAATTTTAATTCCAAATTTTTCTGAAACTTTCAATAGGTCTGGCATACGAGCCATGGTGCCGTCTTCGTTCATAATCTCGATAAGAGCAGCAGCAGGGTATAAGCCAGAAAGACGTGCTAAATCTACAGCTGCTTCTGTATGTCCTGCGCGGCGAAGTACACCTTTTTCTTTTGCATAAAGTGGGTTGATGTGGCCAGGTCTGCCAAAAGTATTTGCAGTAGATGTTGGGTCTGCTAGAGCCTTAATTGTTGCAGCACGGTCTGCTGTAGATACACCAGTAGAACAACCTTCTATTTTGTCTATAGTAACAGTAAATGGTGTTCCTAAAATTGATGTATTGTTGCTTACTTGTTTGTCCAATTCTAATTCTGCACAACGAGATTCTGTGATAGGAGCACAAAGCACACCTCTACCATTTTTTAGCATAAAATTCACTGCTTCTGGTGTGATTTTTTCTGCTGCAATGATGAAATCTCCTTCATTCTCACGGTCTTCGTCATCGACTACGATAACAAACTTGCCTTCTTTGAAATCTTCTAATGCTTCTTCAATTGTGTGTAGAGCCATATAATTATTTATTTTTTAGTTCTTAAATTTTTTATTTTAGCAAAGATAACATTTTCTTTGCTAAAAAACTTCTTAAATACCATAATATAGCTTTCGCCATTCATAATACTAGATTCTGTGGCTGCCATATATGTGAGTAAAATACCGAAAGGAAGCAGTATAAACGAACTTAGCCACATGCCTTGCCATACTTCCCATAGTCCCTCGCGAGCCATTTTGTATCCTGAGTTATCTATAATATAGTAGATAATAAATAGAACTGTAGATAAAACTACAGGCATTCCCATACCTCCTTTTCTAATAATGGCGCCAAGTGGAGCTCCAATAAACAAAAATATAAAACAAGCGAAAGCCAGTGTGTATCGCTTGTATTTTTCTATCATGTGCGACCTAGATTGACCTTTAAGCCATTCTATTGCTGCATTAAAAGTTTCTTGTTTGCCATTGATAGAATTAATGTTATTAAGAGCTGATCTTAGTACAGCTTTTTTATTCTTGTTGCTAAGTTTTGAGAAATGCGCTTGTAATGTAAGACGCTCATCTAATACAATATTGCTATCGCTAAATACGGTAATTTCTTTAGCGCTTTTATTAGTTCTATTAAAGTATGTGTTTTTTCTTTTATTCTCTGTTTCTGTGGTTATATGAAATCCTATTCTTTGTTGAATGGAATCTATAGTTTTATTTAAACCATCTATGTCTTTTGCTACATATTGGTCCTCTAAGAATGTGGTGCTCAACTCCTTAAAGTTTGCATCAAAATCTATTATCAGTTCTTTTTTTGCAAATGTTTCTCTTCTGTATGGAATAATCTTACTATTGCCAAAATTGTTGCTATTGTCATTATTTTGAAGATTTTCAAAACTTTCTCCATTGTGAAGTTCTAGTACTAGTTGTTTTTTATCTTCTGTGAGTCTCAATCTGCCAGTGTCTGCTAAAGTGATGGCAGTGTTGTTGAAACCATTTGAATAATCATAAATAACAACATCGTATAGATAACCATTTCTTTTTGTTTCTACGAAAACATTTCTGCCTGTAATGCCGCTATAAAATGCACCTTGTGGAATATCCAGCTCTGGAGATGCTTCTTTGATAGAGAATAATAACCCCCACATTTTTACTTGGGTAATAGGGAGTATGTTGTTTGCAAAATAGAAACTCCCTACAGAAACCATTGCAATGAGAATAATTAGAGATTTCATTATTTTGAAAAGTGAAATCCCTGCGGCTTTCATGGCAAGAAGCTCGAGTCTTTCTCCTAAATTTCCAAAAGTCATTAATGAACCTAAAAGGATAGATAGGGGTAGGGCTAATGGAATAACAGAAAGTGCTGCGTAAAATAAAAATTCTAATAGAACTAAAACGCCAACACCTTTACCAACGAAATCATCTACATAACGAAACATAAACTGCATTACAAGTATGAATACAGCTGCCAAAAAAGTGATTGAGAATGTTCTCAAAAAGTTTTTTAATATGTATCGATGTATGTGTTTAATCAATGTTTAGTTGTTTAATAAAATCGGTCCCTGAGCCTGTCGAAGGGCCCGACGGTAATTTGTTTAGTTGTTTAACTGAAACGCATATGGTAAAAGTTCGCTAGAGGATTCTAGGGTTTTAACATCGTTTCTTCCTATTAAATAAAGTTTTATCTTAGTTGAAAAACGTTTCTCCATTTCTATTAATACTTGACAGCATTCTCCGCATGGAGTAATTACGTTTTCTGTGAAATCTCCGTTTTGGTATGCAGCAATAGCCATACTTATTGGATATGAGTCTCCTGCATTGGCGCAGGCATAAAGGAGTGCCACTCTTTCTGCACACAAGCAGGCACTATAAGCTGCATTTTCTTGATTGGAACCTGTAAAAATTTTGCCGTCAGACATAAGTACAGCTGCTCCAACTTTAAAATTTGAATATGGAGAGTATGATGTGCTAGTGGCTTGTTTGGCTAATTCTATTAATTTTGATTCCATATATAATATGATTTGTATATACAAATTCACGCAAAGATAACTAAAATTCCAAAAACATCTTTAATTCTTAGAAAAAAATAGTATATTTGCACAATATTATACACATAAAATGAGAAATTTAATTAAAGGTTTTGTGCTGTTTGTAGTATTGCTTGCTAATGTGTCTTACATTAGTGCTGCTCAAGATAATGAGGCGTACATTCAGAAATACTATAAAATAGCAATGCGTGAGATGAATGATTATGGAATTCCTGCTTCCATAACCCTGGCACAAGGTATTCTAGAGTCCGCTGCAGGAACTAGTAGATTGGCTGTTCAGGCAAATAATCACTTTGGAATCAAATGTCATAATGATTGGTCTGGAGAAAAAATCTATCATGATGATGATAAAAACAACGAGTGCTTTAGAAAATATGAACATGCAGAGGAGTCATTTATAGACCATTCTCAGTTTCTAAAAGATAGAGCGCGCTACTCATTTCTTTTTGAACTTGACAAGACAGATTATAAAGCTTGGGCAAAAGGCTTAAAACAAGCTGGATATGCTACAGATCCAAATTATCCTACAAGACTTATTAATTTGATAGAAAAATATGATCTTCATAAGTATGATTTGCAGAGCTATACTTCTTCTGAAGAAGGTGTCATACCTCCTGCAAAAGTACAAGCTGTGAAAAATGAATCTGGTTTAAAGTATGTTTATGTGCAAAAAGGAGAATCGTATTATACAATTGCTGTAAAGTATAATATTCCTTTTGGTCTTATATTTTCCTTTAACGATGTAGATAGAAAAACACGTCAACCAGAAGAAGGAACAGTTGTTTATTTACAAAAGAAAAAGAAAAAAATAACTTGGGGAAGTGGTGTGCATGTGGTTCAAAAAGGAGAGTCTATGCACGATATTTCTCAAAAATATGGAATCCGTTTACATAGCTTATATGATATAAATAAGCTACCTTATGATTCAAAAATAGAAGTTGGAAAATTATTAAAACTAAGATAGTATGGAAAGAATGAATAAAGAACCAGAGAAAGAATTAGATCTAATAGACTTGATAAGAATATGTGGATCTTTTGTAATTAAGATTGTCTCTACATTATTAAAAGTTGGCTTAAAAAAATGGTATATTTTATTAGGCAGTGTTTTACTTGGTGTGGCTCTGTCAATAATTATTCCTAATTATGTAATAAAGAGAAATCGTTCTGAAGTTCTTATTAATAACAATGCATCAACTAGTACTAGATTTATAAGTGAGATAGAGGCTATTTCTGCGTTGTCAAGAGATACTTTGTCAAAGATGTTTGATTTGGATAAAGAGGTAGCTAATAGTTTAATTTCTATTCGTGCTCATAGAGTTTTAGTTTACGACAAAAAATATATAAATACACGTGTCGATAAAGAAGATGAGTATTATAAATTGGAAGATGATGTATTGGTTCATCCAGATTTCTTTACTGTAGAAATGGTGTCAACAGACATTTCTAGTCTTGAAAAGTTGAATATATCATTATTGAATTATTTAAATTATAATTCACAGTTTACAGAAATTAATGCGAAAAGAATTAAAGCTTTGAATAAGGAACTAAAGGCATATAAACATGAGATAGCGATGTTGGATTCTATTCGTGTGAAAAAGTATTTAAGTAGTGAATCTAATCAACAAATGAATTATGGAGGTGCTAGCGAATTCTTTTTTGCAAGAGGAGGTAATGAAGATGAAAATATAAAGAATAGTATCATAGAACTAAATAATAAGATAATACGAATTGAGGCGACATTAGAGAATGATACATTGGCAGTAGAACAAGCTTCAACTATAAAATTGACGCCAACTTATTTAGATGGCTATGCAAAAACTTTGATTATATATGTTGCAGTATGCTTTGTTCTAGCATATATTATAATATTTTTATATGCTTACAAAAATGAACTTTCAGAATGGTTTTATTCAAACAAATAATGAAGAGATACACATTATTAATGATAGTCGCCCTAATGGCGGCTATCTCTTATTCTGCACCTGTGCTGGTGCCTATGAATAACGCTAAAGATTATGCTCGCTTGTCTGATAATAAACAATTACTGCTTAAGGGTGATTACAAAACAGGCAAGGAAGATACTTTGGTGGTGTTCTCTAAAATGAGAAATATGCCACTACAAGTGGTAGAAGCATTCCGTTTTTCTCCTGCCGAAGATAAATTGCTTCTTAAAAGTGGTAATGAATATTATGTTTACAGATTAGGTACAAATAGAGCAGAAAAACTTTCTAACAATGGCAAACAAGTGGCACCTATTTTCTCAAACGACGGTAATATGGTGGCTTTTGTTAGAAATAATAATATTTTTATAAAAAGATTGCAGTTTGACACAGAAGTGCAAGTCACTACCGATGGTGGTAATGATGTGGCAAATGGTGTTCGCCACAATAAAATTACTCAAGCTTTTGGTGAACTTACTTCTATGGCTTGGTCTAAAGACAATTCTTCTCTTGTTTATATAAAAAACCAACAAGTTTATATTTACAATGTACAATATAAATGGAATAAACAAGTGGAATTGCCACAGTTTGTAGATGGTTATATTACTCACATTCAATGGACTAATAATGAAAACCAATTTGTGGTGATGTATCTAAATCGCCTGCAAACAGAACTTAGCGTTGCACTTGTAGATGTTAATACACTTATTGCAAAACGCATTTACAATTACAAAGAAGATAAATTTATCTCTCCAGAGAATGCTTCATATATTCTAATGTTTCCAGATGTAAATGAATTTGGAGTGTTGGAAGAAAAAGATGGATTTAATCACTTACATGTGTATTCTTTAAACAACGGAAGATATATTTACCAAGTGGGCAAAGGAAATTATGATGTAACCAAGATTTATGGATATGACCCTAAATCTAAACAGATTTTCTATCAATCAAATGGCAATGGCCCTTTGAATCGTGGTATATATGCTATTAATGTAAAATCTGGCAAACGTACATCTATTGCTGTAGAAGAGGGTACAAATGATGCATTTTTCTCAAAAGATTTTAAATATTTTGAACTTGTCTATAGCAATGTAAATCAGCCACATATTTACTCTGTATGTGAATCTGATGGTGATGTTTTGAGAGAACTTCACAGAGATGTGATGAGTGAAACCATCAAGAAAGAATTTTTCCAATTTACAGATAGTTTGTCTGGTTGGATAATAAGAAAAGAAGGTGTAAAAAATGCACCAGTGATTTTTGATGTTGTGGATACTCAAAATCAATGGAAAAAAGATATTTCATATAAACTTGCTGAACAAGGTTATGTGGTGGCACAAGTTACTACTCATGGTTTTATGGGATATGGTGAGTATTATAAAAAATCTACTCATGGTAATATCTTCAAAGTGCCTGCATTAGATTATATAGCTGCAGCCAAAGGACTTATAAAAGCTGGCATTGCGAACCCTAAAAATGTGTTTATGATGGGTAATCGTATGGCTGGTGGGGTAGTGCTTTCTGCACTTATGCAAGAAAAGACTCCATTTGTGGGTGGTATAGTGATTTCTCCTGTAACGGACCTTGTAAACTATAATAAGGCTGTGGTGGAACGCTATATGAAACAACACGGTGCAACTGCTGGCTATAGAACCAATTCTGCATTGGGCAATGCAAAAAACATCAAGGGTAAACTTCTTATAGTTCACTCTATGAACGACGGTATGAACTCTATAGAAAACACAAACCGTTTGATAGAAGAACTTGTAGAAGCAGGAGTGCAATTTGAAATGCAACTTTATCCTAACAAGGATGAAAGCTTCACCGCATCGCTTCTACAACCACACCTATATAATAGGATTTTGAATTTCTTAAAGAATAATGTGAAATAGTTAGGAATTAGGAGTTATTTATATCAATATATTACTGATTAAACAATAAATTAAACATATATATGAAACCTACATTGTTTGTTATGGCGGCTGGTATGGGAAGCCGTTATGGTGGCTTAAAACAAATGGACGGACTAGGTCCAAATGGTGAAACAATCATTGATTACTCTATCTACGATGCTATTAGAGTAGGCTTTGGTAAAGTGGTATTCGTGATTCGTAGAGACTTTGCGAAAGACTTTGAAGAAATCGTAGTGTCTAAATTTAAAGATAAAATCGAGGTAGAACTAGTATTCCAAGACCTTGACAATCTGCCAGAAGGATTTACTCCAAATCCAGAACGCGTGAAACCTTGGGGTACAAATCACGCAGTGCTTATGGGTCGTGGAGTGGTAAATGAACCATTTGCTGTAATCAACGGCGACGACTTCTATGGTTATGAATCTTTCAAAGTGCTTTGCGAAGAACTTGTTTCTATGGAAGGCAAAAAAGGTGAATACTGCATGGTTGGTTTCCCTGTGAAAAATACACTTTCAAATAGCGGTACAGTATCTCGTGGTGTTTGTGAAACAGACGCTAACGGATATTTAACTTCTATCGAAGAACACACAAAACTAGAAGAAGTAAACGGAGTAATCGTTAATCACAACGAAGACGGTACAGAAAAGAAAGTTGCTCAAAATACTCCAGTTTCTATGAATATGTGGGGCTTCACTCCAGAATATTTTGATTACTCATATGAAGCATTCAAAGATTTCCTTAAAGTAAACGAAAAAGAACTTAAAGCGGAATTCTATATCCCAACTATGGTGGATACCCTTATCAACGATGGCAGAGCTAAAGTGAAAGTGCTAGATACCACTGCAAAATGGTTTGGTGTCACCTACATTGAGGATAAACCTAATGTGTTACTTCAAATAAATGACCTAATATCTAAGGGAGTATATCCCAAACGTTTATGGTAAGAGCTCGAGCTATTTTATAGGCAATCTTCGTCGTTGCCCTTGTCCTCAAAATCCTCATTTACTACCAGTAAACTCCGGTTTTTCAGACTTCGGGACGCCTAGAATCTTATCCTCTAAAATAACTCTCGTAAAAAATACAAAAAATGGAAGTCTGCTGACTTCCATTTTTTTATAACTCCTAACTCCTAATTATTCCCTTCGGTCATCAACACGTCCTAACTCCTAACTCAACTTCGTATATTTTTGTTCTCGGCAGTGGCGCAATATTTACCTCCTTGTCTTGTAGGGCGGCTTTTGCTGCTGTCATTACCGTGTCGGGGGTGTTGTTGTTTTGACTTAGGTGGCAAAAGAAAATGTTTTTCCAGTGAGGTTGGAAATTTTCTGCCAAAAATTTCATAGTTACATGGTTGGCAAGGTGTCCGCAACCACCCAAAATGCGTTGTTTTAGAGAATAATGATACCTGCCGTTTATTAGCATCTGTTCATCGTAGTTGGCCTCAATTACCACATGGTCTGCCGCACAAATGTATTGTTTAGCAATATCATTTATGCCTCCAAGGTCGGTGGCAATGGTGATTTTTTCTCCCTTAAACTCTATAAAATATCCCACGCATTGACTAGAGTCGTGCTCTACCTCAAATGGAGTGATTTTAAAATCTTTTATTACGGTTTCTTCACCTATGATAATAGGTCTTTTGCTTTGATATAGTTTTTCGGTGATTTTATAACACTTGTTTATTCCAGTAAGGATGTCGTTTGTGGAATACACAGGAATATTATGCACTTCGCCAAGTGTGCCTACACTTTTGATATGGTCGAAGTGGTCGTGGGTTATAAACACAGCGTGAATTTGGCTGATGTCATAACCTACATCTTTAAGATATTTTTTTATTTTTCTGGAACTGATACCTGCGTCTATTAGTATGCCGTAGTTTTCATCTCCAATGAAATAACAATTGCCACTACTACCGCTTCCGAAACTGATAAATTTCATCGTTTTTTTTGTTTTGCACTGCAAATTTAACAAAATGATATGAAATTATGAACAATTTTAAATATTATAGAAAAATTGTTTGTTATTTCAGAAATCTTTATATAATTTTGTTATTAATATTTAAAACGTTTGAAATAACCTAAAATCAATAATTAACCTATTTATTAACTAAAAAATCAAAGCTTATGAAAAAGTTATTTACTTTGTTCGTTTCGCTATGGGTAGCAATGGCATCGCTATTTGCAGCGAATATGACGGGCGGCGAGGTGTTTTATCTAACACCACACACTACATGGAATAGTGATAATGCTCGTTATGCAATCTACTTTTTCAACAACTCAACAGGTAAGAATACTTGGGCGAGTATGACAAAAGTAGAAGGAGAAACAAATTTATGGCAGGGTACAGCGCCTTCAGGAAATTGGGCGAATCTTATTTTCTGCCGTATGAACCCAGGAACTACCAATAACAGCTGGGATAACAATGTTTATTGGGGAGGACAAACGCAAGACCTTACCTTTGACGGGACAAAAAACTGGTTTACTGTAGATAGTAAAAAGGATGCATGGAATAAACCTGCAGGTTCTTGGTCTACCTACACTCCTCCAACTCCTGATCCAGAGCCAGAACCAGATCCAACTCCTGACCCAGAACCAGAACCAGATCCAACCCCTGATCCAGAGCCAGATCCAGACCCAGTTCCTGATCCAACTCCAGATCCAGAACCAGCAAATCAAATTACATTGACTTTTGTGAATGCAGAATCTTGGGAAAATGTATATGTACATGCATGGGATGGTACTGCTACAGGTACAGCATGGCCAGGTCAGAAACTAACAGCATCTGGTGAAAAAATCAACGGTTATGACACCTATTTGTTTACCTTCGACGAAGGTGCATACGCAAAATGCTTGTTTAACTGCGGTGGTGAAAATCCTGATGGTTGCAAAACTGCAGACCAAAGCATTGATATAACTAAACCATACTTTAGCAAAGGAGAATGGTATGCAAATGCTGCTGACATTCCTGCACAAGTAGCTGACGTATGGACTGTAGTAGGTGCAAAAGGTTTGTTTGCAACTGAATGGGACTTTAGTAACAAAGCATACGATATGTCAGAAAGCGGTGCAGGTGTCTTTACTCTTGTAGTAGAAGATGTTGCATTAGATGCAACCGCTTATGAATACAAATTTATTCAAAACCGTTCGTGGTCGGGTGCTCAATATCCACAACAAGATAATTACAGCGTAACTGTTTCAGAAGCAGGTACTTATACTGTAACTTATACTTTGGATGTGAATGCAGGTCAAGGCTCTTGCCAACTAGAAAAAGCAAGTACTCCTGATCCAGAGCCAGATCCAACTCCTGACCCAGAACCAGAACCAGATCCAACTCCTGATCCAGAACCAGAACCAGATCCAACTCCTGACCCAGAACCAGAACCAGATCCAACTCCTGATCCAGAACCAGAACCAGATCCAACTCCTGATCCAGAACCAGATCCAGACCCAGTTCCAGATCCAGATAACACTATTACATTCACGGTTCAAGTTCCAGAAGGAACAGTAGAATGTTGGATTGCAGGTACACCTGGATGGGCATTTATCCAAATGGAAGAAGTAGAAGATGAAGAAAATCTATTTACTGTAACTGTAGAAAATACAGTTCTAGATGGAGCACAATGGAAATATGCATCTGGTAAAGATTGGCAATATGCTGAAGTTATTGAAGGAAATGGTAACAGAACCGAAGCTGGAGACCCTTATGATGTAGTAACTGCTTGGCAAAAACTTTATGACCCAGACTTCGAACCTATCGATCCATATTATGCAATTCGTGGTCTAAATGGCGACGCTTCTTGGACTGGTAGTGGAGATATTAAATTGGAAGAAAATGCCGATGGTTCTGAATGGTCTGCTTTAGGATTCACTGTAGCAGAAGGCGAAAGCTTCAAAGTAATCTATATTGATGAAAATGAAGATGCTTCTGGTTGGTATGGTGGTATAGAAGAAGGTTGTGAAGTAGGTCAAACATTTGACAAAGATGGTAATATTGTATTACCAGCAGGTACATACGATCTATACTTCAAATCTGAAAGTAAATTAATGTGGATTTCAAAAGTTGATACTCCAACCGATGCAGAAGAAGCTATCGCTGAAATCATCTATGCAGTTGATGGTACTATCATTGCTCCAGCTCCATTTGCTATCATCGATCTATCTGGTAAAGATGTAACAAATGCTAATGGTTCACTACAAGGTACTTACATCGTTAAAACTCTAAATAGTGCAACTAAAATTTCAGTTAAATAATTGAAATAATACATTTTTAAATAAGAATTGCTCGGGTTCTAAAAACTCGAGCAATTTTTTTGTAATACCCCATTAAATGTGGATAAAATGAGGAGTGTTTATCATTAAGGTAAATATTAATAATAGAATATTTTAGATTTAGATAATATTTAATTAACTTTGCATAACGTTTGAGGAGAAGCAAATTCAAAACAAATAATAAACCTATTTATTAATCTAAAATTAAATTTTATGAAAAAATTATTTACTAGTTTTGTAGCATTGTTTTTATTAGCAGCAATGCAACTAAATGCTAAAACTATTTATTTCGATCCAGGACTTTGGAGTGATGGAAATGCTTGGTACTCAGCTTGGGTTTTTGAAGGAACTAATGGTATCTCATGGGTGAAAGCTACACAAGGAGTTCCTTATTACACCATTGATGTGCCAGATAATGCAACAGGAATGGTAATGGTTCGTTTTTCACCAGACGTTACAGCAGAAGATTGGAACTCAAAATGGGATCAAACAGAAGATATTACTATTAGCAATGGTAATCTTATAACTATGACAGATTGGAAGGTTTTTGAGCAATCTACATATAATCCAGACGAGCCTCTACCAGTATTAGAATTTGCTTTGATAGGAGAGTTAAATGGTAGTAGTATTTCAACATACGAAGAGGGTATTAAATTTACTACTGATTCAGACAATGAATTATACACTTTAGAAACTAAGTTTACCGATAGTGATGAGCAAAAATTACAATTGATTGATGCTGATGGTAATATTTGGGCGCGTAAAGACTCAAAATCAATAACTGATATAGATACAGATCCATCGTCTTATGCTACAATGAAAAAGGGTGAAACTACTGGTACAGCAGATATTACTACTTCAGATTTAGAAGCTGTTTATAAATTTACATTCACATTGGAATCTCTATCAAAAGGTAAATTAACATACGAAATCACAGAAGGTAGTGTAACTCCTACAGATGTAGAAGATGCTGCAGCTGAATTAATTTATGCAATTGATGGTTCTATCGTTGCTCCAGCTCCATTTGCTATCATCGACCTATCTGGTAAAGATGTAACAAATGCTAATGGTTCACTACAAGGTACTTACATTGTAAAAACTCAAAATAGTACAGCTAAAATTTCAGTTAAATAATTGAAATAATATACTATAAAATAAGAATTGCTCGGGTATATAGTACTCGAGCAATTTTTTTATTTTAACTCTCGTAGAGCTTTTTCTTTTTAATAGTCTGTATCCGCGAACACGCCCGTAGGGTGTGACACTTAAGTTGTAGGCAGGTGTTAAATGAGGGTGTAACCCGAATGCAACGCCTGTATAATGAACAAATATATTGGCACCCCCGTAGGGCGGTGCGTCTTAATTTTTATGATATTGAATTAACCCTTCTAATGGATCTTGACTAATGCAACCAATTTTGAAGTTGTGTTTTACCGATAGGTCTTTTAATATATCTGCAAAATAATAAGCAATAGAACCTGTGAAATTTACCGCGTATTTTTCTGTTGGATATTGTTTCACGTTTCTTACGATGAAACTTTCTAGCGCACCATAAACCATATTATACATTTCTGGCACAGCGATGTGTTTGGAAATAAATGGTCCAAATGAAGCTAAAAAGCGGTTTGGTAGGGGAGTGCGATACACTTTTTCAATCACGTCCATCATATTGTAGCCGTATGTTTGAACGAAATCTTCTTTTACAGTCTCTGGCAATTGATTTTTAAAAATATTGCCCATAAGAAGTTTGCCAAGCACAGCACCACTGCCTTCGTCGCCAAGAATAAAGCCAAGTGCTGGCACATTCCAACTGATGTTGTCGTTTTCGTAAAGGCATGAGTTTGAGCCAGTTCCAAGAATGCACGCAATGCCATCGTTGCTTCCAAGAAGTCCACGCGCAGCACCAAGTAGGTCTGATGCTACTTCTACTTTTACTTCTCCAAATACACTTTGTAATGCTTGCTTTATAATGTTGTTTTTTTCTTCAGAAGCACATCCTGCTCCGTAGAAGAATATTTCTGTTATATTTTCGGTAATGTTTGGTTTTAATTGAGTGTTTAGTATATCTACAATGGTATTAAAATCCATAAAAACAGGATTGATACCGCTGGTGGTTATAACTGCGTTGTTATTATTTACAACTGCCCATGCTGTCTTTGTAGAACCACTATCTGCTATAAGAATCATAAGTGTTTTGTTTGCTTGGATTATGGAAATTTATGCTTTACTTTTTAAATCTTCGTAAAACTTAATATGTGCAGATTCTTGATAAGGAGTTAACCATAAAAAACCGATGCCCAATGTAAGTATAGATAAAAGTACCCAACCGAAGAAACTT